>Ga0116146_1000647_pt1 | contig 41152 bp, 27 predicted proteins | sample AD_JPNHG2_MetaG_FD_89748 | JGI IMG/M metagenome (GOLD analysis project Ga0116146, IMG submission 89748) | Active sludge microbial communities of municipal wastewater-treating anaerobic digesters from Japan - AD_JPNHG2_MetaG | ecosystem: Engineered > Bioreactor > Anaerobic > Digestate | place... | reverse complement strand
TGAATGCGGAAAGGATTCCGCAGGGGATGCGGCCCGGAAAGGATTCCGGGCCGAGCGGAGGACCGAATGACGAATGTCGAAATCCGAATGACCAATGCCCAGATACCAATGACTCATCGATGGCCGGCGTCGGCCGAGGGGCTGCGGCGTGGCGAGTCCGAAGGCCGACTCTGGGAAGCAGCTTGGCTGCGCAGTACTCGTGACCAATGAATGGCGACGGCGGAAAGGATGCCCGCGGAGATGACAGGGTCAGGCCTGCGGCAGGTCGGCGCCCTGCTTCGTCGGGGCGACTTGGCGGGGCTGTGACCTGCCCTACCTGCTGGTGGAGGATTGGCATCGTCATGGATGCCGAATGCGGAAAGGATTCCGCAGGGGGTGCGGCCCGGAAAGGATTCCGGGCCGAGCGGATTCATTTGGAGGCGCATGCCCACGCAAAGCCGTGGGCATGGTACCCGGCCCTACCTGCTGGTGGAGGATTGGCATCGTCATGGATGCCGAATGCGGAAAGGATTCCGCAGGGGATGCGGCCCGGAAAGGATTCCGGGCCGAGCGGATTCATTTGGAGGCGCATGCCCACGCAAAGCCGTGGGCATGGCACCCGGCGCTCTGCGAACCAGAAACATGCGCGCAAAATGCGCACCAGTTGCGACGGAAGAGACTATAAGGCGGACCGCCTTTTTGCGGGCCGCAACCCAAGCGTACCGCGATCCAGAAACATGCGCAAGCCGCACACATATCCGGCCGTAAGGTTCCAAGTTTACATTCCTCCTACCCCGCCCCGGCCGCGAAGCAGCAGGTACAGGAAGAACGCGCCGCCGATCAGGTTGGTCAGGACGCCGACCGGTACTTGCCGGGAATCGCCGGTCAGCCACCACATCGCATTTCGGGCCAGGAGGTCGCATAACGGGAGAAACGCGGCCCCGGTCAGGACGCAGGCAGGCAGCAGGTACCGGTGCCGCGGCCCGACCATATAGCGGGCAAGGTGCGGGATCATCAATCCGACGAAGCCGATCGGACCACACTGAGCGACCACGCCGGCCGTCAACAAGGAGGCGGCGAAGTAAACCACCAGGCGTGAACGGCGCACCGACACGCCCCGCCCGGCGGCAACGACCTCGCCCATCATCAACAAGTCGAGATCGCGGTGCAGCCACGCGGCCACCCCCCCACCGAGGGCCGCCATGGCGAGTATTTCATACAGAGGATCAAAACCGACGACCTGCAGCGATCCCATTGTCCACTGCAGAATCGCTTCCAGGTCGTAGCGCCGGGCCAGGAAAAGAACCATCACGATCAGGGCCGAGCAAATGAACCCGATGGTGATACCGGCCAGCAACAGAGTGCCAATGCCGCCGCCCCGACGAAGGTTCGCGACCATGTAAACCACGCTCATGCAGACGACCGCTCCGGCAAAAGCCGCGAGGCTGACCGCCGGTACGCCGTGCCATAAGCCCCCACCAACGAGCATGATGACGACGGCCGCGCCCAACGATGCCCCGCTGGAGACGCCGAGCGTATAAGGCGAAGCCAACGGATTGCGGAACAACGACTGGAACATCGCTCCGGCAACGGCCAGCGACGCGCCGGCCAGCATGCCCATCAGCAACCGCGGCAAACCGAGTTCGTTCCAAGTCCGCGAAAACGGTACGCCCGTGGTCCCTACCGCGATCGATATGCCCGTTACGATCGCCAGCATCGCCGCCAGGAGGACGTAAGCTTGCCAATGCCTTGCGGTCATGTAAGAGCCTCAGATACGTAGCTGGACCGAGACCCCGCCGTCTGCGCCACGGTGTAACACGAACTCCGTCCCGAACAACTCTCGCAAGCGCGAGGTATCCAGAAGGGTCTCGACGCGATCGTCGAACATGATCCGCCCCTCCCGAATCGCCACCACCCGGCCACCCAGGGCAATGGGCAGGTTGAGATCATGGCAGATCACCACCAAAGTATGAGCCCCCCCTGCCAGATGACGCATAATCCGGATCAGTTCCGCCTGATGGGCAGGATCCAAAGCGTTGGTCGGTTCATCAAGGAACATCACCGGAGCTTGCTGGGCCAAGGCTGCCGCAATCCAAACCTTCTGCCGTTCACCGCCGGAAAGGGTGTCCATTGTGCGGTCGAGCAGGTCGTCGATACGACAGGCCTCAACGGCATGCGCGATCGCCCGATGGTCAACGTCGGAAAGCGGGTCCAAGGGACGCACGTGGGCGTAGCGACCCATCTCGACCACGTCGCGGACCCGGAAACCCATGTAACCCTCGTGTATCTGGGGAACGTAGGCGATACGACAAGCTATTTCGCGCCGGCTGAAGCAACCGAGAGGTCGGCCGTCGAGACGCACATCGCCGCTTGCCGCCGGGATCAGTCCCAGCAGCCCGCCCATCAGCGTGGATTTGCCCGCGCCGTTGGGACCAATGATCGACAGGCAGTCGCCTTCGTCGATCCGCAGGGACACCTCCCGCAGGACGGTCCGGCCCAGTCGACGGATGGTGAGCTTCTCGGCCTCGATGGTCATAGGCGGGAATTGTAGCCGAGCGGGGCAAGGAAGCAGAAGGGTTCAGGGCTCAGGGCTCAGGGCTCAGGGCTCAGGGTTCAGGGTTCAGTGAAGTGGTCCATGCCCAGAGCTTTGCGTGGGCGTGCGGGCTTGATTTCAGATCCGCAATCTCAGGTTTCAGATTAGCCCGGCGGTCTGAACCCTGAACCCTCAGAAGACGAACCGATCCCCGGCCAGCCGGTCCTTCAGGGCGGCCATGAGGGCATTCTCATCGGCCTCGGTCGGCGCCTGGTAAGTGACGGAGAATCGCAGGTAGGCCCCGGCGTCATCCCACGGCACGGTGCAGATCGACCGCTCGCGAATCAGGAATTGCGAGCAATCCTCGGCAGTCGCGAACGTCGGTCCGCCTTGGATGCCCTTGGGCGAACGGGCATAGAGGAAATACGTCCCTCCGGGCATCTTTGCGTCAAAACCGATCTCATTGAGCGTGGCCACCAGCTTGCGAAGTCGTCGTTCGTACTTGGTGCGAACGGCAACGGGAATCGATGGGTCGTTCAGGCCGACAATCGCCGCTTTCTGGATGGCCATGAATTGCCCACTGTCGCAATTGTCTTTTACGTCCGCAAAAGCCCGCACGATCCGCTCGTGGCCAGCCACGAAGCCGAGCCGCCACCCGATCATGTGAAAGCCCTTGCTCATGGAGTGAACCTCGACACCCACCTCCTTCGCCCCATCGATCTGGAGGAAGCTCAGAGGCCTGCGTCCATAGGTCAGCATGATGTGGGCGGCATCGTTGACCACGACGATTTGGTGCTTAAGGGCAAAATCGATCGCCTTACGAAAGAACGTTTCATCTGCCAAGGCCCCGGTCGGGCTGTTCGGGTAGTTGAGCACCAGCAGCTTGGCGCGGCGGCGGATATCATCGGGTATCGCGTCGAGATCGGGCATGAAGCCGTTTTTTTCCTCGAGCGGCAGCCTGAAGACGGAGCCGCCATAGTACTGGGTGTGCGTGCCGGCCACGGGGTAGCCCGGGACGGTCATGAGGGTGATGTCGCCCGGATTGATAAAAACAGCCGGCAGCATGGCCAGAGCGGGCTTAGAGCCGATGCAATGATTAACCTCGGTAACCGGATCGAGGGTGACGCCGAATTCTCGCTTCATGAAAGCGGCGGCAGCTTCCTTGTACTCGGGGATACCGTTATCGGCGTAACCACGGTTCTCCAGCCGATCGACTTCGACCTTCATGGCCTCGCGGATCGGCCTGGGGGCCATTTCGTCATTCTCGCCAATGCCGAAGTCGAGCAGCGGGCGGTCCGGGAAGTCCTTGATCGCGGCCCGCTTGGCCCGCTTGATTTTCTCGAACTTGTAGATGGCCGTGCCCTTGCCATACTGGGCCCCGCCGATCCGGTCCGCGAACAACGCCTGGAAATAGGGATCGCTCATCGCTCGTCCGTCCTCGAAACGAAAGACAAAGGCCGGCCTTCAGAAGACCGGCCTTCAGGGTCCATATCAATAACACGTAAGCGATTCCGATACAACCCGCCGCTGCGGATCGCAAAGGCGGACCGGCGGGCGGGTGAATTACCTTGATGACTGGGCCGCCACCGCAGGCTTACGGGCACACGTCGCCGCCGGCGTTGTCGGTGAAAGTATTGACCGTTGCAACGTCGGTATTGATCGTGGCACCGGCGGCAACGTAGATCCCACAGGTGGCGGAGTGCGCGAAGGTACACTCATTTGCAGAAACCCGGACCGGTGCGGTATTCAGGCTGAGATTGGCGCGCGTCGCCCCACCGTATTCGATGGTCACCAGCGTCAGGTTGTTGCTTGGCGAGGAGGTATCGGTGTAGCTCAAGCCTTCCCAGGAGCCGGGCGTCTGCGTCACCCCCGTCAAGATGATTTCACGTCCGGGGACGCCCACGGCCCCCAACGAACCTGTGCTCTGCACGTTCATGGAACCGCCACTGGTGAAGGCGATGGTCACGCCCGGCGAAATGGTGAGATCTCTGGCAACCTCAATGGTCGTGGCCTGGTAGTCAACTCCCAGGTCGGCCCAGATCTGGCCGTCGGTGACCGTTCCTTCGCTCAGAATGATCGAGGGCTGGTCATTGCCCGTGTAGTCGCTGTCGAGATCAAGGTATTGCACCACGTTGGGCGGCAACACGCATGGTCCCTGCGTATTCTGCGTCAGCGTATTGGAGGCAAAGCCGGTGAGATCAGCATCGCCCACCACAAACAAACCGCTACCGGCAGATTGCCCTAGCGTGCAATGGGAAATGGCGACCTTCGTCGTTTCGTCGGTGGAGGACAAATACAAACCGCCGGAACCGGCCGCACCGCCGTATCGAATGGTCACGTATTCGAGTCGATTGCTTGCGGAGCTGCTGTCCATGAACCGTATTCCGCTCCATGACCCGCGGGTTTGGGTTGCTCCGGTGAAGACGATGGGCGAATCGGCCGTGCCGATCGCGCTAATGTATCCGGTAGCAGTTACTTCCAGCCCACACCCGGCCTGGAAACGCAGCGTACTGCCCGGCTGGATAGTCAGCCCGGCCGAGACCTCAAGAGTGCCGGTGACGTCGTAACAGCCGGCCGCCAGGGTGGTATCCGACGTGATGTCGGAACCCAGCGTCGTGTAGGTGCACTCATCGCCGTTGCCATCCGGCGGAGTAGCCGGCCTGCAAATCGGTCCACTCAGAGGAATCAGGGTCGCCAGTAAAATGAACGGAACCGCGCTGTGGGACGTGTGTTTGCTTCTGCCTGTCATGATCTGGTCACTCCTTCAAAAGCACCTTGTCTCAAACTTGCCGGGCCTGTGACGGCGCCGCGTCACCATGCCGACAGTATACGGTACGGCCGACGCCCTGTCACGCTGGCATCCCACTGAGCACGCCTCCTGGGGACTACTGCCAGCCTCTTCTCGACCGCTCGGCCTACTGGGAACCCAAATCGCCCCTGTCACTGCATCGACTAGCGGGGAGCCTGTCGCCAGCTTCTCAGGCGGGTCGAAGCCGGCCGAACAGGCATCTGAGCCTCAGAGACCTGAGGCGGACCGCCTTCTTGCGGGCCGCAGGCCAAGCGCGCGTAGACCGGCAATATGCGCGCGAACCCCACCGATGTCCGGCCGCAAGGATTCAAAGGCGCATGCCCACGCAAAGCCGTGGGCATGGCACCCGACGATCGGGAGACATGCGCGCAAGATGCGCACCAGTTGCGACGGAAGGGACTAAAAGGATCCGCCTCCGGCAGGCCGTTCCGGCCGCCGGAGGCGAATTCAAGCGAGACTCGGAAACCACGGAGACCGCTCACGGCGAGATAAACACGTTCCCCAAGGCGTTATCTGAGAACTGGTTTGCCGTCTCGACATCATTGTTGATGGTTGCATTCCTGTCCACATAAACGCCGTATCCGCCGCTATGAGCAAACGTGCAGTTTCTGGCCGTGGCCCGTGCGTTTCCGCTGAGACGCAAGTTTCCCGAGTTGCTGCCGCCGCCGTACTCGATCCTCACATATTCCAGAACGTTGTTGACCGATGTGGTGTAGTAATAGAGCAAGCATTCCCAGTAGCCGGCGGTCGCCTGTTTGCCGGTAAAGATGATCGGGGCGGTCGAGGTACCGATCGCCTTCAATGAGCCGTTCTCGTTAACCGACGCATACCGGCCTTGCCCGAAAACCAGCGTCGCACCGGCAGAAATGGTCAAGTCCGCGTCAACAATGAGATCGTCGGAATCGAACAGGTAATCGGCGTCGATCGCCTGCCAGGTTTGCGCACTGCTGACCGAGCCGCCGCGAACATTAACCACGTCCCGGGTGTTGCCTGAATAGGTGCTGGCCGCGTCCAACACTCCGATCACATCCTGAGCTACCGAGGCGGCACCCAATGCATTGCCGGTTAACGTGTTGGTCGAGAAGTCGGTGATTACGCTGTCCCCGTCGAGGTACAGGCCGTACCCGGCGCTGTTGCGAAGCGTGCAGTTGACGATCGCCAGACGCGGCGGCACGCTTGCCGTGCCGGTGGTGGTCAGGTTTGCTCCGCTGGGACTCCCGCCGTACTCGATGGTCACATGCTCGAGACGGTTGTTTACCGAGTTGGAATAGTAATACTCGACGCCTTTCCAATAGCCGGCCGTCGCCTCTTTGGCGGTAAAGGCAATCGGGGCGGTGGAGGTACCGATCGCCTTCAATGAGCCGTTCTCGTTAATCCACGCCGCTCGGGCCTGCCCGAAAACCAGGGTCGCGCCCGCCGAAATGATCAGGTCCGCGTCAACGTCGAGGTCGCTGGAGTCAAAGAGGTAATCGGCGTCGATCGCCTGCCAGGTTTGCGCACTGCTGACCGAGCCGCCGTGAACATTAACCACGTCCCGGGTGTTGCCTGAATAGGTACTGGCCGCGTCCAACACTCCGATCACGTTTTGGGCCACCGAGGCGGCACCCAATGCATTTCCGGTTAACGTGTTGGTCGAGAAGTCGGTGATCACGCTGTCCCCGTCGAGGTACAGGCCGTACCCGGCGCTGTTTCGAAGCGTGCAGTTGACGATCGCCAGACGCGGCGGCTCGGTTGCCGTGCCGGTGGTCGTCAGGTTTGCTCCGCTGGAACTCCCGCCGTACTCGATGGTCACATGCTCGAGACGGTTGTTGCTCGAGTTGGAGTAGTAGATCGTCAGCCCGCCCCAATAGCCCGGAACCGCTTCCCGGCCGGTGAACACGATCGGATTCTCCGTTGTCCCGACGGCACGGAGCGACCCTCCCGAATTGACGCTCATCGACCGGCCCGCGTCGAACTCCAAGGTCACGCCCGGGTTGATGGTCAGGGGCGCGTTCACGTCGATATTGGAAGTCACGCGGTAACATGCCGCCGACAAGGTCGTGGCCGTGTCGATGTCGTCGGAAAGCTCGATGCACACCGTGGCCCCCGGCCCAGGACCGGGACTACACATCTGGCCGCTGAGCGGCACCAGTAAGCTCAGGCCGACCAATGCCAGCACTCGCGAGAACCCGATTGCAGATTTGCATCTCATCACCAGTTTCCTCCTGTTAAGCAGGCCAACAATCAAGAACACTACCCTACCCTATGGAGAAGCGCGCTCGCAAGAGGCGCCAATTGCCGAACGTCGGATTCCAACCCATCATGCCCATCATGAACACGACGACCTGATCATCGGATGCAACATGACGCATATTAGAGCAGGGCCGGCCATCTGTCCAGCGGCGGGAACGGCTTGTCGTGCGAGCGTCGTATCACGAGCCGTAGATCTCGGCAGGCACATCGACAATTGCCTTGATCCGGTCTGCAATATCGCGTAGTGCGTCATCGTCCAAGGGCGCGACGAACGGTTCGGCCGTTTGGCGAGCGACGGTATACACCTGCACAAGGCGAATGCGGCCGCCGACCCGGACAAGCCAGGCGAGTCTCTGGGCGAAGGCTTCCACCTCGGCTTGCGGCGGGGGCCGGTCGTGCAGCTTCATCCACAAGGACTGGATCACCACCGGCCGCACGCGTGAGACTTCGAGGATGTTGTCGAGCACTCGCTGCAGAGGGACACTGGGGCGGTTGACCCCGCGAAAGTATTCCTCCGTTCCTGCGTCAAGCTTGGCCCAGATCTCGCCATTGTTGGCGTCCATGAGGGCCAGGGCTTCCCGCACGGGTGGTCGATGCAAGAAGGCGGCGTTGGTGATCAGCACGGTCTTGGCGTCGCTGAGGCCACAGGCTCGACGCAGCTCGGCAACGATTTGGACCGCGGAGGGAAACTCAGGTGCGCCGGTGGGCTCGCCGTCGCCCGAGAACGCGATGTCACGGATTCTTCGCTGCGATTCCGGCACGCGGTCAAAGGGGGGGCGAACAAAAAGATCCCCGCTCGCAGCGGATTGCAGCGTGGTTTCGAGCTCGGTCCGAAGCCGGGCGAGGTCAACTCGCTTGACCGCCGCCGGTGCGTCGCGGTCCACCTGGCAGTAGACACAGTTGAAATTACAGGCCTTGTCCGGATTCAGATTGATGCCGATGGACAAGCCGCCGCTGCGACGGCTGATCACCGGGTAAACGTAAAGGTTTTCCCGCCAGTTTCGCGGGTGGCTCGCGTGAAGGGGCACGGGGGTGTGAGATCCTTCCGTTGTCATAGAATCAGCCGTCTCGCGTTGACAAGGGCCGCTACATTGTAGTCGGGAAATGCTCGCCGGCCTGCAGCCGGCCAAAAACGTTCGGCCGGCGGCGGCAACAAGTATCGCAGGCGCTTACTCCGCCAGGCCGCCGCCCTGCACCGGCCGATAAGGGGCCATCTGCTTGGGATCCTCGGCACCGCGGATCACGATATTGTTGTACTCGAGCAGCGTTCCCTTCTGCCGTTCGAGGTTGCTGAGGGCAACGTTGTATCGAACCAGCGAGTCGAGCAGTTGTCGACGGCCCATGGACAGCGACTCGTACGAGTCCATCTCGATCTGCAGATTGGGTGCGTCTCGTCTTTCCTGGCGGGCCTTGGTGGCTTCGGTCCATTCCTCGGACGATGTCACCCACCGATAGCTGGGGCCGACCTGCTCATACTCCGACTGAATCATCCGTATCGCCTGTTGGATTTCGAGAATCACGTTCTCGATCTGGTCGCGGTAGGCGGCAATGGCCTGGGCCTGCTGAAGGCGGGCCTGCCGAAGCTTGGCCTCGGGACCACGGTTGCCGATCGGCCACTCGAACTGCAAACCGACGACATACTCGTGAAAATCGTTTTCCGACAACTGGCTGAACGCCCGGTCGGAATTGGTGCCAAGGCCGTCGACCACGTACCGGAACAGGAGGTCAAGTTTCGGCAGCGCCTGGTTTTTGGCCACACCGATTCCGATTTCGGCCTTCTCGATCGCGAGTTTGGCCTCTCGCAACTCTTCGCGATTGGAGAGCCCCACCGCAATCTCGCCTATCTGATCCAGGACCACCGGCTCGATGAGCGGCAGATCGACAGGGATAATGCCGACATCTTTTGAGAGATCCATTTCCGGATCGTTGATCAACCGTTTCAGCGCATCCTCCGCATCCCTGACTCGCTTGGTCAGGGCCACAAATTCCGCCTCGTGCCGCTCGATCCGGCTCTGGATGAAGCTGAGCTGCACCCCGTAGACGTCGTAACCGGCCTCGAACCGTTCTTTGAGGTCCTTGTGGATGATCTCCAGGTCGCTCAGCAACTGGCTGACGACGCCGATCACCCGCCGGGCCTGCAACAACTGCCAATAGGCCTGCTCGACGCTGAACAGGATCTCTCGCACATCGCGCTTGAGTCTCTCGATGCTCATCTCGCGGTCGAGCTTCGTCAGCTCGATCTGGGCACGGTTGTAATCAAGCCCGAAACCGCGAAGCAGGGGTTGCTGAAACTGAACGACAAAACTGTTGAAATAGGTCGGGTTGAAGGTCTGGAAAACCAGGTCCGTTTCGCTGCGGTTCCAGGCGTAGCTGAACTGCACCAGCATGCCGGTGGGAAGCATCTTGCGGACTCCGCCCTCGAAAGTTCGTAGCTGGCTGTTGTTGCTTTCGAGCCGGGAGCTGCTCGGCCGGTCCTGCTTGTTGTTCTGGAAATTGGCGAAGAAGACCTCATCGAACATCGCCTCTGCTTCGACCACGCGGGCCGTGTGGATGGCCGGGTTGTAGCTCTGGGCGGCGATACCATAGCTGTTGACGAGGGTGCGACGCATTGCGTCGGCGAAGCTCAACCTGATTTCGTGAGGGCGCTCGATGACCTTCAGTCTGTTCTCGATGCCGGGCAATCGCTTCTCGAAGTTGGCTCTTTTTTCGTCGATCTGCTGAGTTTTCTGTTCAGCGGTCAGGCGATCGTTGCGATTGATCGCCTCGATCGTGCGGGCCAACTGTTTTCTCAAGGCCTCGGGCAAATCTTTCGGATCGGGGATCTGCCGGTCGATGACCTCCTCCTGGGACAGCGGCGGAATCGCCGCAGGGGCGATCATGCGGGAGGGCACGTCGCCCGAAGGCCGGGTCGCCGCCGGCTCGTCGGCCGACAGCCTGGCCTCGGCAACCATCCGAGCTCGGCGTCCGTGCGGATCGGCGGACGGACGGCCCGCGTCTCGAAGCGAGGACTCGCAACCGATGACCTGTATCAGGAGGAGAAACGCAATCAGGCCACAGACGGGCTTGGAGCATCCAGGCAGGGACATCGGCACTCCTTGAACAGCCGCCACCGGCTGTCGGGCCGGGCAGCTCACCCCGCCCAATCCCAGCTCGCGCCCGAACATGCCCTTTCCAGAGGCAGCTTGTGCGGCATTCTAATGCTGCTGCAGGGAGTGTCAATGACGCGAAACCCGACCGCCGCTCAGAGTCGGCGGCGAATCCGGCAAGGATGCGCCACGGTTTTTTCAGAAGGTCCTTTCAGAATTGCAGTCGCGGGCCGCTATCCCCCTGCAACCCCGCCGCCTTGGGGGTCTGGGCCCTCGCTTACGCTCGGGATCCCGAAAAAAGCTGCGAAAAAGCGTCATCGACCCACGCGCTCACGAGGCACCGACTCCCGTGCAATGCCTCGTCAGCCGATGTACAATTGTGGACCCGCGGGCCCCATGGGGTAGACTATGGCCATGACGACCGAAAGAGACGAAAGCCAGGACACCGTTCAGCAACCGCAAGCGACGCCGCTTCGGGTCAAACAAAGGCCCGCGCAGAGCATCCAGGAGTATCATCGCTACTGCCCTGGCGAGGAGAGAATCCGGATTTCCGACGCCATCTGTTTCGGGCGAAGGCGCAGCAACTTCCCCAAATGCGTCGGCTGCCAGTTCAACGATGACGAAAAGAAGGACAAACCGGTTCCCGTGCCTTTGCCGGGGGCCGCGGCCAGCATTGAAGAGGCTGACCGCCGTCGAATCGAACGTCTGTTTCGTCAGTGCGACATTCTGGGCACCTGCCCGGACATGCTCGACCAGGAGATGGCCTGGCGCGTGGGTCTGGCAACCTCGTTGTTTCTGAAATCGGAGCTTCGCGGCTACGACCGCAGTCAGGTCGAGAAGGCGACGGTGGTTGTCGGCATCGACATGCGAAAGACCAGCCGCGAGCTGGCCGAGTCGCTCATTGAAGGCCTGCGCAGCGGAGGCTCGCCGGTGATCGACATTGGGATGATCGACACGCCCCAGCTCTACTTTGCGGTGAATCGCCTCGGCGCCTGCGGGGGGGTCCAGGTGACCGGCGGGAACCGACCCGCAACCCATAATGGCTTCAAGCTGTGCGGTCAGAAGGGCCGCACCATTACCAGCGAAACCGGGCTGGTCAAGATCAGCAAGACGGTGTTGAACACCACCCGTCACTCCGCCCCTCAGATGCCGGATCTCCGCCGGCTTGACTTGAGCGGTCCGTACAAGGAATACGTTCGCAGCTTCCTCGCCGACCCGGTTACGGGCTTCGACTCCGAGCGGCCGTTGAAACTGGTCGTGGACGCCTCCAACGGGATGGCCGGCCGCTGGTTGCCGATCATCTTCGACGACGTCGAGTGGCTTGAGATCACCCCCCTCAACTTCGAGCATAACGGCGAGTTCAGCCATGACCCCGACCCCCTTGTGGAGGACAACCTCAAGCCGCTCCAGGAACGATTGCTCCGAATCAACGCGGAACTGGGCGTGTGCTTCGACGGCGATGCCGATTGTTGCGTCTTCGTTGACAACAAAGCTCAGCCCATCCGCGCCGATACGCTCGGGGCCCTGCTGGCGCGAGAACTGCTCAAGTCCAATCCCGGCCAGAGTGTGATCTATGACCTTCGGAGCAGCCGCGCGCTACCGGAGGAAATCAGGAAAGCCGGCGGGTTGCCCAGGCGTGAACGCGGAAACCAAGCCTTCGTAAAGAAGGCGATTGCCGATGCCAAAGGCCTGTTTGCCTGCGAGTTGAACGGGCGCTATTACTATCGTGACAATTTCTACTGCGAATCGGCAATAATCACGCTCGTCCACGTGCTGAACATCCTGACCGAGACGGGCAGGCCGCTGGACGAGCTGGTCGCCTCACTCAAGCGCTACGCCAGGTCGGGCGAACGGCGTTTCCGCCTGGACGGCAAGACGGATATCGTTGCCGTCCTGTCCGACAAGTACAACAATGGAAGCATCAACTATCTCGACGGCATCACCGTCATCTTTGAGGATTGGTGGTTCAATGCCCGCCCCGCCGCCGACCGGTCGTTTGTTGAACTCAACGTTGAGGCCATCAACGAGGCCATGCTGAAGGCCAAGCTCGCGGAGCTGTCGCAGCTCCTCGGCGACCCTCTGGTCAACGGAGCTTGAGTGAGGAACCCTTGGACGAGCCTCTTGCAGACGCCGGCCGAAGCGTCGAACCGGACCCGCGAGGTGCAGTACCAACGATGACGCCTGGGGATGAACACGTTCACTATCTCCGCCTTGCCAACGGAATCGACCTGGCGGTTCTGCCAACCGGTCGCCGGTCGGTTACGGCCATCGAGATGCGTTTCCTGGGCGGTTACGCCTACGAACGGCCCGACCGGCTTGGCGTGGCCCATATCCTGGCCGAGACTATGACCAAGGGAACGCAGCGGCGGGACGGTCGGGCTCTCAACGATGCCTTTGACGAAATCGGCACCAGCTACGCCGTCTCGGCGGCGAGGGAAACGTTCGTCATCTCATGCGTATGCCTGCCCGAGTTCGTGGCGCAGGCCGTGGAACTGCTCGCCGAGATGATCAACGAACCCAGCTTCCCCGGCGAGGCTTGCGAGGTGGCGGTCGAACTCGCCCGGCAATCGCTGGCCGCCCTGGAGGACGATCCTCTCGAACTGGCCAAGAAGTGCCTTTGTCAACAGGCGTACAGCCCCCCTCTGAACCGCCACGTCTACGGCGAGCCTGCCACCGTCGAGCGCATCGGTCGCGAGGACGTTGTCGAGCACTGGCGGACGTACCTGAAGCCTGACCGTTTGCTTGTCTCAGTGGCCGGTGCCGTTGACCCGAGCGCCGTGGCGGACCTTTTCGAGCGTCTTTTTCCGGCAACGGGCCTCAACGACCCCGTGGTGAACGCATCTTTGCCGCTGTCATTTCCGCTTGGGTTCCGTCCGGGACAGTCGCATCGCCAGAAAGATCTCGAGCAGGAACAAATCGGGGTGTGTTTTCCCGGAGCGTCGGCCGTGGACGAAGATGAGGCCGTGGAACGCGTGATCATCGGCCTTCTGTCGGGAGGAATGAGCAGCCGACTCTGGCAGTCCATCCGGGAGAAGCAGGGTCTCGTCTATTGGGTCGGGGCCTGGTTTGACCGGCCCCGAACGGGCGGAATGATCCATCTGGGCTCGTCCTGCACTCCTCAAAACCTTGAGGCGACATCGGAAATGCTTCTCAAGGAAGTGAATCGGCTGGCCGACGACGTCACCGAGTCTGAAGTCCAGAGAGCCATCAGCGGCATATTGGCATCGGCGCAGACCCACGGCGACGTAACCCGGGCCAAAGCGACACGCATCGTCAACGATCTGTTTTACCTCGGCCGGCCCATCCCACTGGAGGAAAAGCTGTCTCGCATCAGGGCTGTCACAATCGGCGACGTCCGACAGTACCTGCGACGGCATCCTCGCGAGCAACTGAGCATCGTCACGGTCGGCCCCAGATGTCTGAAAGACTTCAGGTAAGGCTGCGTCGGTCGCGCTTTTTCGAGGCAAGAACATGGCCCATACTCGGTTCTTTCAGGAAACACTAGCGAACGGGTTGATCGTGGCCGTCGAGGTCATGCCTGAAACCCGATCGGCGGCTTGCGGCTTTCTGGTCCGAGCCGGATCGCGGGACGATCCGCCGCGTCTGGCCGGCATGTCTCACTTCCTGGAACACATGTGCTTCAAGGGAAATGAGCGGCTAACCTCCGAGGATCTCAACATCGGCTTCGACGAGATCGGTGCCGACACCAACGCCCAGACCAGCAAGGACCAGACCTTTTACTACAGTTGGGCCCGCTGCGAGGACCTCGGCAGGCAAATCGAGTTGCTGGCCGAGTTGATGAGACCGTCGATTCCGGCCGGAGAATTCGAGATCGAGAAGGACGTCATCCTCGAGGAAATTGCGACCTACAAGGATGACCTGTCCGCCCTGGCCTATGATTCTCTGTACGAGGAGCTTTGCCCGGGCCACCCCATCTCGCGTCCCGTGCTCGGTTATGAGGAGACGATTCGAGTCATGACGCCGGAAGACATGCGGGACTATCTCGGCCGCAAGTACGCCGCGAGCAACATGATTCTGATCATCACGGGAAACGTCGATCCGGCCGAGGTGATGGGCCTGGCGCGCCGGTATTGTGGTAGCTGGCCGTCCGTAATAAACAAAGGCCGTGATGGGCACCCGCCTGCGCTGAGGACGGGGGCAACCGGCCGGATCATCGACCGTTTCCACCAGCAAGCGGTTGCAGTAGCATTCCCCTCGGTCCCGACCACTCACGCCCTCGACGAAACCGCCGAGGCAGTGGCGGCCATCCTCGGCGGCAGCAACTCGCGCTTCTTCTGGAATATCCATCAGAAGGGCCTGGCCACTCGGGTGAGCGTCATCCGGGAGGAGTACGCCGATTTCGGGGTTATCATTCTGGTCGGGCTGTGCGAACCGGAAAACGCCGAGAGACTCCTGGAGGCCATGCGTCGCGAGGCCGAGCAATTGACCCGAGACGGACCGGAGCCCAAGGAAATACGACGGGTAAAGAATCATCGCCGCACGATGCTGACAAGTGAATCTGAAGCCCCCGGTTACCGCCTCGGACAAATTGCCGATGATATCGACTATCGCGGCAGCCCCCGCACGATGGAAGAGAGGCTGGCGGAAGTGGATGCCGTCTCGGCCGATACGATCGCCACGTATCTAAGAGACTACCCTATTGTGGGCGAAGGCTTCGTCGCCACAATCGGACCGCGGATGTGGCTTTCGGCGAAATGAAGCGGCCTTGTCGAGGGTCCGGGAAGACGTATGGAACCGACCACCCCTGATGAACACGATATCGCCCCGCCACCACAGGGCGGCCCGCCGGACTCTCCGCCCGACGCGGAGGGCCACGCGGGCCTGGCAGTAACCCGGCCGCCGATAGCATGGATGGCGCCGGGCATGCCATTTGCCCGGCCAATCACGATCACCGTCCTTTGGCCGGATGCCCCCGTCTGTGTTCCCGGTAGGGCGCCGGCAGAAACGGAGCAGCCGTTGTCACGGGCCCGGGCGGTTATCGAGATCATCCTGGCAGTCCCGGTGGCCGCCGTCGGAGCCGTGGTGGGGTACAGCGTGGGCAAGAGCTTCGAGCCTGCCGATGAAAGATGGCTCCGAATCGCCGACTCCATGGGCTTGGGCCTCGGTGCCGTACTGGCTTGCATACTGCTCGTGTGGCTTGGAAACCGCAAGATCAGCAGCATCGGGTTGACCATGCGCCAGTGGCACCTTGACCTGGGCATCGGCTTCGCCTCGTTGCTTGCGACTTGGGTCGTACTCCTGGCGTTTGGGGGCGTCATTGTCGTCCTGTTTCCGTCCGTCCTCCAGGAGCAATCGGCGGCCCAAAAGGCGATTGAAGCCAGCTTTCCCAAGCTTTCTTGGCAACAGATGCTTGCTCTTTGCCTGTGCATCGCGATCTACGAAGAAATCGTCTTTCGCGGTTTCCTGCTGACGCGTTTGCATGCACTGGTTCGCCGATGGTGGCTGGCCGTGGTGATCGGAGCGGTATTGTTCGGCCTGCCGCATCACTACCAAGGGTGGTGGGCAGTGTGCGGCATCACTCTTCTGGGACTGATCATGGGCTCGCTGTTTGCCTGGCGAAAGAGTCTCGTGGCACCCATCACGATGCACCTGTTCCACAATTTCGCCGTGTTCATGCTGCTGGACCTGGTCTCCGGCATGCGGAACTGACGGGCGAGGTTATGAGGGTCCGGTGACCTGCGGGGTTGGGTGGCCGGTCATCTATTCATCTTTGACGCACCGAAAGCCCACGGTCGCCAACCGATTCATGCCCGGGCCGAAGAGCGGCAAAGGGTGGTGATCATAGATTCGGCGCGGCCCGCCTCTGACCCACCAATGCCCGCCGGGCGGTTGGTACCAGCCGCCGCCCCGCAGAAAGACAACCTGGTGACGGCCATTGTCGGACAGACTGGCCGTGTACTGCCACACATTACCAACAAGATCCTCCACACCGAAAGGACTGGCTCCGCGGGGATGTTTCAACACGGCGGAGGTGCCCTTGGCGTCAATGGGACATCGCGCGGCCTGGGGTTCGTCGAACCCCCAAGGCCATGGGCGGCCGTCTTCGCCTCCGGCTGCAAACTGCCATTCTTCCTCCGTCGGCAAGCGTTTGCCAGCCCAGCTCGCGTATGCCACGCAATCATCGTAACTCACGTAAACCACCGGATGATCCTCATGGCCAACAGGCGGTTTCCCATCGACGAAATGATGCAAGAAGTGAGTTGCGTCTTTGGGGTTGTAACCCGTAACGCGGACAAACTCGGCATACTCGGCGTTCGTGACGGGAGATCGGTCGATCCAGAAGGGCTCGATGTGCACCGTCCGAGGTTTCGAGGCCTCACCGGGACCGTACTGGTCCAACGTGTGATAGCACGGGATCCACGTGGTTGCCCCGTGCTTGACGACGTATGAGAACTCCCCGCCCGGAACGCGGATCATTCCGGCCGGCGGCGACTCAGGGTCAACCGGCGCCGTCCTCCCCGGCTTGTCGATGCGGAAGTAGCGAAGTACGCTTTCCGGCAACACCACCTGATCCAGCAGTTGGTTGTTCGCATCGAGCAGTCGAACCACGATTGCGTCGTTGGTATGACGACCGAATGCCTGGTAGAGATCCAACTGGACTCGCTCTGCGGCAGGCACTCGCAGGGGATTGGTATCCGGTCGTACTCGATTACACCAGATCTCGACCACTGCCGGCAGCGACATTCGGTCTACGGTGACCTTGAGCATCTCGAATTCCAGTTCGGCGTCCAGGACTCGCGGCAGGACCGCGATACACCCTGCGGAAAAATCCCCGTCGCCCCCCTGGCGACCGGCTTCATAGGGCTCGATCCGCACACTCAGAAGGTCATGATCTCCCTCGCGCCGGACGTCAACCGGGCGGTCGTTCCACAAGTCGACGTAGTGCACCTCAGGACGATGCGGCAATCGAAGGAGCACGCCTTGATGGCCGCCAGGGTCAGTCCCGCACAGCGTGTAGATCGTCTTGCCCGCCGCCGGCCAGCGATTGACCCACACTTCACGATCCAGGCTGCCGACGAAAGGCTCCCAATTCAACGAGGAAAAATTGGCCCTGTTGGTGCGCAGAATGTTGACCGCCCGGGCCAGGACACCGAAATCCTCCTGGCAGGAAGGCCGCTTCTCGGGAAACATCGTGTTGATCTCGACGCCATGCCCGTTGAAGAAACTGAGCACAAAATCCCTGCGCAGCAGTCGGCCGGCGGCCCCATCCTGGCATACCCGCAATTGCGGCTGATGGGGCAGTAGATACTTTTTGAAGTTGAAGTATGGCATTTTATGGACATTGTGGATCCGTCCGAGCAAGTTGGTCTGGCTCTGATACCAGCCGTTGTCGCCTTCGGCATAGGGGAGCAGTTCGCGGCCGCTTTTTCGGGCCATCTCGCGGATCTCAGGCGGAGTCGTGTCCATGATATCCATCAGGACGCCGTGCGCCCCGACGGCGTGGGCCGTGTTCACGAGTTCCCTGTAAGAATCCAGATGTCCCTGCTGTGACGGATCGCGATCGGTTTCGCTCCAGATGCAGTGGGCAATGATCGTCCGCGTACCCATGGTCTCCGCCTTGCGAACCTGCTCCGCCAATCCTTCGAGGCCGCCGGGCATATCGCGGAAGTGCTCGAACTGATAACGGGCGTCCCATCCTGCCCGCGGCCAGAAAGGCCAGATCATGAAAACGTCGTAACCCCCGAAGAGTCTGCGAGCGTTGCCAAGGGACTCAAGCAACCGATACCGTCCCGTGCGCGGGTCCATGACCTCCTGGTCCCACGCCCAGTTCAGCCAGCCAACCACGATATTTCTTGACCAGGCCAGATCCGGATGGTTGTACTCGGAATAATCGTACTTGGAGGGATCGACCCGGTATCCGCCACGCCGACGATAGGTTTCGCTGAGGGCCTCAGACCGGTTACCGATCCCGACGTCGAGATGCAAGGTGTACGTCGCCGATCGACCGGGTTTCAGAATCACTTCGGTCCCTTGCCCTTCGCCGTGGTCCCTGGTCAGCAATGAGCAAACGTAAGCTCGCCCGGTCGTGGCAGGCATCGTGGCAAAGACATCACGGGAAAACTCGACCGGGACCCACACGGGATGCCTTCCGACCCCGCCGGCCACGAACTCGGGAGGACACAGCGCGAAATGATCGAGGCAAGCCTGCTGCACCTGCTCCGGGGCATCAGTCCAGCGCGTAAACGGCGGCAAGAGGACGCCGCGGATATCCTGTGAGCCTGCATTACTGATCACGATCGCGAAGCGTCGCTGACCGTACGGGCCTGTATCCAGGCTTTTGACAACACACGTCAGGTTCTCGATTCCCAGATGGACCTTCCATTCGCCGTCCCCGGTTCGAGCGGAAGTCGATGCACGACCGCCCTTCCACCGAACGAGCGGTTCCATGGAAAACAGGACATTTCCGCCTTCATCGTGCCAGGTCACCGCCGGTCCCTGTTGATGGTCAAATTCGACGGTGATTCCGGCCGGCGTGTCTGCGTGCAGTATCAACAGCAGCACAATCGTCCAAACGCGCACAACTATGACCTTCTCCGTCAGACAAGGATTGCTTTCCGCCGACAAGAAGTGTTCCTCATCCTCGCGCGCGAGCCCCGATATCGCGACGATAGTAGGCACCTTCGAAATGAATCTTGGCCACGGCCTCGTAACAGCGTTTACGGGCGGCCTCGAACGTCTCTCCCAGAGCCGTCACTCCGAGGACGCGTCCCCCTGCCGTAACGACCTGACCACCGACCATCCTGGTACCGGCGTGAAAGACGACCACATCCGGGATTGCATTCGCCTCGGCCAGTCCCGTGATCGGCTTGCCGCCCTGATAGTCGCCCGGGTAACCGCCGGATGCCATCACCACGCAGACCGCTGCCCGCCGGTCCCAATCGAGCGTGATGCTGTCGAGCCTCTCGTCGATCACCGCCTCGAAGACATCGACAAGATCGGTCTTAAGCCTCATCATCAGTGGCTGGGTTTCCGGATCGCCGAAGCGACAGTTGAACTCCAGGACCTTCGGCCCGCCGGTGGTCAGCATCAGGCCGGCGTACAACACACCCTTGTAGGTGATCCCCTCTGTGCGAAGGCAATCGATAATCGGAACCAGAATCTCCGCCTCAATCTGCCGGAGTGTCTTGTCATCGACCAACGTCGTCGGGCTGTATGCTCCCATTCCGCCCGTGTTCGGGCCGGTGTCACCCTCACCGATCGGCTTGTGATCCTGGGCGTTTTCCATCACGTAGATGTTGTGACCATCGACAAACGCCAGAACGCTCACTTCTGGGCCGGTCAGTCTCTCCTCGACCACCACTGTGTCACCCGCGTCCCCGAACTCCCTGGCAACCATCACACGTTCGAGAGCAATCAAGGCTGCCGCCGGGTCGTCGCAAACGATCACGCCCTTTCCCTTGGCCAAGCCGGCAGCCTTCACGACTACCCCTGCGTCGCGCGTGGCCACATATGCCTTTGCGTCGCGATACTTGGTGAAAATCCTGGCCTCGGCGGTCGGCAAAGAACGATGCCGCATCATCTCCTTGGCAAAGGCTTTGTCCCCTTCCAATCGGGCCGCCGCCTTGCACGGTCCGAACGCCCGGATCCTTGCGGTCGTCAGTTCATCGACCAACCCCATGCACAACGGATCCTCGGGCCCTACCACCACCAAGTCGATCTTCTGCTCACGGGCAAACTTCACGATCCCTGGAACATCTTCCGCTTTGATAGGCACGTTTTCGGCCACGTCCACCGTTCCGGCATTGCCGGGAGCACAGTACAACTTGCTCACCCGCTTTGACTGTGCCAGTTTCCATGCCAAGGCGTGTTCTCTTCCACCGCTACCGACCAACAAAACTCGCATCAGACAGACTCCAATGATGGGCTGCGGTTCATGTCCCCGTTTTGTGCCCGACAGATTACCGGCAGAGGGGTGATTGGCAAGGGCGTCATGCAATCCGACCGGCACGGCCGGGGATCGCAATCGTGCCGCAACCACGCCCGCGTCAGGGATTCTGCCCACCAACATCCGCTCGGGCTTACGGATCTTTACGAAAACGTACGTTCAGGCGAAAATGCGCCCCGCGAATGGGCGTTTTTGCCCGCGTTGTTCTCAGAAGCCGGATCGCAGACGCCCATCCGTCAACGCGGCTGCCACTGCCATCAGCCTTACGGATGGACGGTGCCTGTTGGGACGAAGCATGATGGGCAACTTTCGCCAGATGCACGGGGCCGGTTTTGCCGATCCTATTAGCCGACCACCAGCATGATGGGCAACAGGCAAGGCATGGAGTTTCCGGGAACCCAAGGAAGCTAGTCGTCGAGGCTAAGTCCATATGTTTCTAACACTTGCGACTCTTGCCACACCGACGGCTCCGGCCGATCCTGTGTTCGCGTCCTGGGGAGATGTTTTTCGCGCCTGGGGCGGGATCGTCCGACAGTTCTGGTTGGTTGCGCTAGCGGCTTTCCTGGTTGCCCTGATCGTTACTCCGATTGTCCGGAAAATGGCCCTGAGCAGAGGTATCGTCGACCAGCCAGATGAGTTCCTCAAACCTCACGGGCACCCCATCCCCTATCTCGGCGGTGTAGCGATCTTTGCCGGATGGGCTACTGCCATCCTCCTAGCCTTGTGGATGACGAACACAATGGTAACGAGCTGGGTGATGGTCGGCGTCGCCTTGGCAGGCTTTGCAACGATGTTGATCGGGTTGTTCGATGACCTGCGAGTGATGCCGCCCCTGGTCAAACTGGCGTGCAATATCGGCGTTGCCGTGATTCTCATCTGCTTGGGAATCGGCGATGATCTCATCAACGTGGTGACGCGGTACAGCGGCATGCAGTTCAGCCAGGAAGATCGCTGGCTCGAGCTCATGTACTCTGTACCGGTAACCATCGTGATCGTGGTCGCCGCCTGCAACGCCACCAACCTGATTGACGGTCTCGACGGTTTGTGCAGCGGCGTCCTCGGCATTATCTCCATAGGCTTCGTGATTTTGGCCGTTCATCTGCGCGTGGTGTATCCGAGTTCGCCACTGGGCGATGACCGCGTCGTCCTGGCCATGGGCATGCTTGGTGCGGCCCTGGGTTTTCTGCCTTACAACGTCAACCCTGCCAAGATTTTCATGGGCGACGCCGGATCCATGCTGCTCGGTTTCAACGCCGCGGTACTGCTTCTGATGTTTGGAGAACAGCGCATCGTCCGCTGGATGATCGGGGCGACCATCATATTTGGGCTCCCGGTTGCCGACATGCTGCTGGCAATGGCCCGGCGGTGGCGAAATGGCAGGCCGATCATGATCGGCGACCGGAGCCACTACTACGACCAGCTCAGGGACCGGGGCCTCAGCGTGCGTCGGGTTGCGGCCATCAGCTATGTACTCGCCTTGGCGTTCGTGATTGTCGGCACATCCGTCATTTTCATCCGCACCCGGTACGCGGTCCTCGTCTTCATGTTGACCATTGGCGCGGTGCTGGCCGCCATCTGGAGATTCAATATGGCCGGGATCGAGAAAGAGACACCCGCGACCCACGACCGGCGCAAGCCTTTCTCCCCTCCGCCCCCGGCAAACCGGAGAAGCACAACCTGATGAGCCAGAACCATCTCGAACAGCGTCGCAACTGGTTTCGCTTCTTTCCTGAAGGCAGCCTGGAGTTCGTCGTCATCACCCGTGTCCTGGCCCTGTTGCTGATGCTCATGCTCATGATCGTCAAGGGAACTCAGGCCCCGTTGATCCTGCTGGCCCTCCTGGCAATGCTCTGGCTCGACCACATGCTGACCCTCTCGTGGACCGTGCAACTGGCCACGGATCTGGCCAGCTTTGCAGAAAAACCTCTTCCGGAAGCGGACCAGGAAGCGGTCCGATTCGGTCCAACTCTGCTCATCCTGGCGCTGCCGATCACGCTCTTCTTTGCTGCAGTCGCGCCTTGGCCGGCGGTTTTCCTTCCCCCGGGAACGCCCCGTGAGACGGCCAACGCCGTTCTCAAACCGTTGCTTGGTCTGGCGTCAGTGGCAACCTTGCTTCCTGCCTTCCGGCGGGCAAAGATGCTGCAGATCGGTCGGACCTTCTGGACGTTCGCCTATCTCTTGCCGCTGCTCCATTGGGTGGGGATTCACCGCCTCCTGGCCCCCCTGGACACGAGGCTGTTGAACCAGCTCCGCCGGTCAGCCGCTTCGGATGAAGCCGGCCCCGGGGCCCTCGCTGCCGCAGCCGACGTCCTTTGGATCATCAGCGTCCTGCCCTGGCTCGTCATGGCGGCCTTGACATTCATCAGCCTTGAACCGGCCGCTTCGGGCGGAATGGCGGGCCGGCTGGCCTGCGTGTGCGGCACTCTGCTCTTTGGTCTTTACTCCGTGGTAGATCTTGCAGCCATGGAGAGGGTGCAACGACGATTCCTGCGACTGATTCGCAGTCGATGACCAGGCGAACAATCACATTCCCTTGAAGAGATCCGCGAGTTTGACGCGTAAAGCTCTTGCCAGCCGAAACAGTGTCGTCATTGATGGGGCACTCAGACCCGCTTCGATTTGCGATATCTGGGCCTGGCTGATGCCGATACGTTCTCCCAAAGCCTTCATCGTAAGGTCCGTCTCGTGCCTTGCCAGTTTGAGTCGCTGCCCGAGTTCCGCGATGAACTGTTCCTCGCTGTTGATCAGAACGCCGTCGCTGGACAGCACGAACTCAACCGCCTCCACGAGAGCCGCAGGCGATATCGGCTTAGTCAGATAATTTCTCGCGCCGAGCTGCATTGCCTCCGTAGCCGTCCGCACAGAGGGATGCCCCGTAATGATGATGATTGACGGAGACTCGTCTCGGCCTCGGACATCCCGAATCAGGTCAATGCCCGACTGATCGGGCAGCGACAGATCGACGAGCAGGAGATGGTACTTGCGTTGATCGACGGCCCTGCGGGCCTCCTGAAACGAGCCGACCGCATCCACCTGAAATCCTGCTCTTTCGAGCGTCCGAGCAAGAACGCGCTGAACCTCAATCTCGTCGTCCACCAACAGAATCTGAGCACCATGACGTGGCATGCGGTTGATCTCCCAAACGGCGGTGGTCCGTTCGATCCCCTTCCGACCACCTCGGCCGTACATTCTACCGGAGCAGCACACCCCCTGAAAAGACGCCGATGGAAGCGTTTCGCGAAATCGGCCGAGCGGGATTCAGTTTGGCTTGCCCCTACCGGATGCCGATAATCCAGGGAAACAGTCTGGGGGAGATATTCTTCACCCATTCGGAGTCGACGCAATGAGACTCACTGTCATCGGTACAGGGTATGTCGGTCTGGTCACCGGTGCCTGCCTGGCCGACACTGGAAACGAAGTTGTCGGAGTCGACAAGGATGCCGAGAAGATCAATACGCTCACTCGGGGCGAGTGTCCCATCTACGAACCCGGCTTGTCCGAATTGCTTCAAGCCAACACGAAGGCCGGCCGGCTCCGGTTCACCGCCGACATCCCCAAGGGCATCGAACACGGAGACGTGGTCTTCATCGCCGTCGGCACCCCGCCTCGCGATGACGGTTCCTCCGACATGACCGCGGTCCGGGAGGTTGCCGACAACATCGCCGATCACGCCGACCGGCCGAAAATCGTCGTGCTCAAGAGCACCGTTCCCATCGGAACAGGCGACGAGATCGAAGAACGAATCAACCGCCGGGCAAAACACCGCGTGAACGTCGTCAACAACCCCGAGTTTCTCAAGGAAGGAACCGCGGTGGAGGACTTTCTCAGGCCCGATCGCGTGGTGATCGGTGCCGAGGACCCGCAAGCCGCCTCGGTCATCAGGGAGCTGCACGAACCCTTCGTTCGCAATCAGCGACCCATCTACATCATGCACCGCAAGGCCGCGGAGATGAGCAAGTACGCCGCCAACTCCTACCTGGCCGCCCGCATCAGTTTCATCAACCAGATCGCCAATGTCTGTGATGCCCTGGGCATCGACGTGAACGAAGTCCGACTCGGAATGGGCTCCGATCGACGCATCGGTTTCCAGTTTCTCTATCCGGGCGCGGGCTATGGCGGCAGTTGCTTCCCCAAGGATGTTCAGTCTCTCGTGCACACCGCCCGAAAAGCCGGCGTGCAGGCCGATCTGCTCGACAGCGTTCACCAGGTCAACGAGCGGCAGCGGGAGATCCTCTTCCGCAAGATCGTCGCTCGATTCGGCGGATCATTGAACAATTACTGCTTCGCGATATGGGGCGTGTCCTTCAAACCCAAGACCGACGATATTCGCGAAGCCCCGGCGGTTACGACCATCAACAAGCTGCTCGAAGCGGGGGCCGCCGTCCGAGCCCACGATCCGATTGCTCTGCCCAACCTCCGCAAGCTGCTCGGCGACCGGATCACGTACCACGAATCCGGCTACGAAGCCCTTGATGGCGCCGATGCTCTGGTCATCGTCACCGAGTGGAACGAGTTCCGCTCGCCCACTTTCGAGGAGATCCGCCGGCGCCTGCGCCAACCCATCATTTTCGACGGGCGCAACCTCTATTCACTCGACGCGATGCGAAACCGCGATTTCGAGTATTACTCGATCGGGCGCCCGGCGGTGATTCCGACTCGACGCTGAAGCCCGCGCCGGTCCGTCGCATTTGAGTCGTACGTACAGGGGACACGATTCCACGCCGTTCCAGGCCACAACAAGACGAACGGCCGGTGGGATGGGCAGCACCCCACCGGCCTTGGTCTCTTATCCTGCAGCCCAATCTGACGCCGGCCTACCGCCGTGAAGGGAATGTGTCGGTCATCACCGCCTCTCAATCGGGGACCACCGGCGGCGGCAGCGAATCATCACATGCCTGGTCCGCAGCCACACCAGGCCCGGAAGCGCAATTCTCGAACGCTAACAGGTCCGTCTGGTCAACGTCCAGGTCATTGTTGGTGTCGAAGCAGAAACAGGCCCCCGCGTCGAACAGAAAAGCGGGATCCCCATCGCCGGTAAAGCACATTTGAAGGGCGGCGAAATCAGCCTGATCCACGTCTCCGTCGCCATCACGGTCAAAACGATTATCACCGCAGGGCGGCGGAACACGGGTAAGCGTCAGCGACAGATTATCCCAGGCGACCGCCTGAGGACCGGGATGCTTGTCGTGCTGCAGCAGACGGACCTCGATATTACCCGTGGTCGTGGAGATCGTTTGCTGCGTGACGACGTGTTGCCAATGCCCGTTGAGACTCCAATCAACCGTGTTATTGAGCCACCCCGGCCAGTAGTCAACGCTGAAGCCGTTTCCGCGATCACCATTATCAAAATCCCATAGCGGTTGGTTGTACTGGTCGTCCGTCAGAACATACATCCGGTTGCCAACGCCCCATGGATCACCCGGTTCCTTGTAGACATAGCAGTCGTATTCGAACGTTGCGACGTAGGTTTCCCCCGCAGGAACGGCGGCCGGGAACTGCTGCTGCATCCACGCGGCACCGGTGAAGTCCATTTCTGCCATGTTTGACGAGAAGCCGGCCGACTGTGAACCCGGATTGTCCACGTTGTCGTAGAGCAGCGGGTCGGTGGCGGAGAACAGGATTGGCGTATCGTTGGGCTTCGGTCCGTACAGTTTCGTCGTCCAGCCGGCCAGGCCGTCCTCGAAATCCTCCGGCTTGTTCACCACCACGGCCGTGCCTTGGGCGGGCAAAGCGTCGGCGGCACCTACGGCAGCCCAAACCGTCACCTCGTTCTCACTGACGCTGCTCACCTTCATGCGGCGTATCCCGCCGGATCCTGCCGGTCCTGCCCATGAAACGTCGACCATGTCATTCGGCTGCAAGCCGTGGCCCGCGCCGAGCGTAACCACGCCGTTGTCGGCATCGGTTCGCGTGGTCAGCGTTCCGGCCGTGCCCGCCGGGTAAGTGAACACAACCGATCCGCCCGGCCGGCGAAGAGTCAGTGTGAGATTGTCCCAGGCCACGGTGTTGTAGTGCGCGTACTTCTCGTGAAACAAAAGCCGGAGTTCGACGTTGCCCGTGGTTGTCTCAATATCCTGACCACGATTGATGGCGCCGATTTCCCAGATGCCTTCCCCCTTATTGGACCACTTACTCCAGCGAACACCGTCGATGCCCATGTCGCCATCGTAATTCATGACGGGATTGTCGTATTTGCTGTCGGTCAGCACGTAAACGCGATTCCCGACCCCCCATGGGTCCTCGTCGCCTGGTCCGTTCGGCGGATCGTCGCCGTCAAAGTAGACATATCGATCTACGACGATCACGACGTCATAGATGCCCGGCTCAAGTAGACCGGGCCACTGGATCTCGATCCATTGGGGCTGCTGGCCGTCCCAAGGAGCCAGATTCGACGAAAAACCGACTGACTGGGAGCCAGGGTAGCCGATGTTTGCACCGTAGATGCCGGCTCCCGTGGAATCGAAGACTAGCGGCGTATTGTTGTTCACCCCCCCCGTCGGGTCATACGCCAGCACTGTCCAAGCGTCCAATCCCGACTCGAAGTCCTCTGTGAAAATCGGATACTGCGTCTGACCTGAAGCGGGAATCGCGACAGCCACGACCAGGCAGAAACCCCAAAACCATCTGCACATGACAGGCCCTCCAAGAAACGAGAATGCAAGAACACACACCTTCCCAACGGAGCAACCAAGTGACCTTCAGGCAATTGGCCCAAGCTACGAATCCTGCGTCGCCCTCCTGCCATAACCACGATTACCGCGCAGGGTCTTGGGTAAGAGTTGCACTAAACCCGCGCTCTCCATCGCCTCGTATCACGATGCATCATACCTTGCGGACGTTCTTGTGGTCAAGAAGAAAACGGGATTCCGTCCGGACATGCAGCGGCTTTCTTGGCCGGCTTTTTGGATTCATGGACCATTCGTGGGACAGCATCGGACCCGCATCAGGAGAAGTCACGCGTTTTACCAGTTTTGTTAATCAGAATTCAGTGACGCTGGCCTGACCGGAATCAACGGTTTTCTTGCCGCGCAAAGCGAGCGACCCGGGCCGACAAGGCCCCGATTGGTCAGGCAGGCGAAGGCCGTTCTTGATTCTCTCATTCTGTTACTCGACCGGCCTCGATGCCGCCAAACGCAGCACATCCCAATCCAGGCGGGCGGCAACCAACGTGGCCTTGGCCTCCGCTATCCGATCGGCTGGTGAGCGTGAGGACCAGTAAGAGGCCGAGAGTAGCTCATTCACGCATGGGGTGGGCGTTACCTGCTGCGTTTTCGTGTCTATCAGGAACATTGCCCCGCCGGCGGACGGCAAGACAGCCGCAAAAGGCTGAAAGTCATCCGGGTACGGTAGCTGCTTGACCACGATCCTGACCGGGGGAGCCGGGTTCTGGCCTGGGAGTGGCATCGGTTCGCAACGGTCCTCACCGGGCACCCACCGATAGAGTCCCCGTTCGGTGCCGAGGTAGAGAACTCCGGCCCTGCTGGACCGAAAGATGCTGTAGATCTGAACCTGCCGGCCAAGCTGTCGGGCCAGCATTGTTGACAGATTGAACATCCGGTGAGGTTTCGCCTCGCAGTACAACCAGGTGCCGTCGCCCAACATGACCGGCTCGATGGGAGCATTGTTGTTGTGGTCGGGGAACTCCTCCGGCAGAACGATGGAGCGCGCTTGGGGCGGGTGCGATCGCAGTTCGGCCGCGAGCTCGTCGGCCCACGGGGCATACTTATGGATCGCCCAGCCACGCTGGCTGAAGGGGATGTGCATCAGCAACGACCAACCTGCCGCGTCGGGCTGGAGCTGGTAGACCTGCTCGCGGCTGACGGCCAACACCGTACGGCCGCTGTCCGACACGATGAGACCGTCGGCCAACCTGTAAGGCCACCAACCCGGCTCGGGCAACGGGATCTCGGTGACCCGGCCATCAGGCGATGCCTTTCCGATGCGAATGTCCCGCGTAATCAGGTAGCGAGTGCCGTCATCCGTCTTGTAGGCGTACAGCACGCGCCGCCACTTCTCGTCCTGGCCGGTGAGGTCCTTGGCGTGTTCAGATAGGAACCGAACAGCCTCCGTCTCAGGCAAGATGTCCCACGGCTTGTTCCAGGGCTTGTTCTCCTGGTCATATGCCCGTATCTTCTCGTACCAATCAAGCGACGCCGCGTAATTGCCTTTGAGCGCCTCCAATCTCGCCCGGTGAAAGCTCGGGGTCAACCGGTTGCGCTGCGCTGCTTCGCAGAATTCTATGGCCTTCTCGAGTTTTGCGACATTCGGGTCCACCTGAAAAGCGAGGGCGCTCAAGAGGTAGTCGAGGTTCATCGCCGGCGCGTACTTGAGCTCTTCTTCAGCGTGCCGGGCCCAAAGATCGGCGGTCTTCGGCCACCAGGCCGAGTAGAGGCGGGCATCCTGAGCAAAGCCCAAGTCCGCCAGACCTCTGGCCAGCGCACGGCGAAAGTCATCCACCTGCCCCTGCCGCAGGTAGACTTGATAGAGGCGATCTTTCGCATGTATGTACTCCCAGTAGGCCTGCTCGCCCTCTGCGTCTGATCCTTCGGGAATCTGTGGCAAGACGTCCTCGCACAATTTCAGCCGGCCGATCCTGACCGCCGCAGGAAAGAGCCACCCAAACCGCACGCGGCCCTGCGGAAAGGCCGCCAGGCGATCCAGCACGACCGACAATTCGGCATCCGCGCCCAGCGCGTCCAGGCAGGTTGCCAGCTTGTGGAGGGCGTGCGCCTGGTCTTCCGGTCGGCGCTTCTCCCCCGCGCGGGCCGGGTTGAGCAGCTCGACCAGAGCCTCGGCGTAGCGCCGCTCTTTGAACACCAGCCGATACGTGAGCTGGTCATGCGCCCACTCCACCATGTCGCCCCCCCTGATGATCCTCCGGCAAATCTCGTCGTGCAGGTGGAGGTCTTCGGGATTGAGGGACGTTGCGAATCCGATGATGGCGGCAAGGTGATTTATGTACGGGGGTTTCTTGAGGATCATGTCCAGATACGCCGGCCGTTCGGCAGGCGGCAGGGCGTAATAGCGGCATCGGGTAATCAAACCCAGCGTTCCCTGGACGGCTTCCACATCGACGCCGAGCTCGTTTCCCGCCTCAATGGCCTTCTCGATGGCCGCGACCGCCGCGGCATAGTTGCCCACGTCGTGTTCGCGGGCCGCCTCGGCCAGATGATCGCCCCAACCCGACTGATACATACACCATTGTATACCGTATTTTCCTTCTCTAAACTTCCTATCGTAAACTCGCTTATCCCGTCGCAGACGCACCGTCCGCGCCCGATTCCGGAAGCGGGTCTCCTCGGCTTTGGACCAGGCCTCAACATCGCTGATCGCTTCACCATCGACCGCCAGAAGAACATCCCCCGGTCGAACGCCCCCATACCATGCCTGCCCGCGCGGAAATACCAGCAGCACGAGCGCCCCGCGACGCGACAGCCGAATGTCCTTCAGGATGCCGGTGATGGCTATCCGGGCCTCGGCCGGCTGGTCGGGCAGGGCCTTCTCCAGGGGTTCCTCCGCAGCGTCGCCGAGCTCCGTCAATCGCTCAGCAGCAGCCTTACGTCGCGCGGGTTGCGGATGGTTGAGATCCCGAATGAGGCGAACGATTTCCCCGTCGACCACCGCGGCGGGAGCAGATGCCGGAGCCGACCGGGTCCATAGAACAGCGGTTAAGAGCAGAGAGACAGCCGTCGCCATGGTGGATTCCCTCCATAACTCCACGCTACAGTCTATCACCTTCGATTACAGTCATCAAACCACCCGGTCGAACCGCCTTTTTGCGGGCCGCAACTCAAGCGCAGTGCGATGCGGAAAGAGGCGGGCAAACCGCATGAATCCGTTGGCTGAACCCATGCCGATCTGCGTCGTCTGCGTCTACAGGACAAGCCCCCGACACAAAGCAGGCCTCGCCGGGCCTACTCGGCTCGGGGGCAAGTTGAGTGAGATGGATTCCCAAGATGGTTGACAGCCCGGGAGAGCGCTTTCCTCCAAAAACCGATCTGCTCCCTTACCGATGCCGGCCCCGCATTGCCGGGGCTGCGATAACGCGCCACGACGTTGGCCGCTCCAAGGTATTGGTACACGTCCTTGCCGATCCGATCGCACACTTTTGTGAATTCGTCGAGCGTCAGACCGCCCAGTTCGCGGTTGTCTTTCTCGGCGTATGCCACCAGCGTGCCCACGTGATGATGAGCCTGACGAAAGGGAATGCCTTTGGCGACAAGGTACTCGGCCAGGATCGTCGCGTCCATGAAGCCCCTGTCCGTCGCGGCCAACAGCCGGTCGGTGTTGAAGGTCGTGTTACGAATCACCGCCGCCGTGATCTCGACCGACGCCTTCAACGTATCGTGAGCGCTGAACAGGTGGATCTTGTCTTCCTGGAGGTCGCGGTTGTAGGCCATCGGCAACCCCTTGGTCAGTGCGAGCATACCCATCAGGGCGGCGTAGACCCGACCGGTCTTGCCGCGAACCAGCTCCATGACATCCGGGTTCTTCTTCTGCGGCATCATCGACGAACCCGTGCAGAACGCGTCCGCGATGGTCACGAACCCGAATTCCTGCGACATGTAGAGGACCAGATCCTCGGCGAGACGCGACAGGTGGCACGCACACAGCGCCGCCGCCGCCAGAAACTCGACGATGAAATCGCGGTCGGCGGTCGCGTCGACGCTGTTACGGGTTATGGAGGAAAAGCCCAGTCGCTTGGCAACCGCTTCCCGGTCAATCGGCAGGGTCGAGCCGGCGAGGGCCCCCGATCCCAGCGGACAGACGTCCACCCTCCTGCGGGCGTCGGAAAACCGGTCCCGATCTCGCTGGAATTGCTCGACATAGGCCAAGAGGTAGGCGCCGGCACTGATCGGCTGGGCCCGCTGCATGTGCGTATAGGCGGGCATCACCGCATCGGCGTATCTCTCGGCCGAGTCAACCAGCGCCGCCTGGAGGTCCGCCAGGAGGGGGAGCACATCCAGATCGATCGCATCCCGGGTGTACAGTCGCAGGTCCAGAGCCACCTGGTCATTGCGCGACCTTGCGGTGTGCAACCGCTTGGCCGGCTCGCCGACTTTGGCGATCAAGGCCCCCTCCACGGCCATATGAATGTCCTCGCAGGCCGGATCCCACTTGAATTTGCCTGCCTCAATATCCGATGCAATCTCCATGAGGCCGCGTTTGATCGCCCGGCAGTCCGACTTGCCGATCAGCCCTACCTCGGCGAGCATCTCGGCGTGGGCGATGCTGCCGGCAATATCGTATTTCCAGAGGCGTCGATCAAAGGAGAGGCTCTCGACGTAGTTTTCGGTCAGTACGTCGGCCGCCTGCGAGAAGCGGGCCTGCCAGCTCTTTTGCGCTTTCATAGATGTCTCTCCACGGGGTTGCGCCTCCTTACCGGTGCCCTCGTCGGCGCCTGGGTCTCGTTTTCTCCTTGAGTGGGCGGCCGGCGACGACGGTCACGGCGGTTCGGTGGTCGGATGGTATGCAAACGGCGGCAGTGGGTCAATCGCAGGTGCGGCCAAGAGGCGGAAACGAGCATATAATCAGGAGATGCGAATGAATCGGTTATGGGCATGGTGCCTCGCCGCGGCGTGGCTTGCGGTTGCAGCCGGCGAAGCCGCGACCACGCGCGGACCGGTTTTGGAGCGGGATCCCTCGCAGGAGGCCTTGCTGGCCAAGCAGGCCGGTCCAAACTTCAAGGTCAAACGCACGTCGCATTTCCTGATAGCCTATGACACGGCCGACGAGGTTGCCCGCGAACTGGATATCCGCCTCGAGCAGACCTATCACATGGTCTTCCTTTTCTGCGAGATGAACGGCGTTCAGGCCCGTTGGCCTGATCGCCGCCTGGAAGTCATCTTCTTCGACAAGCGGCCCACCTACGAACGGCATGTTGCCCGCCTGGGCGTCAACGCCGGGGGCACCTTCGGGATCTACCACCAGCAGACTAATCGGTCCTATTTTTTCAATGCCACCAACGACGAGCAGGTTCTCAGGCTCAAGGAGCAAATCGCCGCGAGCAACGCCAACATCAACAATCTTCAGCAGTCGTTGCGGAACATGCCCGCCAACGGCGGCATCATCGAGGTTCGGTTTTCGGACGGCGAACGCATCGTCGGCAGCAAGGCCGAGGTGGAGAAACGCGTGAACAAGAAGCTGAACGAGGCTCGTGCTGAGCTCAAGAAAGTGGAGGCCCGCCAACAGAGATACTGCGACCAGATCAATCAGACGGTGATCCAGCATGAGACCGCTCATCAGACGCTGTTCAACGCGGGTCTGCACGTTCGGGGGGCCGGCAATCCCAAGTGGCTGATTGAAGGGCTGGCGTGTTTGTTCGAGACGCCGCCAGGCCCGCCCGGCAGCGGCTTCTCGGCGCTGAACGCAGCACGTCTGGAGGATTTCAGAGTCGGCGTCGGCGGTCAAACCAAACGACGGCTGACCAGCCGCGATTACGAGACGGCCATTCAGACCGGCCGTATGGTCTCGCCCAAGGAGCTTATCCTGAATCCCGAGCTTCTCAACGCTCGCGGCGATGCAGGCCTGCACAACTACGCCGTCGCATGGGGCCTGGCACACTACCTCCAGCGCAATCAGCGGGAACAGTTGGCCGCTTACCTGTTGGACGTGAGCTCGCGTCTGCCCGGGGACGACCCCACCCCGCAGCAGGAGTTGGAGTTGTTCGAGGAGCATTTCGGGCCGATCGATGAGATCTTTCTGCGGAAGTTCTCGGGCTACATCCTGGGGCTTACGGCCAGGGCCCAGCTTGACTCGTAGCGCCGGCTCACAACGGGGTCGGATTCCTATTCGGTATCCTGTCCGGCAGTCGGAACAGGTCCGGAAGGTACTCTTGCTCCGACCTCTTCGCGCAAGATTCCATTTCAGAACCGCCTGGATATAATGGACATTCGGTGGAGCGCGGCGACCGGTGCGCGGGTCGCGCCGCGGGACTCTCCACCGTCAGGACGGAATCCATGCCGGCAACTGCGAGACACAAGGCGTTACGGCTGACGCTGGCGGCTGTACTGGGAGGAGGAACGCTGCTATCGCCGGGCTGCGGCGACATTCTTCGGCGGTCCCTGCGGGATGGAGCCATCGCCCTGATTGCAGGCACCGCCACCGGTATCATCGACCCCTACGACCTTAGCAACCTGGTAACCAACATGTTCACCGGCGGGTTCACCGGCGGTTGGAACGGAATCGGCAGCAACTGGAACTGGGACTGGGGCTGGAACACCTCGCCCTTCACCTGGCCGGGAACGTGAAAGAACGGTCACAATTGGGTGGCCTGGAGATCCGTGCGCACGGGGGACCGAGGGGGGAGATGCTGCGCGTGATCTCTCATTCGAGGCAGCTTGCCGGGTGGGGCAGCAGGCGTATTGCGGCCTGCTGAAGGAACAGGGCCGGCACGCGGCTTCTTTTGATGATGAATCCGAGAAAACAACGGCCGGTGCGGGTGGACCGGCCGTTGGGAAAACCTCTCGGTTATGCGGCGTTACAGAAGCTCGGCGATCTGGACGGCGTTCAGAGCGGCGCCTTTGCGGAGTTGGTCGCCGCTGATGAACATGTCGATGCCGCAACCGTCGGGTTGGCTGATATCCTGCCGGATGCGGCCGGTGAACACGTCGTCCTGGTCCGACGATTCAATCGGCATCGGGAAGTAATTCCTGACGCGGTCATCGACCAGCTTTACGCCCGGAGCCCTGGCCAGGATCTCACGAACCCGGTCCTCGCTCATCGGCTTCTCAAAGGTGATGTTGATGGCCTCGCTGTGAGCCCGGATAATCGGCACGCGTACACAGGTGGCCGTAATCTGAATCTCGTCGTCGTGGAACATCTTGCGGGTTTCTTTAACCATCTTCATCTCTTCTTCATTGTAGCCGTTCTCACCGACTTTGCTGTTGTGGCTGAAGAGATTGAACGCGATCTGATGGGGCAGAACCTTCTTGGTCACCGGCTTGCCGGCGAGAAAGTCCCTGGCCTGTTGCTCGAGTTCGAGCATCGCCTGGTATCCGGCCCCGCTGGCGGCCTGGTAGGTGCTGATGACCAACCGTTTGATCCGGTTGGCCTTATACAGGGGGAAGACCGGTACAACCATGATGATCGTCGAACAGTTGGGGTTGGCGATAATACCCTTGTGTTTCCTGACGTCTTCAGGATTGACCTCGGGGGTCACCAGCGGCACGTCCGGGTCCATCCGAAATGCCGAGGAATTGTCCACCACCACGCAGCCGGCTTTGACGGCGATCGGGGCGAATTGGCGACTGATCGAGGCCCCGGCCGAGAACAAGGCCAGGTCAACCCCTTTGAAGCTGGCGTCGGTCAGCTCCTGCACCGTGTGGTCCGCACCCCTGAACTTGATCGTCTTACCGGCCGACCGCGCCGATGCCAGGAAGGTGATCTTGTCGCACGGAAAGCTCCGCTGTTCAAGGACGCGAATGAATTCCTGCCCCACGGCGCCGGTGGCGCCAACCACTGCCACGTGTTTTGCCATCGATGACTTCTCCTGCGCAAAGTGCTCCTGTTTAATCTTTCAGCTACTCTTCTTCTCTGGCAGGGGAGACCCTGGAGAATGCACCAGGCCAACTACGGCCGGAACTCCGGCATGATAGAGGATTGCTCGCCAAGATGCAAAGTCGGGCCGAGCCGAAACAGAAGGTCCGGTTCGGCAAAGGTTTCCGGAAGCGATGCTGAAACGTCGGACGTCCCGATAAGGGCCCGTCGCCTGTCGCGCCACGGGAGTCCTTGACAGACTGACCGGGCCTTCCTAGCTTTCCCATTGAGCGTTCACAGTCGTCTTTCGGGAGGCGTCGGCAATGTCCGAACTGATCAGATTGAGCCTGTCGATCGAGAAGCCGCTCTATGATCGTCTCGAGAAGTTGGTCAAGCAGAGCGGCTATACCAACCGTTCGGAGTACGTCCGGGACATGATCCGAGAGAGGCTTGTCGAGACCGAATGGGATAAAGATCGCGAAGTCCTCGGTACGATCACCCTGATCTACAATCATCACCGCCGACAGCTTTCCGAGAAGCTGATTCACCTCCAGCACCACCACCACACGGCGGTCAAGGTGACCACCCATGTTCACCTGTCACGTGAGCTTTGCGCCGAGGTGATCGTAGTGCAGGCAAGAGCCAGCCGTGTCCGTGAGCTGGCCGACCTGATGCGTCAGCAAAAAGGTGTCCTGCATGCGGATCTGACCATGAGCAGCACCGGCGTGATGTTAGATTGACCGCCCGCAGCGCCCGCCCATCGTCGACGGCGAGGGTTTCAGGCAGCCGTTTGCGTGATTCTCAAAGTGTGGGCGGCTTCAACATTTCAGGGACAAATGGAGGTCTGGCCCGAGAGGTTCACCCTGTCATGCCAAGGCAAGCTCGGCCGACTGAAAGTCGATCCGATGATCGGCCAGAAAGCGGAAGGTGTAAATCCGCGCTACAGCGGAGCCGCGCAGATCAACAGGCCGACAATGAGCGCCGGGTACCCGATGAGCATTACGCCCGTGGAGATGTCATCCGCCAGACGCGTTCTTTCGAGTTGTTGCTCGTGCTCGGATTTGAAAGATGCACGGATGTCCGCCACGGTTGCATGTTCGTCATCGGCCTGCAGTTTCTGGAGTTCGCTGAAATGCGCGGACGTCAGGGGCAATGGGCGGCTTGGCGGAGCGGCTGAGACGACGGCAGGCAGGACCATCATGACGGCTATTGCCAGGGCGAGCGTCAGTAAGCGCGGCATACCCTATCTCCCTTCAAGATAAGACCTTATGTTGGCTCTTGGCAAACGATCATCATGGCGTGATCGCCGCCGGCCCAGATCGTCTCGAACTCGTCGATGGGGTCAGAGTGTAGCTGCTGCACCGACGAGGGATCCAGATAATGGACTATATCGGCCGAAAGGCCCTTGTGGTTCTTGGAAATCCCGATCACAAGAACGGCATGGTTGAAACCCGGATCGGCCGCCGGATCGCGGTTGACCACACAGATGACCGGGTAGCCCCGTTGCTCCAGCCAGTACCGGAGGCCGGTTGGCGGTTTGGCGTCCAGTTGGCCCGTCAGAGTGACGAGATACAGCCGCTCCGGAAGTTGTCGCAGGTAGGCCTTGAAATCCCCGACGCGGGTCTCATCGTAGCCAAGGCGCTTGAGATCCACTTGGACCCCCCGTTCGCTCAGTCTGCGGTCGCCGAGCAGGTAGTTGCTCGCCATCACCACGCTGCTGACCAGGCATGTCGCGTGTGTCGTCGCGGCTTCGTAGCGAACAGGCAGACAGTCCGGGGGCAGGCGATAGGTTCGCCTCGGCTGCTCGCAACCGAGCATGCAGCCCAGGCAGGCTAACCCGGCAAGAGCAGCGGCCAATCGTGGGCCGCTCTTTCTGTCGCCGAGAGGTTGTCGCTGATGCTGCGGAGTTGTCATGGAATCAACGGCTGCAAGATGATCTTGGCTCCCACGATTCGGATGGGGCTGTCCGACGCCCCCTGCGGGCTGATGGTCAGTTCAGCCGACCATCCGCCCATCGCCTCGGGTTTGAGCTCGCATTTCTCCTGCTTCAAACCGTCCCTGACGGATCGCAGGTTGACCTTGCCGGAAAGTCCTTCCCTTCGAGCGTCATCGGACCTCAGGGCCTCGGCGAGGAGCTCACCCGGATTGATCGGCAGGCTGCCCACCTGGAGCGAAGAGGCCGACCCTCCGGCCCCGTCTTCCGGCCCGCTTAATCGGCCAATCTCGACGTCATCCGCGAGGATTTCCAGCGATTTGCCGTTGCCTCGCCTGATGGCGACTCGGCCGGAGGCCAGAGGGATGTTGGTTCGGCGGACCGGACCGGTCTGTGTCACTGTTGGGCCTGTCGGTGTTGTGCCGGGTTGGGCGGTAATCTCGGCATCGACCAAAACGAGGCAAGCATATTGACCCACGGGATTCTTGGCTCGTTCGCCCAGAATGCGCTCGGTCAGACAGGTTACGCGGGCCGGGACGCCGCCGCTGGCGTCAAAATCCCGAGCCTCTTGGGATGTCATGCCAATGGTGCGTTTGAGCAATGTGGTAGCCTGCTCGGCGACCCGGGTCACGGGGCTGAATGTCAACTCCACGATCTTGTTGATATCCAGACCTTGTTGAATGGCGAGGTTGACTCGCCACCGGTCGTTCTTGTCGGAGTTATCGTGAAGTATGGCAAGCGCGGAGAGCGCCGCCTTGCGGACCTCTTCGCTTTCGTTGCCAAGCGCCGCGGCAAGAAAGACCGGCAAAGACTCGCGTTTCCAGAGTTCCTTGGTCTTGGCGAGCGTCTGAATGATGCCCGTACACCGCTCGGCATCTCTGGACTTGACGAACTCATCTTTGAGCGCGTTGATACGTCCGGAGGCAACCAGCATCAGGGCGGTTTTCTCAGCAGATGCCCGGTCGACCTTCGGGTCCATGGCTCCCTCGGCCAGAACCTTCTCGCAGGCAGTCGCCTGGTCTTCCGGCGAGGGTGTGCCGACCTGCATTGTCCGCGGGAACGGTGCCTGGTAAGCCAGGTTGAGTTGGGACGCCGCCATCGTCAGCAGGGCCGACTTCACGGCCGGTTCCTTATCGTTTTCTTCCTTCACGGATTTAAGGATTTCAACAAATTTCGGTGAGTTGGCGACGTCGCTAAGATCTGAACGGCTGAGCAAAAGCAGCAACGCCTGCTTGGCTTTCGGATCGACCTTTTCCTTCTCCGCCCGCAGGGCGGTCAGAAGCGGATCTTCGTCTGAGGACACCTTAACGACAAGCTCGCCGCACGCCGCCAGACAACTGTTGACCGTCGCGCTGTCGGGGTTGACCAACAGCATGCGCAGGATGGCAGCTTTCAGGTCGGGGTTCTTAATCGAGCTGAACTGGCCGGCAAGTGCCTTCAGGGCGCTCTTTCGAAGTTCTCGGTCTGCCAGGATCTGGAGGCTCTGCTGGGTTCCGTCGTTCAGCAGGATGCTCAGTGCCTCCTGGCGGGCCTGATCCCGTTTCGAGTTGACGCACGCACCCAGGATCACGAAGGCATTGGCCGGTGCCTGCGACGCAGGCATGGCTTCAAGGATCTTGCTCAATCCCGGTTCGGCTGGGCCACTGGGGAAAACGCTCGCTGCCGTCGTGTCCCGGCTTGTGCCCGCGGCTAGAACATCGCTCACCCCCTCCAGCAGGCCGGCGAGCGTTTTCTCATCTGCCTCCTCCCGCAGATAATCGAGGGCTTGCTCGGGCAGCGAACTGGGGTATTCCATGAGACCATCAAAGCCTGCTCTCCTGACCCGCCGGTCCGGGTGCCCGCCGGCCGCCAAGAGGGCCCGAACCGCTTCGAGTTCGGCGACGGAGGCCTGCCCCGTTGGTCCCGTTTGAGCCGAGACGTTTCGTCCGATCCACGCCAACGCGAGTTGGGCCGTCGGGGCCGACGGGTCGGCGGTAAACTTGCTGACAGCTTTGAGGCTTTCATCCGGCTTCGCCGTTGATGGCTGGCCGGATGACGCCTGCTGTTGCGTGAGTCTGAGCAGCTTGAGGTCGATCGACTCGGGAGGAGCCTCCGGCAACTCGATCGTCACCACATTTGCCTCTTCAGGAAACCTGATCAGCAAGCCGAGCCAGCCGTTGACGGGGATCTCGCCTCGTTTCTCCGCCAGTGCCTCACGGGCACTCGTACCGCCGGTTGTGCCGCGGGCGCCGCCGGCGGTTCGCGGGCTGCCGGTGGTACGCTCGGCTGGAGTCGCTGGGCGCGAAACGAAGGTGTTGTGCCATGTCAGCGTCGGAGCGCCGCTCTTGAGTTCGATCTGGAGCCGTTCGTACAGGGTGTTGGTGAAACTATCCGGCACTTCCTTTGCAGGAACAGGGGGAACCGGAGCTGTTGGCTCGATTGGGGCCACAGCAGCCCCGCCGGCGGCTCGCACGTCAACCTTGGGAGGCTCTTCCGTGAGCAGCAGACCGAGCACGCGGGCCATCTTGCCCACGTCCGTTGTCACCTTGATGGCTCCCGGGATGAGGGAGAGTTTCACCTCCGTGGCGCGATATCGCACGGGCGCCAGGAGCAATAAGTAACCCCGGCCGCTCTCGACCTTTACGCTCTGATCCATATACTCGGTCAACAGGACGGGCCTGTTCAAGGCATAGCGGAAATCCAACTGGATGGGAGGCTCCAGTTCTTTGAGGAGTTCCTTAGCATCCGGAAGACCGGGCTCGATCTGGAGTGCCTCCTGTACGAGTTTGCGGGCCGGCTCGTAGACGCCCCCTTGCTTAAGCCAGCGGGCGAGCTCCACACGACCGGCGGCATCCTTCGGCAAGAGTTGCCTGGCCCTCATTTCCGCCCGACAGGTGAACCAGAAATCGTTCCATTGTTTCGAGCTGGTCTGCACCTCGGGATGGGTCAGTTGCTCCGGTTCCTTTGCGCAAATCTGCTCGACGCACAACCGGGCAGCGGCTTCCTTGCGTACCAGCAGGTACTGCTTGGCAAGGCTGGTCAGTTCGGCCACGGATTTGGCGGCCTCGATTTGCTTGCGCTGCTCTGGGGTAATGGTTTCATCCGAGCCGCCGGGGGTTTGTTGGGACAGGGCCGGTTGCGAAACCGTCAACACAGCCAAGACGACCATTTGCACAAAACAGGCGTGGATGGCCCAAGTGGGTCTGAACATCTGCCGAACCTCCGTAGCGAATCTTGTCCCTCGCAGGCGGTTGGGTCTGGGGGTTTTCATTGTACAGCAAGGCTTCGGCTTGGCAAAGGGCCCGAGGCCCGCCCAAAGAGTCGCCTTGGACCATCGTGGTTGGCATGACGCACGGACCGGCCAGCGCCCAGTGGTGTCCTCGTCTGGTAGTTTCGGCCAAGTGGGCATGGGCGTCGGCGGGGACGTACATGCATCCGAAGCGGCGCTCGGGGTCGATCTCGATGCGGTCGATGAAGGTCTGGAGCAGCTGCTTGGTCTCCGGCAGCGGCAGCGACCCTTCCGCCGCGTCGGCCATCCGGCGGAACTTGTCCGTCGCCCACTGGCGCAAGGCCCGCTCATCCAGCGGCTCGCCGTTGGCGGCCACCTGAGTCTTCCGTGCCTCCAGAACCTCGCGACGGCGCTTCAGTTCCACCAGCGTCGCCTTCAGTTCTTCCAGGTCGGCCAAGTTGGAGTCGGCCAGCATGGCAGCGGTCGCCCGGATACGCTTGTTCAGGGCGGCCAGTTCCTTCTCCACGGCGGCGATGTCATGCCCGTTGCCGCCGTCCTTGGCCAAGATGTTCTTGACGAACCTGTCCACGGCCGCCGTCATCGTCTCGGCGTTACCAAAGATCATGTCCCGCACCTTGCCCAGCATCCACGCCTCCAACTCGTCGGCCCGAATCTGCGTGCTCCGGCAGACGGCTAGGCCCCTGGCCAGGAAGCCACCGTCGGCATAGTACCGCACTGACCCGCGACGCAGGGTCCGAATGGCGACGCCCCAGAAGCCGTATCCGCAGTGGCGGCAACGGATCAGGCCGCCCAGGAGATAGGGCTTGCGGGCGCGGGGGTGGGCCTGGCGCTCCCGCCGCCTACCGGACCTTTCCGACTTATGACCGCGCATTGCATGCGGTTGAAGCCCAATCGACCTGAAAACACGGGGCTTTTTGCATGCTTGGGGGGAGCGAATCGGCGTATGACCTATGGTGCCTGGAATTG
>Ga0116146_1000642_pt1 | contig 41268 bp, 31 predicted proteins | sample AD_JPNHG2_MetaG_FD_89748 | JGI IMG/M metagenome (GOLD analysis project Ga0116146, IMG submission 89748) | Active sludge microbial communities of municipal wastewater-treating anaerobic digesters from Japan - AD_JPNHG2_MetaG | ecosystem: Engineered > Bioreactor > Anaerobic > Digestate | place... | reverse complement strand
GGCATCGGCGGCGTGACAAGAGAACCGCTACCCGCCGGTCAGACAGTCCTGGCCACGCTGTCACTGACCATCTCGCCCGAGCCTGGAACGTACCACCTGACCCTGACCGATGCTCAGTTCGTCGACACGATCCATGTGACGCACCCCGCTACGACCGGCCAGCCGCTGGAGATCGTGGTCGGCCAATAGAGGCTTGGACAATCCCAGGTCCACCAGACTCGGGCTACCCGTCACAGGACGGCCGCTCCCTCCCGCCTTCGCCGGGCTTTGGCGTGGCAAGCACGCTCGCGGTTCTGAAGAAACCGCAGCGTCTGACCACCTGGAGTTTCACTGGCTCGCCGGGAAGGAGCCGCCGAGACGGCAGGTGATCTTGCATTCCGAATGCGGTACGATTGCGTGGTTATGACCGCGAAGAATGACAGCAAGATGGAATCCACGTCCCCCGGCAAGCGCAATCTGCCGGATCGGCCGGGGCTGCTTTCGTTGATCGGCAACACGCCTCTTGTGCCGATCCGCCGGCTTAATCCCAACCCGAGGGTTGAACTATACGCGAAGCTTGAACGGGCCAATCCGGGCGGTTCGGTCAAAGACCGGATTGCCCTTTACATGATTGAAGAAGCCGAGCGAAGCGGCCAGCTTACGCGGGACAAGACCATTCTGGAGCCGACATCCGGGAATACGGGGATCGGGCTGGCGATGGTAGCGGCCATCAAGGGTTATTCGATCCTGTTGGCGATGAGCGAGGGCGTCTCCGTGGAGCGGCGGAAGATCCTGGCCGCTCTTGGGGCGGAGTTCCTGCTCACGCCTGCCGATCAGGGCACCGACGGGGCCATCGAAAAAGCTTACGAATTAGCCGCCCGGGAGCCCGATCGGTTTTTCCTTCCCGACCAGTACAACAATCGGGCCAATCTTCTCGCACACTACGAGACCACCGCCCCCGAAATCTGGGCGCAGACCCAGGAACGGATCACCCACTTTGTCGCCAGCATGGGCACCACAGGCACGGTGGTCGGGTGCTCCAAGCGGCTCAAGGAGCTGAACCCGGCCGTTCGGGTGATCGGCGTCGAGCCGTATCTAGGGCACCGCATCCAGGGACTCAAGAATCTCAAGGAGGCTTACGTTCCCGGCATCTATGATCGCTCCGCGATTGACGAGAAGATCAACATCGAGGACGACGCGGCTTACGAGATGGCCCGCCGACTGGCTCGGGAGGAAGGCCTTCTGGTCGGCATGAGCTCCGGCGCGGCCATGTTCGTGGCATGCCAGATTGCGGAGAGCATCGATTCCGGCGTGGTGGTGGCGATCTTGCCCGACGGCGGCGAGCGATACCTGTCGACGACGCTGTTTCAGGTGGCCGAGCCCGAGGTCGCGCCTGTGAAGGTCCACTTCTTCAACAGCCTCACGGGCAAGTACGAAGCGTTCGAACCGATATCAAGCGGTGCCAAAGTGACAATGTATTCCTGCGGTCCAACGGTTCACGCCCGCCCGCATCTTGGCGTGTTGAGGCGAATGCTGGCGGCCGATCTCGTCCGCAGGACGTTGGAGCTGGCGGGGTATGACGTCGAGCACGTCGTCGGCATCACCGATTTGGACGACAACACCATCCTGGCGGCCGAAAGCACGGGTCGAGCCATGTCCGAATTGTGTGCCCAGCATGAGGCTGAGTTCCACGAGGATCTGCGGGCTCTGGGCATCAAACCTGCCTCCGCCTACGCACGGGCATCGGAGTCGGTGGACGATATGATCGACCTGACCCGGTCGCTGGTCGAGAAGGGCTTTGCGTACGAGAAGAACCATTCGGTTTACTTTAACATCAGTCGGGTCGAGAGTTATGGGGAGCTATCCGGCAAGGATCTCGGCAAGATCCGAATCGGCGCCACCGTGGACCTCGAGCGGTACGACAAGAATGATCCTCGTGATTTCACGCTGATGCGGAGATGCACCCTGGCCGAGATGCGGAAGGGTCTCAGCCACAGGACCGAATGGGGTAACGTCCGGCCGAGCTGGCACGTGCAGTGCGCGGCGATGGCCCGGGGCAAACTCGGCGACCGCTTCGACATCCACACCGCCGCAACCGATCTGGTCTTTCCGCACAACGAGAACGAACTGGCCGAAAGCAGAGCACTTACCGGCGATTCGCCGGCGCGTTTCTGGTTGCACTCGGAACTGGTGCTGGCCAAGGGCAAGAAGATGGCCTATGGGCAGGACAACTGCATTACCCTTCCCGACCTGCTTGAGAAGGGGTACTCGGCCCGCGAAATCCGCTTCTTCCTCCTGCAGACGCACTATCGACAGCCGATCGAGCTGACCGATGAAGGGCTCGATGCCGCCGCTGCTTCGCTTCGCAGGCTCGACGAGTGCGTTGCCAAGCTGGCTGCGGTCAACACGTCGGGGCCGCGCGTGCCCGAGCTGGGACCTTCCATACTGGCGATGAGAGAGTCTCTGCGGGAAGCGTTGTTCGATGACGTGAACGTATCAGTCGCGCTCGCCGCACTCTTCCGCCTGGTGCGGCAGGCCAATTACTTGATGACGCAGGGTCGGCTCTTCCAGGAAGACGCCAAAGAAGTTATGGCTGCCCTGTGGGCGGTGGATGCGGTCCTCGGCATTCTTTTATCCGCCGAGCCCCCCGCGCACATCTCCCCGGAAATCGAGGATCTTGTCCGGCAACGCGACCAAGCCCGCAAGAAAGGCGACTTTGCCACCGCTGACAGAATCCGCGACGTGCTCACCGCCAGCGGCTATCTGGTCGAGGATTCTCCATCTGGAACGCGAGTCAGGCGACAGAGTTGACTTCAACTGCGAGTCTGGTCGGTTGACCGCGCATTGTGCATTCGAGCGACCCTGCGGGGACTGAAAGGGCCCTACGATTCGAGGAGAGCCCGCAGCCCATCGCGGAAGACCTGGAAGCTTCGCGAGCGATTTCGGCTCGGGTCCATGTGTTTGGCGATCTCCCGAGCCGCCGTCACCTTTGGGTAGCCGCTCTTGAAGTAGCCGTGTCTCTGCAGGACTTGTTCAAGCCGCTCCCAGGTTCCACCCTTGATCCGATCCGGGTCTCGGAAGCCGCTCTTTTGGCCCAACGTCAGAGGGACGCGCGGATAGGCGGCATGTAATGCGGCAACGTCGCCGAAAAACCAGGCCTCCAGCTCCTCAATCGCAATCCGATTGAGCACCTGAAATCCGGCTTGCCCCCCGGAGGACATCTTCGTTCTCAGTCCCGCATCGCCAACGATGCGATCGAGCTTGCGTTTCAACTTCTTGCAGTCCTCCCGGTCGAGGTCGAGGAGCACGACCACCCTCCAGTCCGCCGGAAGAAACCCGGCGTAGGCCCTTATCTTGCTGGGCAAGCAGGCCAGAAGGTCGTGTTTTCCCTGGTGCGCGTGCACGTCAAAGGTTGCCTGGGTCCCCAGCAACCGAGGCAGAAGCTCATCAAGAGCTGCCTTGGCGGAGAGTTCTTCGACAAGGAACTCAATGTGCATCGCGGTCAGTTCCGTCAGGGTCGCTCAGTCTTTCGATGCGGTATCTTCGCTTGGGCTGGCGGCGAGGACGGTTTGGAGGCCAGCGGGTCGCCAACACGGAAATGCCCTTGCATCCAAAGGTATCCCAATTGAGCACCCTCCTCAATGAATTCCGTGATTCCTTCCATTTCCGACGCCTGCTTGGCTTTCGTGTAACCTTTCTCGTCGCGGTACATGATCCAGGTCTCCTGCGGTCGCAGCCCGTTCACGAAGAAGGGTGAATGCGTCGTGATCAACAGTTGGGTGGCCTGTGAAGCCTGGCGGCATTCCTCTGCCAATTCGGGCAGCAGGCGAGGGTGAAGGTGGTTCTCGGGTTCCTCGATGCCCACGAGCCGCGGGGGCGACGGATCATACAGGACAACAAGGTAGGCAAGCATCTTGAGCGTCCCGTCGGATGCAAACTTGGCCATGACCGGCCGTTCGAAAGGGGCATCCTTGATCTGCAAGAGCAGCCGTCCATCAGCCATGATCTCGGCATCAACTTTTTCCAGGCGAGGTACCCTGCGCGATAGAACTTGCAGAATGTGGTCCAGTCGCTCGGGATGCTGCTCTTTGAGGTACTGAATGACGTTGGGCAGGTTGTCTCCCCAAGCCGAGAGCCGTTCCTGTGGCCCGGCTTCGGGCTGACCTCGGGTGTTGTCCGCGGTCAGGTAGGACAGGTACCAGTCCGTTATAAAGCGACGCAAGGCACCCACTCGAGGGTGCCTGGCAAACTGGCCAAGGGTGTTGACGGCCAGAAGCTCCCGCGAATCAAGTTTCTCATCGATGCGCTCGTCTGTCTCCTCCGGTAGCTCGCCGGAAATGACAGTCCCTTGGCCTTCTGAGAAATCCAGGAAGTTGAACGGTCGACCCGCCTTACCCACTTTTCTGGTCCATCTCAGCCATTCCTTCGCGACGTACGGTCCTTTCGAATCCTCCGCGATATCCAAATGGTAGGTGATGATTGGTAGATTGACCTCCTTGTACTTGACCTCGATAGTGATCGGACCTTCGCAGCCACGGGTCCGCAACTCCTTGAAGCGACCACGTTTGTCCCACGCCTTGCGCAGGCCAACGGAGAAGCACTCCGAAAGGAAGGCGAAGACGTCAAATATTGTTGACTTGCCACTCCCGTTGGGTCCGACGAACACCGTGAGCGGGGTCAGGTTCCGCAGTTCGAGATCGTGAAGGGCGCGGTAGTTCTGGACCCGAAGGTACTGAATCCTTGGCGGAGCTTGTGCGGTGTGCTGCATGTTGTGGCCTCAATCAGACATTCCGGTTGTGCGACAGGGTTATTGTACCCGAAGGCGACTGGGCCGAAAACATAGCTCGGACCGTTGTTCAGAGTGCCTTTCCGGGTTCCTCGTCGCGGGGGGCTGAGGTCCCTGCGAAGCCGCTGAGAAAGCAGAAGTGGACGACGAAGTCTCCTCTTCAACCGAATGTGCTGCCGATCTCGACGCAGATTCCAGCCACCGATTCGGTCCCTGCTTCCCGATGGGAATCCAGCCCGTGAATAATCTGGGACGACTACATGGGAGCTTGCCACAAAGAAAATGGGACTATTGCGGATCGCCCCGATCAACTGGTCGGGCAGACGTTCGGGGCATCCTTCCGGTCGTGCGGATCTGCTTTGTCTCTTCTGTCGTATCTGTTGCGCGTTTTGCGCACATGTTTCCGGATTACAGTGCGTTTTGGTTGCTACCCGCAAAGAGGCGGTCCGACTTAGGTTAGAGCGCGCTGGCCGGCTGTGGAGTCGATGAAAACGAGGGAGGACGATTACATGTCAGTCACGTGCCCGAAGTTGTCGCTTTGCGACCTTGTGCGGCAGACTGGTGCAGGCAGTCCGGCTCCGGCCGCAGCTTGGTTTTCGGGGCGAGCCACAGCCGAAGAGTCTGGCGGAACGGCCACGGATCTGACACAAAGATCGAAGTTGCTGCGGGCCGACCAGTGCGTTTCGAGAGAACAGCGACGTCAAGATCGACCCGGCCACGGCGGACCGTGAATCGCGTTTCATGAGGCGCGAAGGCAAGCTCATGCTTGTCGCGGATCAACAACTTGCCTGCCGCTCGGCTCGAAGAGAGCTGCTTTTCGGGACAAAGCGCAGAGGCCTTGCCTGGTCGCGGTGGCGCCGATCCTGCCAGAACGGCAGACTGTCGGCATCCTGCATCGGTAACGCCGAACATAAGTCTTTACAGAAAAGCCATTTAAAACGATGCTCCCGTTTTATTCTCTGGCATGTCTTTTGCTAGCGCGGAATCGCGAGCGGTAGCAGAAGGACAGATAGAGTAGGCGGTCAGTCGGAGGCTGAGATCAAGTACGCGTCTGCAGGACGAGGAGGTGAAACCATGCGAGTACGTGAGTTTTTTGCCTTCGAAGCTGCTGACCTGGGTTTCTTGTGGAAGCACCAACTGATGCTGGGGATTCTGCTGATCGCCATCGGTTTGTGCGTCATCTTGTTTCCGGGATTGCTTGAACTCCTGGTGGCCACAACCGCAGCAGTAGTGGGCATCAGCATGATCGGGTCAGCGCTGCGTTTTCGTCGTCTGTACAGGCGACACCGTGATTTCTCGTTGATCGACGAGTTCGAATGGTAGCGGAGAATCGGCCATGGTGCGTTGGATCCTGTTTGTGTGGACCTGCTTCGCGGCCGTGGTTTCGCTTTCCGTTGGCACTTGGTCCGCGATCGTTCCCTATGGTTCCATCTGGATGGGCATCCTCTTTGCCGTGGTAGGCATCGGGCTGGTCGTTGGCATTAGTCTGCATGCCTGGGGGGAAGCAGCGTCGCGAAGCCCTGAACGCTCCGTGCCTCGCGTATCGGCACCGCGAACACGACAACCGCGGGGTCGTCGTGAGCCCGTGCCAGCGGCCGCGTGAGCTTTCGTTGCTTTCACCGTTTGCAGGAAGCCGAGAACGGCGGGCGAATGGTTCAGCCACCCACTTGTGACCTTGTATCCCAGCACGGTTCCCACACCAGCAGGACGGACCGCACACTGATGTCCGACTTTTTGGGACGGACTGCGATGTGCTCCAACGCCTCGCCGGTCTGCTGACTAATCGCATCGATATCCGCCCGCAATTGAGCCTCGAGATCGGCGATCTTCTGCTGCACCGCCTCGACCGATTCCTCTGCCCGGCGGACGTCTCCTGCCTCCTTCATGGAGCGTCCTACGCCGCGGACGGCGCTGCCCGCACGACCGATGTTCAGAACGCCGGCCGTCTTTCTGCCAAAGAGGGCCGAGAGGATTGCCCCGCCAAACGAGACGGCCGTGGAGAGCTTTGAGGCCCGCGATTGTTCCTCTTGAACCTCCACGGCTTGCCGGGCCCGGCGCAGACGTTCCTGCAGGACGTTCATCCGAGAAGCATACTTCTCCCTCAGCCGCGTGACCTCGTCGTCGCGTCGCTCGCGAGCGGCTTGCGAGATCCGCAGTTGAAACTCGCGCTCGCTCTCGCCGGGGCGGCTCACTATCTCGAGACTCGGACATCGAAGCAGCTCCAGAACAGATCTCCGGTAGAGCATATCCGCGAAGTCTTTTTTCCAGGCTTGATAGGACCGCTCGTTGGCGGCTTCCGGGGGCAACGGGGCGAAGGAGGCCGTAGCGGCTGGGTCAGGATCAAGGTCGGCCTCGCCGAGGTCCGTCGTTTGCGCGGAGTCCCATTCCACCGGCGAGCCGCTCCGTGGGATCAGCGGCACCAAGTAAACCACTCGCTGTTCCTGGTCGATGCTGAGCTTGGTGTCAGCGTAACGGAGCGTCGCGGTCGCCAGCAGCATGGGGCGATATACCGCGTTTGGACCGGCCGGTACCGAGCGGGCAGGGATGAATGCCTGTCGGACGCCGGGGGGCAGGATGGGCCTCGAAGTCCTCTCGGCCGGCACCCGCACGGTCGGAGATGGAACAGCCTCCGCGGGCAAAGCGCCTTCACGCTGAGGCATTCTTACCGGAGCCTCCTTTGAGACAATCCGGCGATAGGGATCCATCAGCATCCGGATTTGCCGGCGGGTCAGCGGCCCGCGAAGATAGGACATTGCCCAGCGTGTGTGGATAACCGCGGGCGTATCCTCGTGCACATTGTTCATCAGGAAGACGCGATTCTCCAACTGTGAGAGCATCTTATCGATGGCGGCTCGGTCGAATTCGCTCGAAGCGCCGGCCGCGGCTCCCTCCAGCCCATCCAGCACCCGGTCCTTATCTCGCTGCGTCAGGAGCCGACCGATGAACCAGGTGCCGGCGTTCGCCAAGCCCTTATAGTCGAGGTCTACCGGGTTCTGGGTGGCCAGCACCACCCCAAGGCCAAATGCCCTCGCTTGTTTCATCAGCGTCAGCAGCGGGGCCTTGGACGGGGGGTTCGACACCGGCGGGAAGTAACCGGCGATCTCGTCCATGTACAGCAATGCTCGCAGGCTGGCGGTCCCGGATTGGCTGCGAACCCAACCCAGAGTCGCGCTGAGCAACAGCGAAACGAAGAACATGCGTTCGGCGTCATTGAGGTGAGCAATCGAGAAGATGGCCACGCGCGGCTTGGCAGCCGCCGTATAGAGCATCTCGCCGACATTCAGCGGCTCACCTTCCAGCCATCGGCTGAAGTCCGGCGAGGCGATCAGGTTATTCAACCGGACCGCTAGGGCGAACCGATCCGCGGCCGGATAGAAACTCTCCAGCTCCATTACGCCCAGCCGACTGAACGGCGGATTCTGAATGGCTGCGATCAGGGCGGGCATATCAAGCCCCTGCCCCTGGTTCCAGGCGTTGTTGAGGATGGTACTCAGAAGAACGTGCTCGCGGCTCTGCACCGGGTCGGCCTCGATGCCCAACAGGCCGAGGAGGCCGGCGGTTACACCGGCCACGCGCTCCCGCATGGCCTCGGAATCACCCACAACCTCCGGTGGCGGAGCGGCGAATGACTTCAACACGGCCACGGGAAGGCCCGCATCACTGCCCGGAGTGTAGACGACGAACTCCGCCGAGTCGCGCAAGCGCTGAATGCGGCTGCCGTCCTGGTCCCAGTCAGCCAGACCGCGCTGCCACAGCTCCGCCTGCTTGGCGGCGTAGGAATCCGGATCAAGCCCCTGGCGGCGGGCATCCTCCTCGTTGATCCAGGGGCGAAAGTCCTGCGGACGTAATTCCGGAAAGGTCAAAAGCAGATTTGTCAGATCGCCCTTGGGGTCGATGACAATCGCGGGAATCCCGTCAATTGCCGCCTCTTCCAGAAGCGTGACGCAGAGGCCGGTCTTACCGCTCCCGGTCATACCCACGACAACCGCGTGTGTGACCAGATCGCGGCTGTCGTACAGCACCAGGTCCGTGGTTGGGCGGCGCTGTTGCAGGTCATAAGTGCGACCAAGATAGAAAGCACCCAGTTTCTCGTAGGTTTGCATGGCAATTACTCAGCAGTGGCGGCGAGGTCCGTACCGACAGATCCGAAGGGGTAAGTCTATCACGGTGAAGGTGCGAAGCAACGGAAAGGTCGCGAAACAGCCAGCATCAAGCTCTTTCATAACTGTCCGATAGTCGATAGACTATAGGGTCCACACGCAAAAGGGAGTTCCCAGCGACGATGTTTGACCGGAACCTGATTCGCAACTTCAGCATCATTGCCCATGTGGATCACGGCAAGAGTACACTGGCCGATCGGATCCTGGTCGCCACTAAAGCCGTGCCAGCACGGGAGATGCGCGCTCAGTTCCTCGACGACATGGAGATCGAGCGGGAGCGGGGGATCACCATCAAGGCCAACCGGGCGACGGTTTTCCACGAGCATGAGGGACAGGAGTACATGCTGAACTTGATCGATACCCCCGGCCACGTGGATTTCCATTACGAGGTCTCCCGGGCCCTGGCGGCCTGCGAGGGCGTGCTGCTCCTGGTCGATGCCGGGCAGGGCGTGCAGGCCCAGACGGTGGCCAACGCCTACTTGGCGGTTGCGGCCGGGCTGGATATCATCCCGGTGGTCAACAAAATCGACCTGCCCGGGGCCATGCCCGAAGACGTCGCGCTGGAGATCGAGCACGTCCTGGGATTGCCGGCCGAGCATGCCGTTTTCACCTCCGCCAAGACCGGTTTTGGAATCGACGAATTGTTCCGGGCAATTATCGAAAGGATCCGGCCGCCTGCCGGCAGTATTGATGTCCCGCTGCGCGCCTTGGTTTATGACGCCAAGAACGACGTTCACCGTGGCGTGGTCTGCCACGTTCGGGTGATGGACGGTTCCATCAAGCGCGGCGACAAGATTGTCCTCATGGCTGCCGGGCGAGGGTATACCGTTTCAGAAATCGGCAAGTTCATGCCCAAGCCGCAGGCGGTCGACTCGATTGCCGCCGGCGAGGTGGGCTACCTGATTGCGGGCATCAAGACCATTCACGACGTGAACATCGGTGATACCATCACCCTGGAAAGCAACCGGGCGGCAACGGCGCTGCCCGGTTACCAGCCGCCACAGAGGATGGTGTTCTGCGACTTTTACCCCGGGCCGATGACCGAAGCCCCGCAGCTTCGAGAGGCGCTGGAAACGTTGTGGCTTAACGACAGCTCGTTCTCGTTCGAGCCGGTGCACAGCAACGCTCTGGGTTTCGGCTTCCGCTGCGGGTTCCTCGGCCTGCTGCACATGAATATCATCCAGGAGCGCCTGGAGCGGGAAGGTGGAGTCGACGTCGTTCAGACCGCCCCGACGGTGACCTACGAGATTCTCAAGAAGAGCGGTGAGGTAATTCACATCGACTCGCCGAGCGAGTTGCCGGACATGTCGGTCGTCGAGGAGATTCGCGAGCCGATGATCACCGCCAACCTGATCGTGCCGGCCGATTCGATCGGTTCGATCATGAAGATCGCCGAGGACCGCCGCGGCAAATACCTCAAGACCGAGTACCTCTCGCCCACGCGAGTGATGCTGACCTATGAGTTCCCATTGGCCGAGACCATCTTCGACTTTTACGACCGCCTGAAAGCGGCAACCAAGGGCTACGGGACCATGGACTACGAGCTGCACGGCTACCATGCCGACGATCTGGTCAAGATGGATATCCTGGTCAATGGCACGCCCGTGGACGCTCTTTCGGTCATCGTTCACCGTGAGAAGGCCGAGCGTCGCGGGCGGGCTTTGATCAAGCGGCTTCGCAAGGAGATCGCCCGGCACCTGTTCGACATTCCGCTTCAGGCGGCTATTGGCGGCCGGATCATCGCCCGCGAGACCATCAAGGCTCTTCGCAAGGACGTGACCGCCAAATGCTACGGCGGGGACGTCACCCGGAAACGCAAGCTGCTCGAAAAGCAGAAAGAGGGCAAGAAGCGCATGAAAATGGTCGGCCAGGTCACCATCCCCCAGGAGGCCTTCATGGCCATCCTTGATCCGGGGGATGACGGTTAATCTATTGAGCAAGAGACGGAGTGGCCATGTCCTGCCGCACGAAGGGAAGGCAAGACTTGCCCGACGAACCGCCCGAAATCGACCGCGCTGCAGATGACACCGGGCTCCGCTGCCCGACTTGCGGCTACAATCTTACCGCTTTGACCTCTGCTCGTTGCCCGGAATGCGGCGCTGCTTTTGTTATCGCGAAACCAGGGCAGATTCCTCACCTCGAAGCACAGAGTTTCGCCCTAACCCCCTCGATGTTTTGCCCCAATTGTGGCCATCCGGCCCGAGGTTTCATGCCCAAGTCTTGCCGAAAATGCGGGTATCAGTTCACCCTGTGGCAAAGGGTCTTCGGTATCCGACACTGCACGGGGTGACGTCGGAGCCCGCCCAACGCAAGATCACCTTCATCCGTGACCCCGGCGATGAATCGGTAAGGTGAGCGCGAAAGCTCTCAATCACCGCACGTATGTACTGACCCCTGGCCGGTAGAGTCGGACACCCTCAGCCGGCCTTTCACGCCGCCGCCGATTCAAAAAAAGACAGCCGACCGATCCGACAGCCCCTGCGACTATCGCTCGACGGGTCCCAGCGCGGTCTTCACGAGGTTCCGCTCATCGTCGTACCAGTCGGCGTAAGCGGTGCCGGGCAGGAATTCATCGTGGGCATCGGCCAGCAGTTCCGCCAGGCGGATGCGCAACGCGTGGAGAAGGGGCAAGTCCTTTGGGCTCTCCGCCAGGTTTTTCATCTGGTAGGGGTCCTCGACGTTGTCGTAGAGTTCTTCCTTGCCGTCTAGCCATTTGACGTACGTGTATCGCTCGGTCCGAATGCCACGCCATTCGGGCCAGTTCGTGCCGGTGTCGAAGAAATCCCAATGCGACACGTAGTTGGCCATAAGGACCGCGTCGCGGTCGATTCGCCTATTGCCCATAAGCGCGCCGCTCAGATCCGTGCCGTCGCAGGTCGTTGGTGCTTGCAGGCCGGCAAGCCCGCACAACGTCGGGAAATGGTCCATCGGCGTCAATAGAACGTCGATCCGCTTTCCGGCAGGTATGCGACCGGGCCAGCGGATGATGCACGGGACGTTCACTGCCTCACGGTAGGGCACCATCTTGTTCTGGCGGCCGTGGCTGCCCAGCATGTCGCCATGATCGGACGTCAACACCACGATGGTGTTCTGGGCCAGGCCCGACTTGTCCAGAAAATCGAGCACCCGCCCGAAGGCATCATCAAAGTTCTTGACCATCGCGTAGTAGCAACGAGCGGGCAGGGGATTCTTGCGAAGGGCGTGGTCCTCAGGCACGTTGGGGGCCCAGATCAGGTCCTGCCGAATCTGCTCCAGGTAACCCGCCGGGCAGTCCTGGGGCTTCCACGGCGGGTGAGGCGGATGCGGCGCGACCATCAGAAAGAACGGCTGTCGCTTTTCCTGCTGCCTTCGCATGAACTCGATCGCCATGTCCATCTCGGCATCAGTCTCATATCCCTTCATGATCAGCCGCTGCGGCGAGTCTTCATAGTAGAAGGCATTATTGAACGTCGTGTGGAAGTTGTACGCTTGCCAGTGGTCGTATCCCAGCCGGGCCGGGCCGGGCGGGACATATTCGGTCTCCGGGTTTTCCTTCTGGTATTCGGCCTGCATCCTCTGGATCCGCCGGCCATCTTCGGGAGTGACGGCGTGCTTGCCTGCTTTCTTCAGTCTGCCGGACGCCAGGTGCCACTTACCGATGAAGCCTGTCCGGTAGCCTGCGTCCCGAAACACGTGGGCAATGCAGCGCTGACGAGGGTTGGCTTCAACCCAATTGAGGACCAGGCCGCTGTGCGTGGGGTAGCGGCCGGTTTGCAGCATGCCCCGGTACGGCGTGCAGAGGGGGCAGGTGGACACGGCATTGATGAAGGTGACGCCTTGCGAGGCCAGCCGGTCAATATTCGGGGTGGTGGTGTTCTTCCCCCCGTAGACACCGCAGGCATCGGCTCGAAGCTGATCGTCGAAAACCACCAGCACATTGGGCGGCGCGGTCGTCTGCGAAGGCCCGGCGGTTGACTGCGAGAAGGCGGGTCTGCCGCCCCGGTGCACGACTGCGGCCACAACGAAAACGGCGAGCCAGCAACAAACGCCTCGCACGCAAGTTGTTCGAATGGCATTCATGTCGATCACTGGAATCTCCTGTCATGGCGGGTGTCACGCGCCGCCGGCGTCGGCGGATCCGGGCGAGCAGGCGAGTCGGGCAATCAACAGAATTGCGGGCCAACGAGTTGCAGACTGACCCGGATAGCGGCTCCTTCATCCCGCCTTGCATGAACGGCCACCGGGACGCAAGGCTATACTGCCGGCGGGGCTCCGTAAAGATCGGCCGACCGCGGGCTTATTCGCCAGGAACCCGGTCGGTGAGCTGGCACTTGACCGGCTGGACAGTCGCCTTGTGCCGTTCGATCTCGGCCAGCAGATCGGCCACCACATCGGGGTGTTCCTTGGCCACATCGAACCGCTCCGATGGATCCTGCTCAAGCTGGAAGAGCAACGGCGGATCGTGCGTTTCGATATTCTTCCCGTAGCCGTCCTGGGTGATCAGATGGGCTTTCCACGGGCCCTTGCGAACGGCCATGAGTCTCTGGCCGCGGTAGTAGAAATGGATATTGCGATTGCCTGGGCCCGTTCCGAACAATACCGGGCCCATGTCCACGCCGTCGAGGACCCGGTCCTTGGGGATCTCGCCGCCGGCCAGTCGGACGAACGTCGGAAACAGGTCCATGGTTCCGGCCAGTGCCGTCGTCACCTGGCCGGCCTTGATTCGTCCCGGCCACCAAGCGATGCCCGGCTCGCGCATACCGCCTTCCCAAGTGCTTCCTTTGCCGTCCCGCAGCAGCCCCGCCGAGCCACCATTCTGCCGTTGCGTCAGCCATGGCCCGTTGTCGCTGGTGAAGAACACCAGTGTATTCTGGGCCAAGCCGAGCTCCCGCAATGTCTGCAGCACGTGTCCGACGCTCCAGTCGAGTTCCTCGACCACATCACCATAGAGACCCCGTGGACTCGTGCCCTTGTATCGTGCGGAAGCGTGCAAAGGCACGTGCGGGAACGTATGCGCGAAGTAAAGGAAGAACGGCTTGTCGCGATTAGCTTTGATGAAGCGGACGGCCTCCTCGGTATATCGCGGCGTCAGCGTCTCCTGGACGGCCGGCTCCTCGACGGTTTGTTCGTTCCGCATCAGCGGCGTCGGTTTCATGTCGTTGCTGTAGGGAATGCCGAAGTAGCCGTCGAAGCCGTGCTTTGTGGGCAGGTACTGCGGCAGGTGTCCAAGGTGCCACTTGCCGACGCACATCGTCGCATAGCCCCGGGCCTTGAGGGCTTCACCCAGCGTGACCTCGCCGTCGGGAATGCCCCCTGCCGACGAGGGGAACAACACCCGCGGGTTGTCACTGCACATCCCGCTGCGGATCGGCAGCCGGCCAGTCATCAGCGCCGCACGGCTGGGCGTACAGACCTCGCCGGCCGAGTAGAACTGCGTGAAACGCATCCCCTCGGCGGCCATCCGATCAAGATTGGGAGTGCGGATCGTCGGGTGACCATAGCAGCCCAGGTCGCCGTAGCCCAGATCGTCGGCGAAGATGATCACGAAATTGGGCGGGCGATCGGCGGCAACAACCGCACCTGAGAATGCAAAGAAGGCGACTTGGAGAACCGCAGTCGACCACAGCGATCTCTGAACTGTTCGCATTCTAGCTGCCTCCTTGGTTTCGGGGCCGCCCGAATCCGGACGCCACAAGTCCGCAGAATGACCCAACGACTCGATCAACGCTTACTACCAATTATGCCTTGAAAAAGATGGCGGCCAGGCCGATCGCAAGAAAGACGATCGCGATGATAATCCCGATCATCTGCCTGCGGATGGCGAGACGCTGCAAGCGCACCGACTCGTCGATGGCCCGGTTGCCGATCTCCCGCTGCTCTCTGGCCAAGGCCAGTTGTTCCCGCTGATTGTCGCGTATCTCCGTCAACAATCTGACAACGTCGTCTTCCATTTGCAGCACCCCAAGAAGACAAAACAACTTCAGAACGAGCGGAACGAGCATCTGCCTCGCCAGCAGTTGCCGCGGCGATCCGGCGTCTGACGACTATCGTGCGAACTCGACCGCCCGCATTTCGCGGATCAGGGTGACCTTGACCTCGCCGGGGTAGGTCATCTCCTGTTCGATGCGTTTAGCGATGTCGTAGGCCGTCTTGGAAGCCATGCTGTCGTCGACGTTGGCGGCATCAACGATCACGCGGATTTCGCGGCCGGCCTGGACGGCATAGGATTGCTTCACGCCGGGGAAGCTGTTGGCGATACCCTCGAGTTGTTCGAGCCGCTTGATATAACGTTCCAACGACTCGCGGCGGCTGCCCGGCCTCGAGGCACTGATCGCGTCGGCGGCCGCCACCAGGGCGGTGTACGGGCTGATGGCTTCAACGTCGCCATGATGTCCGACGATGGCGTTGATCACCTCCGGCCGCTCGCCGAATCGCTTGCAGATATCGGCGCCGATCTGGGGATGGCCGCCCTCCACCTCATGGTCGACGGCCTTGCCGATGTCATGGAGCAGCCCACATCGGCGGGCCAGAGCTCCGTTCAAACCGAGTTCGTCGGCCATGACTTGGCACAGGAACGCTACCTCGATGCTGTGCTGAAGGACGTTTTGCCCGTAGCTTGTGCGATAGCTCAGCCGCCCGAGCAGATCGATGATCTTGCGATTCAGGCCGCCGACGTTGGCCTCCACGGCGGCCTTTTTGCCGCGTTCGACGATCTCACGGGCCACCTCCGCTCCCGTTTCCTCGACGACTTCTTCGATCCGCGACGGGTGGATGCGTCCGTCATGAATGAGTTTCTCCATCGACAGTCGGGCCACCTCACGGCGAACCGGATCGAACGCGCTGACCACCACGACACCGGGAGTGTCGTCCACGATGACGTCCACACCGGTGGCCTTTTCAAACGCCCGGATATTGCGGCCCTCACGGCCGATGACGCGGCCCTTCATGTCGTCCGAAGGTACATCCACCGTGCTGACGGTGTTGACGCTGGTGTGCTCACTGGCATACCGCTGGATCGCGGTGACCACGATCTCGCGGGACTTATTCTCGGCCGTCTCACGAGCCTCGGTCAGAATCCTGTCGACCATCTCGGCGGCGTCGTGTTCCACCTCGTGCCGGATCTGGTTGAGAAGCAGGTTGCGGGCCTCATCGATGCTCAACCCGGTGATTCGGAGCAACTGGGCGCGCTGTTGCTCCAGAATCTCAGTCAGTTGGGTTTCTTTCTGGGCCAGGGATGCTTCCCGACTGCTCAGTCTTTGCTCGGCCTGCTCGAGGGCTCGCTCCTTGGTTACCAGGGTATCGAGCTTTTTATCCAGGTTGTCAGCCCGTTTCTCCAGCCGGCGCTCCTGTTCCTTCAATTCGTCGCGGATGGCGGCGCTCTTCTTCTCGAATTCATCCATTCGCTGGATGAACTCGCCTTTGGCGTCGACCTCCGCCCGTTTGATGATCACCTCCGCTTCGTTTTTCGCTTTTTCGATGATCTGGGCGGCATCGCGTTGTGCGGTGGCGAGTTTCTGCTTGCCGAAGATCCGCAGGCCCATGTAAGTGGCAACGGCCCCGGTAATCAACGAAGAGATCACCAATAGCGCCGGAACATAATCTGCCACAGCCAAAGTGAAAGGCAGTCCCATTCTACACCTTCCTGATCGGTCTCTATGCTGCCGGCCGGCAAGGAGCGCGGATTGAGCACATCCCCGCCCGATCACGGAGCGGATTAAAGTAAATCATCTAGATACGGTCAGGAGAGCTACCGGAAACGAGCCCTGGGATTCGGCAGGGGGACCGCCGTCGGCAAAGTCAAGGCGAGGTTCTGCAGACAATCGTTCGAACGCCGCCAGCACCGCAGGTTTGTGGTGTCGTGCCTTCGGTCACATGCAGGTGGTAAGTCGCTGTGGGCATCTATCCGGTGCGATCGGGAGGGCTCTGGTCGGGACTCCGCGCCCCGTGGGCCCTGCACGCGGCGTCTGTCCGACATCCGCAAGTCGCCTGACCGGTGCCACCTGGATTTCTCAAGCCACTCACCTTCCTTAATACTTCGCGCGACCTTGGTTTGCGGTCGACACCACCTCTTCGGCACGCTGGCCGTCAACACCGATGAACGCGCTGTGGGTTCAGTCCCCACTCTGATATCCGCCGGAACCCGGATCGAGCACCGGCCGATACCACTATCTGTGTGAACCTCAGGATTGACCTTGCCTTGGGCAAGGTACCATCCGGATTATATGAATCTCCCGACGATCAAGGCCCGACCATACGGTCGCATGACCTAGACCCGAACTCCCCGATCGCCCGCCGCTGTTGTCGAACTTTCCCAAACGGCAGTCAATCGGTCGAGTTCCCGTATGAAAATACCTCTCCGCGCCTTTCTCGACGCGAGGGGTCAACACGCATTATAAGGTTTCTGTAAGGATCGTCAAGTGCGGCGGATATGATGCCCTGTACAACCTCTTCCAGCCAAAAAGGTTACACATAGGCGAAAAACCGTCACGGTTAATTTTCTTGGCCGGTCTGCGGTTCCGGCCTCCAGCTTACGGTGACCTGAGTGACCGTCGGCCGCGGATTGAAATAGCCCAATTGGGCTCCTACACTGGTCGAACCGTCGTCTTGGCCCCGCTGCGGTGGTTCGACGGTCGGGGTCGTCATGCCGGACCGGCTTTGGAAGGTGCTTGGGAATGCCCAACTACGCTTTGCTGACTGCCAGTGGACCCGACCGCCCTGGGATCGTCGCGGCCATCACCGGGGTGCTCTTGGAAAGCGACTGCAACATCGAGGACTCGCAAATGGCTCGTTTGGCCTCCGACTTTGCGTGCATGCTCATGATTCGCATGCCGGAGGGCATGGCAAGCCGCCAACTTGAGGATCGCTTGTCCGGGGTGGCCGGGGAGCTCGGTTTGCGCATGTACCTGCAGGATCTCAGGCCCGAAGAGGCGCGCGAGGCCAGGTCGTCACAGTCCAAGCACCTGATTCACGTCTATGGTGCGGATCGAAAGGGCATTATCCACCGGATCAGCAAGCGGCTGGCCGAGTTCGGCGTCAACATCACCAATCTCCACACCGAGGTCATTCATCACGCCCAGCCCCTGTACGTGATGTTGCTCGAAGTGGAGATACCCCCCTCCGTGGACGCCGGTCGTCTTCAGGACGACCTGATGGCTATCGGCCGTGAGATCGAGGTGACCGTCGCCATGAAGCCCAAGGATGACGCCCGGTTCTAACATGTTGGCTGCCGGCAACCGGGACACACAACATGAATCCGTACGAGCTTCACGACCCACGCCTTGTTGGCAGCAGGTGTCCATCATGCCGGAGGTGCGGGTGACATCTATCCGCATGGTGTGAGCAGCTCTTGATTTCCGCAGGCGATCGGAAGGTTCCGGCTTCGCACGGGGTCTGCATGACAAGGCTACCCCAATTGAGGAGTCGGGGCGGTGATGCTCACATCGATTGGGCCGTAACCGGGAGGTCGTGGCGGTTTCCGGCCGGCAACACTGCGTGCGGAAGACCCAAGGCTTGTGTCAAGTGGTTCACGGCACATTTGAGGTCTCTGCGGTCCTGAGCCGCGGGTGCTGCGACTTGCGGGGTCTTGCCGGGGTAAGCGGGCTGTCGGGAAGGCGCCCGAGAGGGGGTTCGTCCGCAAGGCTTGACGCCGGCCCGGAGTGCTGTCGGTTCTTTTTTTGACAGCCACATTGCTCCGCGTATCATACGACTCCAAGGTGCGGTCACTGGCGTCTCAGAACGACTTCTGACGGACACACGACAATGACACGACAGCACGCGACTCGGTTGGGCAACGACCGGCGGCGGTGGTTATGTTTGCTTCTGGGAGGACTCGTTATCTTCCCGCTCACGTCGCCGCCACTGGTCGCCCAGGTGCCGGCCACTTTGCCTGCGGGGCCGGCTTCGCCGCTGGATGGCCGGCAGATCCGACAACTCAACATCACCGGCTTGAGGCGGATTGAAGAGGCCTATGTCCGCAATCGCATCCGCACGCGTGCGGGCGAGACTTACTCTCAGGATCAGGTGGAGCGGGACCGGGGGCAGTTGCTCAGGACCGGCCGGTTTCTCGACGTCAAAGCCGAGCCGGTGCTGGTCGACGGTCAAATCAACCTGACGTTCTCACTGGTGGAGAAGCCCGAGGTTGAGGCCCTCGAAATCGTCGGCAACCAGAAAATCAAGACCAAGGACTTGCTCAAAGAGCTGACCTTTGCCGCCGGCGATCCGCTCGACATGCACGAGGTGCGGCAGGGTCGTGACACCATCGAACGACTGTATCGCGAGAAGGGCTATCCCTATGTCTCGGTAACCTACGACGAGAACCTGCTGGCCGCCGAACGCCGCGTGGTCTACACGGTGATTGAGAACCAGCGGGTCAAGATCCGCAAGGTCCGTTTCGAGAATAACGTCACCTACGACGCCGGGGAACTGATGAGGCAGATTGAGACCAAGAGTTACATACCCATCTTCCGGACCGGGAACTTCGACGCGGATCAGGCATCGCGGGATGCCGCCACGCTGCAGAAATACTATCGGGATCGGGGGTTCCTCGATGCCGAGGTCGGCTACGTGACCGAGTTCCAAGATGTGGCCCGTGAGAAACTTGATGTCATCTTCCGCGTCAACGAGGGTGTTCGGTACGCCGTCGCCGAGATCCGGATTCAGGGCAACCAAGTGTTCACCGCCGAGGAGCTGCTCAATGAGATGGATCTCAAGACGGGCGACCCCTTGATCGACGCCCGCCTCAAGAGCGATGTGAAACGGCTTGAAACCAAATATGGCTCGCAGGGATACATCGACGTGAAGGTCACGGCGAGCTGGGTTTTTGCCTCTGAGCCGGCCAAGGTTATCCTCACCCTGAGCATCCGGGAGGGCGAGCAGTTCACCGTCGGCTGGATCGAGGTTGACGGCAACGAGCGGACGCAGGAGAAGTGCATTCGACGAGAGGTGGGGCTGTACCCGGGCGACATCTATGACGTCACCAAGATGACCAAGGCGGAGCAGGATCTGAAGGCGACGGGGCTGTTCATCGGCGCGACGGTCGAGGCCGTCGAACCGTCCGCGCCGCAGCCCGGCGTTCGGGACATGCGGGTGACCGTCGAGGAGAACACGAAAACCACCAATTTCATCGCGGGCATCGGGGCCAGCAGCGACAGCGGCCTGGTCGGCAACATCGTGCTGGAAAACACCAACTTTGATCTTTTCGACACGCCTCGAACCTGGGATGAGCTGTTCAAGGGTCGGGCCTTCAAAGGCGCCGGCCAGACGATGCGCGTGCAATTCGAGCCCGGCACCGAATACACGCGGTTTCGCATCGATTTCCGCGAGCCCTATCTGAACGACAGACCGATCGGCTTCAATACCGGCGTTTTCCTGTTCGAGCGTCCGCGAGACGCGTACACCGAACAGCGAGCCGGCGTCTATGTCAGCTTTGACAAGAAGTTCGAGGAGGGCCTGCTCAAGGGTTGGCTCGGCGAGATCGCCCTGCGGCCCGAGTATGTCAACGTCGATGACGTCGAACTGTTCTCAGCCAGGGACATTCAGAAAGTCAAAGGCGGCAGTTATCTGTCCACCATCAAGTTCTCGCTGGTCCATGACACGACCGACAGCCGGCTTGATCCGGGCAAGGGCCACCGGGCAAACCTGTCCTGGGAACAGGCGGGCGTCATGGGCGGCGATTACACGCATTCCAAACTTACCGCCGGATACGCGCAGCACTGGACCGTGGCCATCGATGAGCAGGACCGAAAGAGCGTGGTCAGTGCCAGGGCCAACATCGGACAGATTCTCGGCGACGCGCCGGTGTTCGAGCGCTTCTATGCCGGCGGCATCGGGTCCATGCGCGGCTTTGATTTTCGTGGAATCAGCCCCCGCTCGGGGTTGAAAAAGGATCGCGTGGGCGGCGACTTCATGCTCCTGACGGGTGCCGAATACTCTTTCCCGATGTACGACAAGGTCATTCGCGGCGTCTTCTTCAGCGACATGGGTACCGTCGAGCGCGACTTCGGCATCAGCAGTTGGCGGGCATCAGTGGGCTGTGGAGTCCGGCTTACCCTGGAGATTTTCGGGACCGTCCCGATGGAGTTCGATCTCGCCTGGCCGGTTATCAAGGACAGCGAGGACGACACGCGCGTGTTCAACTTCTTTATCGGGTTACCCTTCTTCTGATGAGTCATTTGACGGCCGCCTCGCGGCAGAATCTCGCGGCGGACCGATCAACCGATACGGGCGCATGAAAACGGCGAACGCAGCGAGTGGAAGGCGTTCGCCGTTTTCGTCTTCAAGCGTAACACAATTACGGCGTCTCGAAGACTTCTTTGCTTTTCCCCGAACGATCGGGGTTTCTTGCCCCCTGCCTGTCCTCCTTCGCTCCCCTCTTGGCTGCAGGTCTTGGGCTTGAAGGGCCTGGCCGATGGCTCGCATCGGCCCTCAGGTTCCATTGCGGGCGGCATCTTGAACGCTGGTTCCGGGCCGAGCAACGGATATTCCGACAGAATCCGACTTACGAGTCGGAGCGCTCCTCCAGCATCTTGCGAAGCTGCACGTTTTCGCGCTTGGTCGCCTCCAGGTCGAACAGAAGGTACTTGATTGACAGCCGAAGAAAGTCGATGCTCTCCTGCAGGCTGCTCACCGTCTTCTTGAGCTGCTCGTGCCGGTGCTTGGTCTCTTCCGCCAGTTTCGCCAGTTTGCTCTTTTCCACCTCGGGCATCGTCTTGATCTCACTGACCAGCTTGCTGAGCGTCTTGTGAAAGGAACCCTCTTCCATCAGGTCACCCCGTCGGCTGCTTGCCACCGGCTGGTCACCGGTGCGTCCACGGTCCCACCCACCTCCGGACGGCTGGCGGGCGGTTTTGCCAGTTCTGTGGGCAAAGGGGGTGCCAGTAGTGCCGGATCATCACAGGCGGCCCAAGCTAGGACTAACTTATTGGTTTACAAGTAGTTACATAGATTGCGACGATTCAGGGCTTCAGCTCGCCTTCGACCGGAATGTGCAGGGGTGTTGATTTCAGGCAACGTGACTTCGAGACAGCATGCGCGACAGGAGGCGCAAACCCTGTGTCTCCAATTACTTATGAGGAGATCGCTGTGTTGGGATGGTGTAGAGAGCGGTACGCGAATACGAACAAGGAAGCGCGCTTGTTTGAACGCACTGGCTCCGTAAGTCCATCGGTGCCAAAAACAACGTCCTCGTTCCGACACCCGCGCCCGCACGCCTGGCACCGCAAAACTGGCCGTATCCGCTTTTGCCCGCTATCCCAGAAAAACGGCTTACGGCAAACTGCCGTTTTTCGTCTCGTGCAACGTCGCATCGGGCTGAATGTGTAGCAGTCGATCATAACCCAGCGAAGCAAGATGGGGACACTGATTGACATAGTCAAAAGTCACGCCGTTTCTCATCAGCTCCAGGCCGGTTCGCACGATGGTCTGCTGAACGGCCCTTCGCGGTGCCGTCGCAGCATTCTTGCTGTCGGTGCTCAGAGAGTAATTGCCAAGCAGTGGGCCGCCCATTGTGAAGATGTAGCCCGTAGGAAGCACGACCGCTGCCGTTGCGGCCGAGCGGAGTCTTGCCAGGTTCCGTGGTTGGCGGTCGTTTCGCTTGGCATCGGTGACCAGGCGGGCAAGTTCCAATTGGCGTTCGAACGGGACATGGTGGTCATGATCGTTCGTCCAGAACCAGATGTAGCGGGCTCCGAGCTTGTAGGCGTTCACCACGGCCAGCTTGGCGATCTCGGGGTCGGCCTGGCCATAGATGCTCATGCCCCACTCCCCTTTGAATGCTCTGGCTGCTCCTCGCAGGAAGGCCACATGCCACGCCAGCATTTCCTCGGCGTTGACATTCATGTCTTCACCAAGTAGCTCGGTAATCTGGGCGTTGAATGCGGGGCGTTGAAACCGGCCCTCAATGACAACGCCTCTGGCGCCGGCATCCATTTCGCAGAACGCGGCGGGGCAGTGGGTTTCCCATGCCGGCAGGAGCTCATTTCGCACCTCCAGAGTACCCCAGTTGACGTCCGGCACGGCTTTACCCATAAGACAGGCCGATCCAGGTCTCATGATGTGCGAGGATTGCTCCTTGAGGGCGACTTCAGTGAAAGAGGCCAGAAGGTCGTACATGAGGTCGTAACGCGGGATATCGGCGAAGAAGCGGCGTTGCTCGCGAGTCGCCACGTGGTGCGCGGGTTCATCAATGAAGAAATGTGATCCGAGGTAGGCGCTTCGGAAAAACATCTGGGGGTAAGGGTCAGGAGCACCCAACTGAAACACCGGTTGCTTCCACACCCAGTCTTCCAGTTCAGGGCTGTGCACGATCATCATGTTGAAGCCGGCTTCGATAACCGCCTTCACATCGGCCTCATCCCAGCGTCGGTAGGTGTAGTCGCCGTCCGGCTTCTTGCCGTAGTTGATGTCTCGCTTGGAAAGGCAGGTGGCAACAAGCAGTCCATCGTCCAGCGGCAGCATGGTGACTTCCTGGGGGGAGGGTTGGTCCCACTCGGCTGATTCCTGCGTCTCCAACAAACCGATGACATGCCCCATGCACCGCCCGCTCACCAGCCAGCCTGAGCTGCGTTCGGTGGCACGCTTCGGGTGCGGGAGGAAATGATCCTGCCAGCCAAATCCCGGAAGCAGGACCTCCCCAGTGCTTTCTCGGCGGTATTCGAGTATCGGCCTGTGACCCTCGCGATAGATGTATCGCCACACTCGGCCGGGACTTGTGGCGGGCAACGCGGCAAGCATCGGAACCTGCTCGGAAAGGCACCAGATCTGAAAATCCTCGTCCTCTTTCTGGAAACGAATGGACCACCACTGGCCCTGGGTTCCGTCGGGCGTCGTTTCAGTGGGACCGACGGTGATACGGCATTCGATCACTGGAGGCAACCTTCGCGCTACTGAGCTGAGCATCCGATACCGTGCGCCGGCCCCTGCGGATACCGCGTGAGAGAGACTCCATGTGACCACAAGTGCCATCCAGAGTTGCAGGTGTCTCATAGGCGGCAGCTCCTCAACAAATGGGTGAATCCAGAGCGATTGTCTTACCTCGCGGCAGTCCTTTTCAGGCGACCATCCGGAGACGAGCGGTATGCGGGCTCGTTTTCGGGTCAGCCAGCTTTCACATCGTTTACGTGTGCGTCTCGCGGCCTTGTCCGCTGGCAAACTTCTTTTGAGTCGAGGGGCAGAGGGCCTCACGGTCTGCCGTCTGACCGCTTTCAAAGCCCTCTGCATTATCAGGCGTGTCGGGACGGTTGTGCAAGCATGCTCGCGGAAGGTTGGTCGATCGCAAGATGGGAGTTGTCGGGAGGCTGCACCTCGGCGAAGATGCGGCCCGATGAAACGCGTTCGGTTTGACTGTGAAAGGCCGAGAAAGTGTTCTCGCTCGGGAGTCTCAGACTGATCTCCAACCTGTTGTTGTCGCCGATCGCCGGATACTGCGATCTGGCGTTCCGGCTGGTGGTCCGGCCGTTGGGCGGGCTCGGGTTGGCGTGCACCGATCTGGTCAACCCGCGGGGGGTATTGCGGCAAACCGGGGCATCGATGGCCTTGATCCGCACGGAGCCGGATGACAAGCCGCTCTGCGTGCAGTTCTACGGGGCCAACCCGGCCGAGATGATCGACGCAGCCAAATACTGCCGGGACCATGGAGCCGACGTCATCGACATCAACATGGGTTGTCCGGTGGCCAAGATCTGCACCCGTGGTGGCGGGGCAGCGATGTTGTCCGACCCAGCCAGCGCGGTCCGGCTGGCGGCGGCGGTCGTCCGGGCGGTGGATTTGCCGGTGACCGCCAAGCTGCGACTGGGTTTGGATGATTCGTCGATGGTGGCACCGCAACTGGCGGCCGACTTGGAACGGGCGGGGGTGGCGGCGGTGACCGTCCACGGGCGGACGGCGGCGGACAAGTTCGGCGGGAAGGTCCGGCTGGACGGCATCGCCCGGGTGGTCGAGGCGGTGCGATCCATCCCGGTCATCGGCAACGGAGACGTCCGCAGCCCCGCCGACGCCAAGCGGATGATTGACGCTACCGGCTGTGCGGGGGTGATGATCGGCCGAGGGGCGTTGAGCGATCCGTGGATCTTCCGTGATTCACATGCCTATCTGACAACCGGCATCTTGCCGCCGCCGCCGACGGTGCGCGATCGGCTTGATCTTGTCGTCCGGCATTTCGAGCAGCTCAAGCGCATCAAGAGCGAGCGAGTAGCCTGCGCGATCATGCGACAGCGTTTCAGTTGGTATGCCGCCAAGCTCCAGCCGTCGCCCGAGTGGCGACACCGGATGCGATCCGTGCGGTCCGGCGAGGAGTTCCACCACCTCATGCACGAGTACCCGTTGAGCGAGGGTACCGATCCGGTGATTCCATGAGGGCTCCGCTTCAATTAGACTATGGCCTTCGTTGTCGCGTGTTGAATGGGGGCATTGTTTGATTCTCGATCGTCTGGTCGCATTTCCCGAAAGCCGCAACATCCTTCGGCTCCAGCTCTGGGCGACGCCGTTCATTGCCCTGCAGGCGGCGGTGTTTCAGATGCTACCCGTTCTGCTGCGGTCTTATTTCCAGGCCAGCGAATGGGAAACGGTCATCTCGACGTCCGCCATTTCGATCACCCTGGTGCTGTCGGTCGTCTGGAACGAGCTGTACCGCCGGATTGGGTCAGGGCGGTATCTGGCCCTGCTATGGATTTCAGCCATCGCGCCTCTGGCGGGGATCGCGTTATGTCACAAGGCATGGACGTCACTCGTATTCATCGTGATCGCCGCAACCGGCTTCGGCGGCATGCAGCCGCTCACCGGCGACATCCTGCGAAGCTGTTATCCGCCGGCGTCGCGGAACCGGATCTTCAGCGTTGTTCAGATGGTGACGCAGTTCACGGTCATGGTGGGCACTTACCTTATCGGTCTGTGGCTCAACTGGCGGCCGGATTCGTTCAGATGGTACCTGCCGGTCGGGACGGTGCTGGTCGGCATGGGGATGTGGTTGCTCTATTGCATCACTCGCCGGCAATTGTTCATCGAGCGCCAGCAGGCCAAGCCGTCGGAGCGGCTGCGCACCAGCCTCCGGCGAGTGTACCACAATATGCTGAGAGTCTTTCGAGAGGACAGCATTTTCCGGCGGCATGAGACGGCCTTCTCGATTTACGGGCTGGGCTGGATGATCTGCTGGGCCCTGCTGCCGTTTTTGTGCGTTGACAAGTTGAAGCTGACGTACGAGGAGGTTGCCCGGTCCACCCAGACGGTCCTGCAGTTGACACTGTTGCTGACGATGCTGCCGACGGCCTATCTGATGGATCAGCTCGGGCCGCTCAAGACGGCGGCCTACTCCTTTGCGGCGTTAGCGCTCTATCCGATCGGCCTCATGTGGGCGTACGACGTCAACAGCCTGATGATCGTGACCATCCTGTACGGCGTGATGCTCAGCGGCGTGAACCTGGCATGGACGCTCGGGCCGATATTCCTGGCCCGGGACGCCTCGCAAGCTCCGACCTACCTGGCGATTCACGCGACGATGGTTGGTATCCGCGGGCTGATAGGCCAGTTCCCGGCCGTGGCTCTCTACCGTTGGACGGGCGATCTTCGCATGCCGCTCGCGCTGGCGGTCGTGCTTTTCGCTTTGGGTTCGGTGATCATGTTCCGTGTCGAGCGTGACCGGCGCAAAGGCATGGCTGTCGCGCCGGTGCCGGAGCCGATTCCGGTCGCGCCGCCAAGCGCGTAACCCCGATCTCGAAGCAGCAAAAGGCCCCGCACAGCGAGCGCGGCCCCTGTCTCGCGATCCGGTTCGCCGGTCAGGGTCGCGATCGGCCCGAGTCCTGGAGCCTTTGCAGCGACATGCCAAGTTCTTGCGTCTCTTGCTGCTTGTCGGGAGCCAGATTCCGTGTTTCGCCGGGGTCGTCGGCCAGGTTGTAGAGCTGCGCCGCGGGATCATTGCCCAGTTCGACATTCGTGTAACGACTGACCTTGGGCCCTTTGCTTGGCGCGATGTATTTCATCGTGCCTTTTCGCAGCGACAGCGCGCCGGCCTGCTGCACCAGATGATCGCGGCCGATTTTGGATTCTCCCAACAACGCGGGCAGGACGTTCATGCCGTCGGGTGCGTCATCCCGACCGAGCGACTGGCCGGTGAGTGCCGCAAACGACGCAATGAGATCCACCTGGCAGATCAGGGCCTCGCTCGTGCCGGGTTTCACGCGGTCGGGCCAGCGGACCAAGAAGGGCACGCGTGTGCCACCCTCGAAGTTGCTGTATTTTCCGCCTCGCCAGGGACCGGCGGGCTTGTGGTCTCCGAGCTTCTCGACGGCCTGGTCCCGGTAGCCGTCGTCCACCACCGGGCCGTTGTCGCTGCTCAAGATTACCAGGGTGTTTTCGGTCAGTTTCAGGCGATCGAGGGCATCCAAAACACGGCCGACACAGGCGTCGAACTGTACGATGACGTCGCCGCGCGGGCCCATCTCGCTCTTACCGACGAATCGTGGATGAGGGACGCGGGGCACGTGCACGTCGTGCGTCGCGAAGTACAGAAAGAATGGTCTGTCGCGGTTTCGCTCGATGAACGCGACGGCTTTGTCGGTGATCACGTCAGCCATGTCCTCGTCCACCCAACGGGCTGCCTTGCCGCCGCTCATGTAGCCGATCCGGCTGATGCCGTTGACGATGGTCTGGTCATGCCCGTGGCTGGGATGCAGTTTGAGCAACTCAGGATGCTCTTTGCCGGTGGGCTCGTCGCCGATCGGCTCGTCATAGCTGACTTTGATGGGATCGGCAGGGTCAAGCCCGACAACGCGGTGGTTCTCGACGTAGACGCAGGGCACGCGGTCGCCCGTTGCGGGAATCAGGAAGCAGTAGTCGAACCCGATCTCGAGCGGGCCGGGCTTGATCTCGCCGTTCCAGTCGAGCTTGTCGTCTCCCAACCCCAAGTGCCATTTGCCGACCGCGCCGGTCGTGTAGCCGGCTTTCTTGAGAATCGAGGCAAGCGTGGTTCGGCCGGGCTCGATGATCAGCCGGGCATTGCCGGGCAGGACTCCCGTGCCTTTTCGTCGCCAGGCATATTCACCGGTCAGCAGAGAGTAGCGAGAGGGCGTACACGTGGCGGCCGATGAGTGGGCATCGGTGAATCGCAAGCCCTGTTGAGCGAGGCGGTCGATGTTCGGCGTTTTGATCCGCGTCGCGCCGTAACACCCGACGTCGCCGTAGCCCAGGTCATCAGCATAGAGAAGCACGATGCTGGGAGAAGATACACCGTACAAGGGAGAAGTCAGAAGGCTCAAACAGAGACTGCAGAAAACGGCATGACTCATGGCGACACCTGTTCTTTAATCTGACACGGCCTTGTTTGCGGCCCGGCGGCATCCGTTGGGGGGGCACTACTGAACCTGCTCGGCAATCCGCCTCGGCCAGGTCATGATCCCGGCATCCGGTGGATCGGCTTTGGCTTCCTGTTCCCCGTTGTCGGAAACATGTGCCTCGTTGGCGCTGCGGTCCTGTTACCACTCCGCCTTTCCGCCCCGGCCCAGACTGCTTCGGCAAGACCGACCATCGCCGACAAGCCGACGCGGTCGTCGTTTTTGGAGCCCGGACCTGTACGGATGGCACACTCTCCGATGCGTTCGCCGACCGCGTGCGAACCGCGTGCCGTTACTACCTCAACGGTCTGACCCACACCGTGATCATGTCCGGCAGGCCGGGCAACCGACCCAACCACGAGACCGAGGCCATGCGTAATATGGCGGTCAGCGCCGGTGTGCCCGACAAGGCCATCGTGCTCGACGCAGACGGCTCCTATTCGATCGGTGCCACCGTGCCCGACGGCCCTGTCGAAGGCGGACCGGGGCCACGTTTGCCGCCCCTGAAGCCGGGGCCCAGTTCACCTGAAGGCCACAAACGACCCCCGCCGGGCGATGCGGTTCCGGTCGTCAAGAGTCTGCTTAACTCCTGATCGACAATCTGATCCTGGTCTCTTTCGCGGTTGGCCATTTCCTTCTTAGCGTGTTCGAGCCGCTTTTCCAATTCTGTGATCTCGGCTTTGAGCCTTTGAAGGCGAAGCTCGCAGCGCTTGACCACCAGTTCCCGCATCGTGGCCTTCAGTTGTTCGCGCTGCGCGTCGTTTTGGGCGGCCTGGTATTGACTTTGCAGCTCCGTCAGGTCGATCTCGATGCGGTGAGCATCGATTAATCGTCTGGCTGCCTTGGGATCATGTTGCTGGATCCGGACGATTTCAGAGACCGGACCGCGTACGCGTCTGATCATTTTTCTGAACAACGTGGGGTCCGTCTCGCGTATGCTTACAAGTCGCCGGTGCAGTTTGGGAAACTCCCTTTCCGCGAAGTTCATCAACTCAGCTACCTGCTCGGGCGACATCTGTTCGTCATCTTCATCGTCCCAGGAGCGTCCCCCCATACCTTGCCTGTAGCGGGAGCGGTCGGGCGGGCCGACCGTTCCATCGCGACCTCGCCAATCGCGTCTCGGCCACGCGTCTCGAGGCCATGCGGGAGAACGAACACCCTGCTCGATTTCCAGCCCGTCACTTGTCTCGGCGGGGCGGCCGATCGCTGAAGCACCTCGGTCGCGCGGTTTCGGGCTTTGGGACTCATTGCTGTCCGCCGGTCCGAACAAGCCGAGGAGACCGCCGAGGACCGCCGTCAGTAATCCTGCCGTTGCCCATTTCATCCCCAGGCTCCCTGAGAAACGGTCGAGAGATGAGAGACGCCGTGGTTGTCGAGAGGCTCCGGCGTTGTTCCGTCGATCTCACGCAGAACGTCTCCAAGTCCGCCGGTCTCGCCGCTGCCCGCTGATTGCCAACCGTCGATGTCCTCTTCGATCGCGCTGAGGTCATCGGCAATTGATTCGGTCAAGTCGTCGAGCGAGAACACTTTCTCGGCCGTTGCCAGGAAAAGTTCCACGTGTTTCTCGGCCTCAGCCACCTCGGGTGACACAGATGGAGAGCCAACCAGTCCGGTCCGTCGGATCACACCCACGCTAATCGCGATCATTGCCGCGGCGGCCAAGACTGCCGCCGTTTTGCCCCATGCCGACAATCGAGCGGAGGCGGGCTTGGCTAGTTCGGCGATAACAGCCTGATGTACCCGTCGAACGGCCTCGGCCGACGGCAACGGCGCCGCTTGGCCGGCAAGCCATTCCTCGTTGAGCTCGTGGCGGACCACGGCTTTCACGCGAAGCACGGTGGCATCCGACGGCTCCACCAGGAGGCTTGGCAACAAGGCCATTTCCTGCTCAACTTCTCGTTCCAGTTCGTTCAGTTCGTCACTCATCACTGTTCCTGCCGAACAATAAATCCTTGGTCGATTTCTCTCATCCGTCTTGCGGCTTTGCGGTGCTTTTCCCGGCCTGAGATTGCACCTCTTGTTGCTTCACGCGGCGTCTTCGTTCATCAACCGCCGCAGTTTCGCCAAGCCCCGATGCGCTCTGGCCAATGCCGTCCCCAACGGAGTCCCCATTGCCTCGGCCACTTCCCTGAACGACATTTGCGAAAAGTGACGCAGCAGGATCACTTCTCGCTCGGCTTCGGGTAGCTGCTTCAGGGCCCACTGCAACCGGTCAACCTGCTCGGTGGTCTCCAAGACATCATCCGGCCGGTCAACCTCGTTGTCGGCAACCTCCTCAAGAATCCCCGGCTCATCCTGCCGGGCACCCGAAGCCCCGGCATCCGCGGATCGGCGTTGCCGCCGCACCCGGTCGCGCACGAGATTGGTTGCGATCCGAAAGAGCCACGCGTCGAATCGGTTGTCATGCTCGTATCGGCTGATCATTCGCACGACGCGGACGAAAGCCTCCTGCAGCAGATCTTCTGCATCCTCTCGCCGGCCGGTGAGCCGATAAAAGTAGCCGTACAGACGTGGGCTGTAGATCTCAACCAGCGTCTCGAACGCCGCCGAATCCCGCTGACGGGCTCTGCGGATCAGGTCATCCAGTACCACAGCATCCATCATCTTCCCAACATACGGGCATAACGCCCCCGCGGCCAGGAAATTGCCGTTTCCTTTTCGTCGGCAACTGCCGGAAAGCCCTGGGACACGGACCGCAAGACGCCGCAGGACAACGACTTACAGTTGCGGGCGGAGCGGCATTGAAATGCCCAGGGGACCCGAGACAGCGGCCACTGCCGCTTGGGGCCGTTATCGGGCACGGGCCTGGACCTCGGCGAGCGCCTGGTCGAGGCAATCGGCCGCGAAATCGGCGTCGTCCTTCGTGAAGCACAGAGGCGGGGTAAGCCGAATGGTGTTGCCGAAGATGCCCGAGGTTCCCACAAGCAGCCCATGTTCCTTGGCCAGTTCGGCCACGTCATGGGCTTCGTCCTTGGCCGGCTCGCGGCTTTCACGATCGCGGACGAATTCCATGCCGAGCATCAACCCCATGCCCCGAATCTCACCGATGAGCGGATGTCGCTGCTGCATCTCGAGCAATCTGCTCTTGAGATACGCGCCGACCTGTCGGGCATTCTCGCGCAGGTTCTCTGTTTCGATCGCTTCGATGGTTGCCAGACCGGCGGCCGCTGCGACCGGATTGCCGCCGAAGGTGTTGAAGTGGAGGCGCCCTGCCAGCCCCTTGGCCACATCCATCCGAGTAACCACGGCGCCCAGGGCCGCGCCGTTGCCAATGCCCTTGGCCATGGTGACCATGTCGGGCACCACTCCCCAATTCTCGAAGGCCCAGAACGTCTCACCGGTGCGTCCGAGCCCCGCTTGAACCTCGTCCGCGATGCATAAGCCACCGGCCTTGCGGACAGCTTCGTAGATGATTCTGAGATAATCCGGCGGGGGCACGATTACGCCGCCGACGCCCTGGATGGCCTCGCAGATGAAGCACGCGATCTCGCCCGGCGTCTCATAGAGGATCGTCTGGGCCACGTCGCGAGCGCACTTCAAATCACACGCCGGATAGTGCAATCCCATCGGGCAGCGGTAGCAGTAGCCCGGCATGCCAAAATGGACGCCGAACGAGTGCGGTATGGGAAACTTCCAGGTGCTCTGGGCGGTCAGGGCCATGGTGGCGTGAGTACCGCCGTGATATCCGTTTCGCAGGGCAATGGCATCAAAACGACCGGTGTACAGGCGACACATAAGCAGGGCCAGGTCGTTACTCTCGCTTCCCGAGTTGGTGAAATAGCTGACCTGCAGGCCGCTACCCGCCGGGAACGTTGCCGCAAGCTTCTCGGCGAACCGCGCGATCGTCGGGTGGAGATAAATCACCGTCGTATGCTGGATGAGGTTCACCTGTTCCTGGACGGCCTTGGCTACGTGAGGGTGGCAGTGCCCGATGGACACGGCCGCAATACCCCCAAATGCGTCGAGATACCGCTTGCCCGTGTCGTCCCACACGTACTGCATCCGACCCTCGACAATCATGATTGGATTGCTGTAATACAGTAGTAGTGCCGGTGAGAGATACCGGTGTCGCAACTCCGACACTTGTTGTCGGGAGAGACCCGTGTAGGCCCTGGGAATGAAGGAGGCGTCGGGCAAATCAGGATACCTTTGGGAAGTCACCATATGGCATGCTCGCTTTGAGAGAGACTGATGCAGTTCAGAATACTGACGATGCTTCAGGGTCTTGCGTGTGTCAAGACTGCGGGGCGATTGCCCCGATATTGAAGTGGGGACGCAACGCAGTGGCGAAACGCCGTCACCTTCCGGGGGTTGGAGGGGGTGGCTGACCATTCGGTGTAGTTTGGTTCGTGCGCCGCGGGTATCAGGAGGTTCTGAGCACATCATGGCTACGATTCCTGCATTGGATCTGAAGAAACTTGCGATCATGGGAACGTACGTTCCGCGCCGATGCGGGATTGCCACGTTCACGAGTGATCTGGCCGAGGCCATCGCCGCGGAGTTGGGCAACAAGGGCGAGGTTTTTGCTCTGGCACTCGACGACATTCCGCAAGGCTATCGTTACCCGGAGCGGGTCCGATTTCAGCTTCGCGCCAACTATCAGCCCGACTACCGTTTGGCGGCCGACTACGTGATGGGCAATCAAGCCAACGTGTTCATCCTTCAGCACGAATACGGCATTTTCGGCGGGCCGGCGGGCTCGCACGTGCTGCGGCTGCTCCGCGAGCTGCGCATACCGGTCATCGCCACCTTGCACACGATTCTGCAGGAGCCGACAGCCGACCAGCGTCGCGTGCTGGAGGAGCTGGCCCAGTTGTGCGATCGGCTGGTGGTGATGAGCCATCGCGCCAGACAGATGCTTCTGGACGTCTACCACGTGCCCGCCGAGAGGGTGGCGCTGATACCGCACGGCATACCGGATGTGCCGTTCGTGGACCCGAATTACTACAAGGACCAGTTCAAGGCCGAGGGGCGGCGGGTGATATTGACGTTCGGGTTGCTGTCTCCGAACAAGGGCATCGAGTACATGATTGAGGCGATGCCCGAGATCGTGAAAGCCTTTCCCGATGTGCTCTACATCGTATTGGGTGCGACGCATCCGCACCTGGTTCGCCAGTTCGGCGAGGCCTACCGCAGCAGTCTGCAACGTCGCGTGGCGGATCTGGGCCTGCAGGAGCACGTTCGGTTTCGCAACCAGTTCGTTGAACTGGAGGAACTGTGCGAGTACATCGGCGCGGCGGACGTTTACGTGACGCCTTACCTGCACGAGGCGCAGATCACCTCCGGCACGCTGGCGTACGCGGTCGGCGCGGGCAAAGCAGTCGTATCCACGCCCTACTGGCATGCCCAGGAACTGCTGGCCGACGGGCGAGGCGTGCTGGTGCCGTTCAAGGATTCCAAGGCTCTGGCGGACGCGGTCATCCACTTGTTCCAGAATGACACCGAGCGGCACCAGATACGCAAGCGGGCCTACACCTATTGCCGGGAGATGGTTTGGAAGCAGGTGGCTCGCGAGTATCTGCTGCTGGGGCAATCGCTGCTCCACGAACGGGCACGACAGCCCCGCCTGCTGGCCCACAAGCGGCGCCGCGTGGCTCGGGCCGAGGAGCTGCCCGAAGTCGATGTTCGCCACCTGCGGACGATGACCGACCCTACGGGTGTCTTGCAGCACTGTCTGTACTCGACGCCGGATCGGCGACAGGGCTATTCACTCGACGACAACGGGCGCGGGTTGGTGGTCTGCGCGCTTCATCGGCAGCTCTACGACTCGGACGAAGTCGACGACCTGGCCGGGATCTACCTGGCGTATCTGTCTCACGCCTATAACGAGAAGACCAACCGCTTCCGTAATTTCATGTCCTATTCGCGACAGTGGCTCGACGCGGTGGGCAGCGAAGACAGTCAGGGCAAAGCCCTGTGGGGCCTGGGAATGACGGCCGCTCACGCGCCCAACGAGAATTCGCGGATGATGGCGGTGCAGTTGTTCCAGGATGTGATCGGTTCGGCCGAGCAATTCGAGTACCCGCGGGCGTGGGCGTATTCGCTCCTGGGCATTCACGCCTACCTGGAGTACTTCAGCGGCGACGCACGGGTGCGGCGCGTCCGCCAGGTATTGGCGGAGAAGCTGTTCGATCTATTCCGACGAAACGTCTCGCCGGACTGGCAGTGGTGCGAGCCGACCATGACCTACTCGAACGCCACTCTGGTTCACGCCCTGATTCTGGCGGGTACGTGGATTCCCGATGGCGAGATGCGTGATCAGGGGCTTCGGAGCCTTCAGTGGTTGTGCGACGTGCAGGGCTCCGATCGCGGGCACTTTTCCTTTGTCGGCAACCAGGGATGGTTCTCACGGGGCGGCGAGAAGGCAACCTTCGATCAGCAACCGATCGAGGCCTCGCAGATGGTGCTGGCCTGTGCCGAGGCATATCGTGCGACTCGCGAGGAGAAATGGTTAGCCAAGGCCCGCCTGGCGGTCGAATGGTTCCTGGGCCGCAACGACTTGGATGCACCTTTGTACGACTTCCGTACGGGCGGCTGTTGCGACGGGCTCACGCCCGAAGGGCCCAATCACAACCAAGGGGCCGAATCGACACTGGCGTGGCTCATTGCCCTGCTGAGCTTCCTGATTCAAGTCGGCCGCCAGACGCTGGACCTCAAGCAGGATGAGGAGCCGGCGGGCTGGGCCGAGGAGCAGGCCTCGACCCGATAGACCAACGCCTGGAAAACATAAGTCCTTATAATAAATACGATTGCGAACAATCTGCGATCCTGCATTTTTTGGTAGATCTGATTTGCATCCGGTGGCCCGGTGGTGTATACTATACATACGTACAGTGTTCATGAGGTCCGTATGGACGGCAAGCCTTTGACAGTCCAGCAGCAGAACGTGCTCGATTACATCAGCGGCTTTAGCGAGCGACATGGCTATCCACCCACGCTGAGGGAGATCGGCGCGGCGCTGGGTCTGGCCAATGTCAATGCCGTGCGAGGGCATGTGGAGGCGCTGGAGAAGAAAGGCCACATCACGCGCACGCGGGACAAGGCCCGGTCGATTCAACTCGTTCACCGGCCTTCGGCGATGAGCCACGTCAAGCGCAAGCTCCACGAGGTTTTCAAGACCGACGAAGACGTGGTGCATCGGGTGGTTTACGGACTGGCATGGGTTACGTGGCACAGGTTGCCTCTGTTGGCCGGACCGCGGGCGGAATGGATGCGGCACGCCTTTGAACGCGAGGCCATCGAGCACGGATGGTCAATCATCGAATGTCAGATTGAGCCGGATCATGTCGTCCTGGTGGTCGAGACATGGCCGAATCACTCGCCGGAGAAGACCGTGCATCGTTTTCAGTCCGCAGGCAAGGCGGTCAGACGAAAGCATCCGAATGACTTCCCCAGTGAATCGCTGTGGGCGAAGGGATATGCGGCGACGACGTCGTTGGACCAACTGGAGTCCATGGTGGCGAGTCTGCTGTCAAAGCAGGGCCCGCCGCAACGGATGGAGGGTTCCTGAGTTTTCCGGGATGCGCGCGGCCCGGTCAGTGGGTTTTCCTTGATGACGTGGGCAACTGTCGCCGAGCGATGAACCGGCGGCAGGGGTCGAAGTGCGGCTCGGCGCGCGGCAGCGTGTGGGCCGAGGTGGAAGGTGCGCGCATGCACAGAGTCCAAGAGCAAAAGGAGAATGAGATGAACGGTTCGAAACACAGACGCATGGGCGGGTCGATCGCGGCCGGCTGCATGATCCTGATGATCCAGACTGCCGCCAGCGGTGCGGGGCTGCTGATTGCCGATGGCGGGCTCGGCGGCGTACTGGAAATCCGCGAGCACAACGTGCAGGTGACGATCAACAACGGTATCGCGGTGACCGAGGTGACCCAGGTATTTCGCAATACGGAGAATCGCCAGGTTGAGGCGCTCTACACTTTCCCGGTGCCGAAAGACGCCTCGGTGTCCAATTTCTCCATGTGGATCAACGGCAAGGAAATGGTCGGCGAAGTGGTGGAGAAGCAGAGGGCCCGGGAGATCTATGACAGCTACAAACGCGTGCGTCGCGACCCGGGCCTGCTGGAGCAGAAGGACTTCAAGACCTTTGAGATGCGGATCTTCCCGATCGGTCCGAAGGCTGACCAGAAGGTGCAGATCTGCTACTACCAGGAACTGGATTATGACCACGATTGGGCAACCTACGTATACCCGCTGGCCACGCAGACGCGCAAGGACATCAATTCGAAGACGACGGGCAGATTCTCGTTCGCCCTGCAGGCCAGGTCTCAGGTGCCCATTGTCGAGGTGGAAAGCCCCAGCCACGGAGACCAGATGGCCGTTGCCCGGCACGGCGAGACGCAGATTCAGGCGAGCCTGGAGACGAAGTCGGGCGACCTGAATCGTGACGTGGTGGTGGCGTGTCACGTGTCGCGCCCGCATACCGGCATCGACATGATCGCCTCTCGGCGACCCGGTGAGGACGGATACTTCTGCCTGACGTTGACTGCCGGGGAGGAACTGGCCAAGGAGACCTCGGGGATGGACTACGTGTTCATCATCGACAGCTCGGGAAGCATGGCTGACGACGGCAAGCTAGCGCTCTCCCGCAACTCGGTGGAAGCGTTCATTCGGTCGCTGGGCAAGGACGATCGATTCGAGATCATCACCTTCAACGTGTCGCCGCATTCCCTCTTCAAGTCCCTGACGACCACCGGCGAAGAGAGTACGGCGAAAGCATCGTCCTTTCTCGCTTCACAGGAGGCGAGGGGCGGCACGATGATGAAGCCTGCTCTGGAAGTTGCCTACAAGTACGCCGATCCCGCCCGTACGCTGAACGTGGTCATTTTCAGTGACGGAATGACCGAGCAGGCCGAGTCCCGCACGCTGCTGGAGATGATCAAATCGCGGCCGGGCAACGCCCGTGTGTTCTGCGTGGGGGTCGGCAACGAGGTCAACCGGCCGCTGCTGGAGCAGATGGCCGATGATTCGGGTGGGCTCGCCTCATTCCTGTCGCCTGGTGACAACTTCGAGCGACAGGCTCAATCGTTCCGGCGGAAGCTGACGCGCCCGGCGGCGACCAACATCCGCGTGAGCATCGAGGGTGTGGAAACCTTTGACGTTGAGCCGCCCTTGGTGCCCAACCTGTTTCACGGCGCGCCCGCAAGGATGTACGGGCGCTATCGCGGGCAGGGGCCGGGCAAGGCCGTGGTGCGTGCCGCCGTGGAGGGTCAGGAAATCGTCAGCAGCGTTGATCTGAAGTTCCCGGACGCCGAAGACGCGAATCCTGAAATCGAGCGTATGTGGGCGTGGCACAAGGTGCAGCGGTTGCTGAAGGAGGGAGACCGCGCAGGTTCGCACGCCGCGGTCGCAAATGAGATCGTGCGATTGGGCGAGGCTTACTCCATCGTGACTCCGTACACGTCGTTCCTGGTGTTGGAGAACGACGCCGAGTATCAGCGGTGGAAGATCGATCGCCGCAACGTGCTTCGCTCGCAACGAGATCGCGATTCGCAACAGAAGCTGATCGCCGACTTCGAAGCGATACGAAACAAGGCGATGACAGACCTCGGGCCGCGCGACGGCGGCGTGGAGCCGTTGACCATGACTCCGCCGACCGCTCCACTCGGCGGACAGCAGATGGTCTCGACCGGCGCTCCGCCTCCGCCCCCGTCGGGGCCGGGCGACATCAGCCTGCGGCCGCGAGGCGGCGGCCCGGTCGGTCCGCTGGGAGTAGCCGGCATCGCATTTCTAGCGGTCATGGAATGGCGTCGTCGTCGCCGGGGTGCGGCATGAAAGCGGCCGACCCTGCAACGGTCAATGTCCATGTGACGCGAGTACCCGGCGGCACGGTGCTGCCGGGTACCATCTCCTGGGAGCGATTCTTCTGGATCGGCGTGGCTGCGTTCTCCTTGTTGGTGCACCTGTCGCCTGCGGTCCAGTCCATGCTGGAATTCGATCGCGGTCATATCGCTGCCGGGCAGACCTGGCGGCTTCTGACCGGCAACTTCGTTCACTATAGCTGGGCACACCTGGCAGCCAATCTTATGGCGTTCGCCGCATTATGCTGGATTGCGGAAGGACGATCACGGGGACTGTCTTGGGTGGTGGCGCTGTCTTCGCCGGCGGTGGGACTTGCGGTGTTCGGGCTGGCGGACGACGTCGCCACTTATCGAGGCGTCTCGGGGGTGGATTGCGCCTTGCTGGCGTGGATCCTGACGACGATGGCGATCCAGGACGGGCGGCGCAAGGCGATGGCATGGATCGGGGTGCTGGCGCTGGTTGCGGCCAAATCAGTGATCGAAGCGTTGACCGGGCAGGTGCTCCTGCCGACCTCGGCACCAGCGGGGGTGGCGCTCGTGGGTGCGACACACGTGGTCGGACTGGCCATTGGCGCAGCGGCGGGGCTCGCGGGGAAGCGGCTGGAGAAGCGACCACGGCCTGGGGGCGCAGCGGGCAGTGGTCAGACCTGTTCTTCGGCGGCGATGAGATCATCGTAGGTCTCGCGCCGGCGGATGGTGCGGAACGTGGAACCTTCCACCAGCACCTCGGCGGCGTTGGGCCGCGAGTTGTAGTGGCTGGCCATGGTGAAACCGTAGGCCCCGGCCGTAAAGACGGCCAGCAGGTCGCCTCGTTTAATCGGCGGCAGGTCGCGGTCCCTGGCCAGGAAGTCGCCGGTCTCGCAGATCGGTCCGACCACGTCGACCTTAACGGTCTCGGGGATGTTCACGTTCCGGCGACGCTCGGCCAGTGCGTACTGCGGACCCGGAGCGACCGGCCACAGGAAATGATAGGCGTCATACAGGGCGGGCCGGATCAGGTCGCTCATGCCGGCGTCAACGATGACGAACTGGCGGTCGCCGCTGCGTTTGATGAACAACGTGCGGGTGACCAGGATGCCGGCGTTTGCGGCGATGGATCGGCCGGGCTCCAGGATGATCTTGAGCCCCTGTTCGCGAAGCAGCGGCACAATCATCTGGGCGTAGGCCTTGCCGGACAGGGCCTCGCCGGCGCTGTAGTCGGCGCCGTATCCGCCACCGATGTCAAGCGTGTTGATCTCGAAGCCGTCTCGCCGCAGCGAGAGGATCAGGTCCAATGCCTTTTCGATGGCCTCGACGTACGGCTGGACGGCGTTGACCGGCGAGCCGATGTGCAGATGGATGCCGCAGAGCCTGACCGACTTGTTGCGGCCGTATTCCTCGAACGCCCTCTTGGCGCGCTCGATATCTACGCCGAACTTGGTCTCCTTTTTGCCGGTGGTGGTGTGGCGGTGCGTCTTGGGATCGACATCGGGGTTGACCCGCAGGGCAGCGCGCACCGTCGTCTGCCGCTGCGAAGCGATGTGGATCAGGTTGGCCAGCTCGGCCTCGGACTCGATGTTGAACCAGCCGATCCTTGCGTCGATGGCCTCGTTGATCTCCTTGTCCGTCTTGCCCGTACCGGCATAAACGATCTTGGACGGATCCGCACCGGCCTTGAGGGCCCGGTACAGCTCGCCGCCGCTGACCACGTCCATGCCCGCGCCCTGCTCGACGAGCAGGCGGACGATGTGGATGTTCTGGCAGCATTTGATTGAGTAGCAGATGATCGGATCCAACTCGGCGAAAGCGGACGCCATGCGGGAGTAATGCTCCCTGAAGGTTGTCGCGGAGTAGATGTAGGTCGGGGTCCCGATGCCGGAATCTACAATCTGACGGACCGGCAGGTCCTCGCAGTACAACTCGCCATTCCTGTAGGTAAACAGATCCATTGATGTCGTCTCTCACTGGTACCCCAAGAACACAGACCCGCCATTACACCGCATCGGGGCAGGTGAATCAATGCCGGGAGCACGGTAGCCCGGAATCGGGCTTGCGTCACCCTCCAGGCGGCTCTTTCAAAACCCCAGCGTCAGCGCGGGGCCATCTTAGAAATCCGGGAAAGCCCGTTGAAACGGGCTCAATGTGGGGAAACAAGGAGAGAGGAACGAGTGACCGCGAACCAGCCGTAAAACGGCCGGCCTATCTGCCCTTCGGGAAAGACCGCTGAAGCGACCTATTCTCGGCTCAATTGGGCCTCCGAGAGAAGAAAGCGGCATGCTGTCGACGTTGCCCACATTCACAGGATCAGGCCGCGGGTGATCACTTTCCCTTTTTTGTAAACCTATTCAGCGTCTGTCGCTACCCCGGACAATCACAAGGAGGACCGCCAATTCTGACCCGGAGGCCGCCCCCGGGTCCGTGGCAGATCAGGCGGGAGACGCAACCGCCTATGAGGGAAACCGGAACGCAAGCGCGGGGAGAGACCGTTTGGGCAGCCAAGGATTCTTCGGTGCCGGGGCCTGGGGCAATTGGTGCTGGTGCCGAACCCGGAAACGTGAGAGCCAACGGCGCGTATGGCCTGCAGATCACACAGATGGACGCGGATGGGGGGTGGAGGTTGTTGGCCACGAGAAAGGCGATAGGGCATGAGGAGGAAACGGATGTTCGGGACCGAACCGCGGACGACGCGGACTATGCCGAAGGGGGCGAGGGACAGCAAGGGAAAGCTAAGAGCCAAGAGCTGAGAGCCAACGGCTTGTCTTGCCACTTGTATCTGTTAAACTGTGGGGATAGGTTATAACCTGTGATCGTGCCGACGGCGGGCCTCAGGTTACGGGGAGAGCGGTGAACGCAATCGACGAGATGACAGACGGCGGGTGATAGACTGAAGGAGAAAACAAACCTGACCTTTTCTTGTGTTGCCGTTCCTCAGGCCAGTAATCGCAAAGAGGTGCATCATGGCAAGAATGACATTTCTTGGTCTTGCAGAGAAGATTCTCCGCGAGGAGAACAAGCCCCTTTCGCCTAGCGAGATATGGAATATCGCGATGTCCAAGGGCTATGACGAACAGCTTGATTCCAAAGGAAAGACGCCGGCGGCTACGCTGTACTCGGCCATCTTCACCAACGCGCGGACGGATCCCGAGTGCCAGCGTCGTTCTGAAAGTGCAGAGATTTCGCCGGTTTGAATATGTAGTCTTCTTCCTCTTGGTCTTCTTCCCTCCGGGCGCGCACTTGTCTTCTTCAACTGGGTCTTCTTCCCGCTG
>Ga0116146_1000624_pt1 | contig 41998 bp, 23 predicted proteins | sample AD_JPNHG2_MetaG_FD_89748 | JGI IMG/M metagenome (GOLD analysis project Ga0116146, IMG submission 89748) | Active sludge microbial communities of municipal wastewater-treating anaerobic digesters from Japan - AD_JPNHG2_MetaG | ecosystem: Engineered > Bioreactor > Anaerobic > Digestate | place... | reverse complement strand
TGGGTGTTCTTGAAGATGCACACCGACGCGGGGCTGGTGGGCTGGGGCGAGCCGATCGTCGAGGGCTGGTCGCGCACGGTGGCGGCCTGCGTGGCCGAGATGGGCCGCTACCTCATCGGCCAGGACCCGCGCCGCATCGAGCACCACTGGCAGGCGCTCTACCGCGGCGGCTTCTATCGCGGCGGCCCCGTGCTCGTGAGCGCGCTCAGCGGCATCGAGCAGGCGATGTGGGACATCACGGGAAAGTCCCTCAGCGTGCCTGTCTACCAACTCCTCGGGGGCGCCGTTCGCGACAGGATTCGCGTTTACGCCCATGTTGGCGGCGAGAGCGCCGACGCCTATGCCGCGTCGGGCAAGAAGGCCCTCGAGCGCGGGTTCACGGCGGTGAAGACCTGCCCCTTCGGCGCCGCGCGCTTCGTCGAAGGCCCCGCCTTCGTCGAGGGGGTCGTGGCCCGCGTGGCCGCACTGCGCGAGGCGGTGGGGAAGGGGGTGGACATCGGCCTCGACTTCCACGGCCGCGTCGGCCCCGCGATGGCAATCCAGCTCGCCAAGGCTCTGGAGCCGTTCTCGCCGATGTTCATCGAGGAGCCGTGCCTGCCGGAGAACGTGGACGCGATGGCGCGCGTGGCGCGGTCCACGAGCGTGCCGATCGCGACGGGCGAGCGCCTGTTCACGAAATGGGGCTTCCGCGAGGTGCTCGAGAAGCAGGCCGCGGCCATCCTCCAGCCCGACCTCTCGCACGCGGGCGGCATCCTGGAGGTGCGTAAGATCGCCGCGATGGCCGAGGCCCACTACGCCGCGATCGCTCCGCACTGCCCCCTCGGCCCCATCTCCCTTGCCGCGGGCCTCCAGGTGGACGCCTGCACGCCGAACTTCCTGTGCCAGGAGCAGGTGTGCCTGGGCGAAGGCTACCTCCAGCAGCCCTTCGTGGTGAAGGACGGCTACGTGGACGTGCCCACCGGCCCCGGCCTGGGCATCGAGGTGGACGAGGCGGCGGTAGCCGAGAAGCTCTACGACGGCTCGTGGGAGACGCCCCGCCTGTGGCACGAGGACGGCTCGGTGGCGGATTGGTAAGGGGGCTCAGCGTGCGGTGGCGTTCCTGGCCTCTTCCTCCTCGATGTGGCCGGACCAGAGGTAGCGCTCGGTCTCGGCGACGATGACCTTGTGGAGGAGCAGCAGCGCGACGAGGTTGGGGATGGCCATCAGCGCGTTCGCCACGTCGGCGAAGTTCCACACGACCGGCACGCTCACGACGGCCCCCACCAGCACGGCTACCACCCAGGCCAGGCGGTAGGGCCAGATAACGGCCCTGCCCAGCAGATACTCCGCCGCCCGCTCTCCGTAGTACTCCCAGCCGATGATGGTGGTGAACACGAAGGTCAGCAGGCCCACCGTCAGCACGACGGGGCCGATGCTGTGCACCGAGTCGAATGCCTCGCGCGTGAGCTGCACGCCGGCCTCGCCGGCCGCCGTCGGGTGGTTCCACACGCCCGTGTTCACCAGCACGAGGCCCGTGAGCGCGCACACGACCACGGTGTCCCAGAAGGTGCCCGTGGACGACACGAGGGCCTGCCGCACGGGGTTGCGGGTCTGCGCGGCGGCGGCGACGATGGGCGCCGAGCCGAGGCCCGACTCGTTCGAGAACAGCCCGCGCGCCACGCCCCAGCGGACCGCGGCGCTCACGCTCGCCCCCGCGAAGCCGCCGGCCGCGGCCTGGCCGGTGAAGGCCGAACGCACGATCAGCCACAGCGTGTCCGGCAGGGTTGAGAGGTTGGTGCACAGGATGACGAGGCAGCCGGCCACGTAGAAGACCGCCATGAACGGCACGATGCCCTCGCACACCCGCGCGATCCAGCGGATGCCGCCCAGGATCACCAGGCCCACCAGCGCCGTGAGCGCGGCGCCCGTCGCCCACGGGGAGAGGCCGAAGGTCCGGCCCGTGAGCTTGGCGATGGCGTTCGACTGCACCAGGTTGCCGATGCCGAAGGCGGCGAGGGCCGTGAAAATGGCGAAGAGCACCCCGAGCCACTTCATCCCCAGGCCGCGTTCGAGGGCGTACATCGGCCCGCCCAGCATCGTGCCGCTGGCCGTCTTCACGCGGTACTTCACGCCCAGCAGCGCCTCGGCGTACTTCGTGGCGATGCCGAACACGCCCGTGAGCCAGCACCAGAGCACGGCGCCCGGCCCGCCCAGCGACACGGCTGTGGCCACGCCCACGATGTTGCCCGTGCCGATCGTCGCCGCCAGCGCCGTCGTGAGCGCGCCGAACTGGCTCACGTCGCCCTCGCTCTGGCCGTCCCGGCGGAACGACAGCTTGATCGCGAGCCCCGTGTAGCGCTGGATGAACCTCAGCCGGATCGTGAAGAACACGTGCGTGCCCAGCAGCAGCGCCACCATGGGCCAGCCCCACAGGTAGCCGCTCACGAGCTCGAGGAAGCCGTTGACCCGTGCGACGAGTTCATCCATGCCACACATCCTGTAGCCATAGGGGTGTCCGACGGCACCAACCGCTGGTATTGTGGCATGACGCCGCCTTGACTTCAAGGCCGACTTGCGCTGCCCCGGCCCTCACACGGGCATGCACGGACATACACGGACATACACGGACATACACGGACCGTCAGAGCGCTCCTCAGCGCCCGCCGGTCCGTGTCTGTTCGTGTTGGTCCGTGTGGTCTTGCGCCAGTTGCCCCGGCGGGTCCGCTCTGATACCATAGGCCTGGAAGGAGAACCCCATGCGCACGTTCGTGCTCTTCGTCGTTGCGTCGTCTCTCCTGACCTCGGTCGCGCGAGGGCAGGCCTCGCGGGAGTTCGACTGGATTCCCAGCGGCCGCATTGCCGTGGGCGACGAGCGCTCGGAGGCCGCGGCGCGCTACTGGTCCGACGCCACCGCGGCCACGCGCATCGAGCTCCCCTACGCCAGCGGCCGAAAGGTCGCCGCCACGGCGCGCGAGGTGAAGCTCGAGCGCTTCCGCGTCCGCATCGCCACCTACCGCGGCGGGCCGGCCCCCGGCGCCCTCGTCATCCGGCGCCGATGGGACGCCCGCCAGCCGGCCGCCACGCTCTCGCTGAAGATTGACGACAAGGAGCTCGCCCCCTGGCCCATCCCCCAGTTCAAGGGCGACCGCCGATGGGTGGACGTGTGCTACGCCGTTCCAGTCAACGTCCTCAGGACGCCCGACGGCAAGGCGATGAAGCACGAGGTCGCAGTCAGCGTGTCAAGCGAAGCGCCGCTGCTCTCCTCCGAGTACACCTTCTTCATCACGCGGGACTGGGAGGTGCTCGGCGACGAGCGCCTGGGCGCCGTTGCCCGCAAGGAGGGAGCTGACTCCAAGGACGCCTATCTCACTGGCATCGCGGCGCTGGGCGAGGGCGACTACGAGGCGGCGGGGGCCGCGTTCCAGAAGGGCGCGGCCGAGCCGAAGACGGACCTCGCCCGTCTCGCTCGCCGCATGCTCCGCCTGACGGCGTTCCGCAAGGCCGCCGATGCCCTGGCTGTAGGCGGGGCGTCCCGGCCCCGCGACGAGAGCTTCAAGGCCCACTACGCGCTCGGCCTCTACGCGGGCGCCAACGGCTTCTGGGAGGAGGCGCTCGACGAGTTCCAGAAGGCCGTCGCCTGCCGCCCCGCCGACCCCGATGCCACCTATCGCCTCGCTGAGGCGATGGAGTACAACCGCCTGCCGGTGGAGACCTACGCCCCCCTCTTCGAGCGCGCGGGCGCCCTCTACAACCGCCCCGACACCCAGGTGGCCGACGTGCTGGTGGCCATCAACACGCGGGCCGTGAAGGACATCTGCGGCGAGCTCTCCCTCGGCAGCCTCGAGGCCCTCTTCCGCGACTGGCGCATCGTCGAGCAGATGACCTACGGCGCCTCCCGCGGCGCCTGGAAGATGCGCACCACCTACCGCTTCTGGGGGCCGGGCTCCGCCGACTGGGTGATGCAGTCGGGGTGGCTCTTCCTGCCGCCAGACTCCGAAATCCCTGTCCGCGGCATGTATGACTACTCCATCGGCGTCGCAGAGTACGGCAGCAGCCACGCGGGCGGAGTTGACTGCGGGGTCGCCGGCTCCGGCGGCGCGCAGATCGGCCCCACCCGCGGCTGGGAGGTCTTCCTCCACGAGTGGAACCACGAGTTCGACTGGGTGTGCATCTTCGGCGAGCAGGTGCCCGGCTTCCCCGTCACCCACGACTCCGACGGCTGCGGCAAGCAGCCGATCGTGAACATGGGCTGCGGCCACCGCTCGGCCATGCACTACTACATCAACCCCGCCGAATACCGCCGCCACGAGGCCGCCGCGCCCGAGCTCGCCGGCAACCACATCAAGACCTGGGGCCTCGCCGAACTCACCGCGCCGCCTGAGCCGCCCGCCAAGGACGCACGCCTGCTCAACAAGCTGGCCAGTTCCAAAGAGGCCGCGATGATTGCCGGGCCGGCCGGCGCCGCCTGGACGCCCCTCGAGAGCAAGGCCGACTTCGTGGACCTCCTGGCCGCCTTCCCCAAGGCGCCCGACAAGTGCATCGCCTACGCTCAGACCTTCATCTTCTCGCCGAAGAAGCAGGAAACGCGCCTCTGGCTCGGCTGCAACGACACCGCCGCCCTCTGGCTCAACGGCCGCAAGATTCACGCAGGCCGCTACTACGCCTGCGCCAAGTGGGAGGACGCCAACCGCACCGACATGGTCTGCAACACCGCCAAGCTCGAGGCCGGCTGGAACCGCCTCCTCGTCAAGAGCGAGCGCGGCGGGGGCGGCTGGGGCTTCTCCGTGGGCATCACAACCTTCGACAACCGACCCGTCGAGGGCCTGAAGTACGACAACAAGCCGCCCTCCCAACTCGTGCCCCTCTACCAGCCGCCCAAGGCCGGCCCCCACTACAAGTGGGCGGAGGTGAAGGACGACTACATCGAGCTGCTCCCCACCCTCACCGAGGCCGACCTGCGGAAGATCACCGGCCTCGCCGACCTGACCGCCAAGGGCGACCTCTTCTTCCTGGACGTCGGCGCGGCCCCCGCCGGAGCAAGGGCCATCGCCAAGCCCGACCCCGCCGACCGCGAGCTCAATAACTTCCTCAACTGGGACGCCGAGGCCGTCGCCGCCGTCCGCTTCCAGCGCGACGGCAAGCCCCGCGACCTCCTCCTCATCCGCCCCGAGTACTACGACGAGTACCTGGAACTCCTCACGGAGGCCGACGCCGGCCTGCCCGGCTCCGGCCCGAAGGACCGCATCCTCGGCACGATGGCGATCGAGAACCCCGCCTACGCCTCCACCCCCAACCGCGCGGGGCGGCGCTACGTCCTCGTCGTCGAAACCTGCCTCGGCGACTACCCCCTCGACGAACAGGGCCTGCTCGCCGTGGGCGCCCCGCCCAGGAGATGAACCGTGGCCTACCGTCTGAACGACTTCGTCGAGTGCGGCGAACTGATCAACACCCGGCGCTTCTCGACCCACGGCTGGCTGAAGCTGCGCGGGGTCGAGACGCCTCTGTCGCTCCAGCTCACGGGCAACTGCGGCCCCGACCTGGCCGGCTGGCACATCCGCTTCGAGAGCCGCGGCCCGCGCGCCGAGGCCGGCGGCGAGCCCGACCCCGATGAGCTGGCCCGCCTCCTCGCCCTCGAGCCCCCCAGGCTCGCCGCACAGCAGATCGGCCCCACGGGCGACATGACCGCCGCCCGCAAGGTCAAGATCGCCGACTGCTCGGCCCACGAACTGTGCCACCGGTGCAAGGGCGGCGAGCCGCCCCCCTTCCGTTGGGTCCGCTGCCTCTATCTGGAGTGGTACAGCCAGAACGGCCGCGTGGTCGTCGAACTGGTGGACCCGATCCTGGAGTACGTGGACTTCGCGACGATCCCCGGCGTCTCCGCCGACGACCGGCCCCCGGAGCCCCCCGCCGAGTTGCTGGGGGAGGGGAGCGCATCCCATGCCTCGCCTGAGCCAGGCCCTTACGCCCACTCCTGCGGCGAGGCATGCAGGGGCGGGGACTCCGACGCCGAGCCCGACGATCCCTATGGCCTGTTCTCCCAAGGCGACGGCCAGGCCGAGGACGAGTTCCTCCGACAGATGGAGCTGATGGACGACGCCATCGAGAACAGCCCCGGCGAGCCGGTCGGTTCCCTGCTCGACGCCCTCGGCCCGCTGCCCGAGCCGGACGAACTGAGCGAGCGGCAGGCCGAGGTCCAGCTCAAGGCCGTGCTCGGGCAACTCGCCCTCTTCGGTGTGGCGTTGGACGTCTGCGAGCACTTCACGGCGCGCGACGCCTATCGCCTGCTCAAGGAGCACATTCTCCCCGAAGGGCGCATCCTCCCCGAACTGCGCGGCTCCCACTGGGTCGAGCACTTCACGACCCACGAGCACTGCGCGGAGTGCGCGGCCCAGGCCGAGCCGCCGTCGCCCGACGAGCCGCGCAGCGGACCGGAGCAGGAGGCCCCGTGACGCCCGCCCCCGCCGGCTCCAGGCACCTGGTTCTCGCCTGCATCGAGGATGGCGTGCGGGCGCTCACCATCCGCATGCGCGGCGCCTACGCCGAGTCGCTGGGCGTGCGCACCACGCTGCTGGTGCTGGTGAAGCCGCTGGCCACCGCGGGCAGGCCGCTCATCTTCCGCCGCTCCGAGACGCGCCAGATCGCGCGCTTCCTGCGGCGCGAGGGCGTGACCCACTTCGGCATGTACCTGATGACGGCCACCCTCAAGCCCTACCGCCTGCTGGTGCAGAGCCTCCGTGAGGCGGGTTTCAAGGGCATCATCCTCGCGGGTGGCGTTCACGCTACGCTCTGCCCCGAGGAGGCGCTGGTCCAGGGCGCCGACTTCGCCGTGCAGGGGCCGGGCGAACTCCCCCTCAAGATGCTTTTCGAGGGCGCCGAGCCCGCCGCCATCCCCGGCCTCGTCTGGCGGCGCAACGGCACCGTCGTGGCCAACCCCCAGGATGCGGCGCAACGGGTGGACCTCGACTCGCTTCCCTATCCGATCTTCCGCTTCGGCCACGACAGGGTGCTGCTCAGGGGCCGCCTGCGGCCCTACACGTGGCGCGTCCACCGCCGGTTCGCCGACTGGCATGGCCAGTACTACGACCTCATCACCTCGCGCGGCTGCCCCTACAAGTGCGCCTACTGCTGCCGCGTGGACACCGGGGCGATCCGCCGCGCGAGCGTGGACCGCGTGATCGGTGAACTGAAACACCTGCGCGCCCAGCACCCCGAGATCGCCGGCATCAACGTCCAGGACGACGCCTTCTTCTACGGCCCCGAGGATTGGGTCAAGGACTTCTGCCGCCGCATGAAGGCGGAGGTCGGGCTGCCCTTCATCGTCCGCATGATCCCCAAGTTCGTCACCCCCGAGCGCCTCGAGCTGCTGAAGAGCGGCGGGCTCGAGTACGTGACCATGGGCCTCGAGGGCTCCTCCCGCATCAACCGCACGCTCTACAAGAGACCCGAGGACAAGGCGTCGTTTCTCAAGGCGGCCCGCGCCGTGCTCGACGCCGGCCTGCACCTCTCCGTGGATGTGATCATAGACAACCCGTACGAAAGGGAGGAGGACCTGCGCGAAGTGGCCCAGACCCTCAACGCGCTGCCGCGGCCCAACTGGGGCGTCGTCGCCCTTTCGCTCACGCCGTTCCCGCGCACGCCCCTCTACGAGCGGGCCGCGCACGACGGAATGCTCGGCCGCTTTGCGACCGACGCCTACGATGCCATGCTCATGCCCACGAAGGAAGGCGGCTACACCACGCCGCGCTTCTGGCGCGTGCTGATCACCGAGCTGCTGCCCGCCATCGGGCCCGACGTGGCAGCCCCGCTCATCGCCGCCGGCCCGGGCGACCCTCGGGCCGCGGCCAACGTCGAGCGCCTGGCCCGCTGGACCGCGCGCCTCCGCCGAATCAATGCCTTCATCCGCGACTACATGCCGTTCCTCTACCGCCGCCTGCTCCGCCGCCAGCAACAGCTCGGCCGGAGCCGCTGAAAGGCAGGGGAAGGTGCAGGGAGAGGCACATGCCTGAGCCAACGAAGCCCAGCAGACGCGACGTGAGCACGCTGCGCCGCCTCGCCGCGCGCAAGCTCGAAATCGCCCACGACCCCGCCAACCTCGAACGCCGCGAGGCCTGGTACAGGCACGACGCCGGCCCCGGCGGCCGCCCCATGGTCCTCGCCGAATACGGCGGCATCCGCGACCCGAACCCCCCGCTGCCCGACTCTCTGCTCGCATGCGAAGGCGATTGGGCACGCGGCCTCGAGCGCGGCCTCCGCGCCGAAATCTACCAGTTCCAAACCCTCCGCGATGACCACGTGGTCGAGCCCTACCTCACCTGCGGCTGGCACGTCAAGGCCAGCGAGTACGGCGTCCAGGCCACCCACCACCATGCGGCCTTCGACGGCGTCCTGGGCGCGCGCCGTTGGGACGCGCCGTTGAAGAACCTCGACGCCGACTTCGCCAGGCTCCGCCCCCGCACCTTCTCGGTGGACCGCCAGGCCACGTGGGCCGCCCGCGAGCGGCTCGAGGCCGTCTTCGCCGGCCTCCTGCCCGTCCACATCCGCGGGGCCTACTGGTGGACTCTCGGCATGACCTGGCCCGCCATCGAACTGATCGGCCTCGAGAACCTCATGCTCTTCATGTTCGACGACCCCCAGGGCCTCCACCGCCTCATGGCGTTCCTGCACGACGACCACCTCGCCTACGCCAAGTGGCTCGAGCGCGAGGGGCTGCTGTGCCTCAACAACCGCAATGACTACATCGGCTCCGGCTCGATGGGCTACACCCGTGACCTGCCCCAGCCCGACTGGCTGCCCGGCGACCCCGTGCGCACCCGCGACCAGTGGGTGCTCCTCGAATCGCAGGAGACCGTGGGCGTCGGCCCCGACCTTTTCGCCGAGTTCATCTTCCCCTACCAGCTCAGCCTTGCCGAGCATTTCGGCAAGTGCTACTACGGCTGCTGCGAGCCCGTCCACAGCCGCATCCACGTGCTCAAGAAGCTGCCCAACCTCGCCCGCATCTCCGTGTCGCCCTGGGCCGACGAGGAGGTGATGGCCCGCGAGTGCGGCGCCGAGATCGTCTACTCCCGCAAGCCCAACCCCTCGCTCATCAGCACCGAGCGATTCGACGAGGACGCGATTCGTGCCGACCTGCGCCGCACCCTCGACGTGGCTCGCGGCTGCCGCATCGAACTCGTGATGAAGGACGTCCACACCCTCAACAACCAGCCCGAGCGCTTGGCCCGGTGGGTTCAGCTTGCCCGCGAAGCCGTAGACGAGGCCGGATGAAACAGCCCCCTTGCCCCCATCGAGCCAGGGGCGCGCAATCCCGCCTTCAGGCGGTCTTCTGCTGCCCCGTCCTCCTCGCGCCCCACGGAGCGCAGGGTTGAGAACTGCCATCCAGAGGGGCGCTCCGCGCCGCACTCCGAGAGGCTGTCGCACGCGATGAGCGTGAGCATCGCAGCGCATGCGTGAACCTTTGGAGTGCGTGTGCGAAGCACCGGCTTGGGTTGGGCGGCATCCCTGCGCGGAGCGCGGGGCAGGGAGAGCAGAAGGGCGAAGCGCCGGAACAGGGACGAACGCCCCTCTTGCGGCGGCGGGCCAATCCCGGTATGATTCTGACGAACCGGAGGCGAGAGCGCATGCCCTGTGACGCCCAAGCCATGCCTGCCGCAGCAGTGCGGGCGCGCCGCGTTGCCCTCATCCTGGCGCTGGGCGCCGTGGTGCTCGTGCCTCAGCTCTTCCTGCGCGACGTGTGGGGGCCCGACGAGACGCGGTTCGCCGAGGTGGCCCGCGAGATGATCGTGTCGGGCGACTACATCGTTCCGCACCTCAACGGGACGCTGTACGCCGAGAAGCCGCCGGTGTTCTTCTGGCTCACGGCGGCGGTCTGGCCCCTCTTCGGGGTGAACGCGGGGCGTGTGGTGGCCGCCGCGGCCGGACTGGGGGCGCTGCTGCTCACGCATCGCCTCGGACGGCGGCTCTATGGCGCGGCCGAGGGCCTCTGGGCGGCGCTGGTGATGGCGTCGTGCCTCCTGTTCATCGGGGTGGCGCGGGCGGGGATTCTCGATTCGCTGCTGTTGCTGGCCATTCTGGCGGCGGTGAACTGCGGCTACGAGGGGCTGGAGGGCGCGGGGCGGCGGGCGGGAGCGGCGTGGCTGGGGTTCTATGCGTCGCTGGCGCTGGGCGCGCTGATCAAAGGCCCCGTGGTTCTCGTCGGCGCCGGCCTGGTGGTGCTGGCGTACGCCCTGGCGTACCGCAAGAGCGTGCGCGGGGGCGGGTGGTGGCACTTGGCCGGGGCGGGGCTGTTCGCGGCCCTCGTGGCGGCGTGGCTCGTGCCCGCGATGGTGGCGGGCGGGAAGGAGTACTTTCGCTATCTGGTGGTCGAGCAGGCGGCGCGGCGGGTGAGCGGCACGATGTCGCACGAGGAGCCGTTCTACTACTACCTGCTCCGCTGGCCGCTGTACTTCTTTCCGTGGTCGCTCGTGCTGCCGCTGGCCCTGGCGGGGGCGTGGCGGGCCGGCGGCCGGGAGGCGCGGCTGCCCGTGATGTGGTTCGTGGTGCTGTTCGTGGCCTATTCGGCGGTGGCGGGCAAGGGCGAGCGCTACGTGCTGCCGCTGGTGCCCGCGGCGGCGCTGGCGTGCGGGCGGCACATCGGGCGTGCGGCGGGGGAGGGCGTGACCTGGTCGCGGCTGAATGCGGCGGCGTGGGGGGGCTCGTTCGTCGTCATGCTGTCGCTCGCGGCGGGGCTGTGGACGGTGGCGGCCAAGCCGGCCCTGCTGGCGCAGGCGCTGACGAAGGACGCCCGCGGGCCTGCTCTGGTTACGGCGCAGACCACGCCGGCTCGGCGGGGCCTGGCCGCCGCGGCCGGAGCGGTGGTGGCCGCCTGCGCCCTGGGCGGGCTCCGCCTGCTGCGACGGGGCGACGGGGAGCGCCGACGGGCCGCCACGCTGCTGGCCGCGATGGCCACGGTGGCGCTGTCCTTCGACCTGGTGGCCCTCGGGGCGATGGACGAGTTCAAGGCAGAGCGCCGCCTTGTTGCCGAGATGGCGCCGTATCTCGGGGCGGCCGATGAGCTGTATCTGCACGCGACAGACTATGGGGGGATTGTGAACCTCTTCACCCGGCGCGAGAAGATCCCCGTGCTGGAAACGTTCGACGACGTGGCGGCGGCCGTGGCCTCGCCGCGCCGGGTGGCGGTGGTGATGTGGAAGAAGGAGGCAGGCAAGATGCTGGGCACCCCGCGCTTCCACATCATCCCCGAGCACGCCGAGTTCCGCAACCCTGTCCTCGTGGTGAACTGGGAGCCGGCGCCAACCCCCAGCCAGCCCTGAGGCGCGCATCGCAGGAACGAGAGGAGACGCCTATGGCCAGGAAGAAGCTCAAAGTGGGCGTGATCGGCACGGGGATGATCGCCGTCTCAGGCCACATCCCGGCGTGGAAGAACCTGGCGGAGGACGTGGAACTGACGGCGGTGGCCGACATCCTGCCCGACCGCGCGCAACTGGTGGCGAAGAGCTACGGGGCCAAGCACGCCTACGGCGACTGGCGCAGGATGCTCCAGGAGCAGAAGCTCGACATCGTGTCGGTGTGCACGCCCAACTGCTACCACAAGGAGCAGACCATCGCGGCGCTGAAGGCGGGCGCCCACGTGCTGTGCGAGAAGCCGGTGGCGACCTCGCACGCCGACGCCGCGGCGATGTTCGACGCCGCCGAGGCCGCGCGGCGGGTGCTCTTCGTCGGCCAGAGCGCGCGTTTCTCCGAGAAGTCGCGCGCGGCCAAGGAGATCTGCGAGTCGGGCCGCCTGGGCGAGATGTACTTCGCGGAGACCTACTTCCTGCGCCGCCGCGGCATCCCCACCTGGGGCCAGTTCCACATGAAGGAGCACTCGGCGGGCGGGCCGATCTACGACCTGGGCGTGCACGCCATTGACCTGCTCTTCTGGCTCATGGGCAGCCCCAAGGTGCTCGCCGTCAGCGGCGCGGCCTACACCAAGATCGGCAACCGCGACGAGGGCCTCGCCACGTCGCTCGCCGACAGCGGCGCGCCCATGGGCGTGCTCACGCCGCGGCCCTACAACTACCGCGACTTCGACGTCGAGGACATGGCGGCCGGCTTCATCCGCCTCGAGGGCGGCGCCGCCGTGGCCTTCAAGACGAGCTGGGCGGCCAACATCCCCCAGAACACCGGCAACACCACGATCCTCGGCACCACAGGCGGCCTCGTGCTCGAGCCGCTCACGCTCGTCACCAACCTGGGCAGCTACCAGGTCAACGTGACGCCCCAGGTGCCGGCCGGCCGCAACGTGGCCTTCAGCGGCCACTGGGAGGAGGCGGAACACTTCGTCAAGGTGATTCGCGGCGAGGCGAAGCTCCTGGTCACCCGCGAGCAGGTGCTCAGCGTCATCCGGACCCTCGATGCTCTGTACGAATCGGCCGCAACGGGCAGAGAGATTGCAGTGGCGTAGATGGAGAGGATGAATGGAGGGTTGGATGGATGGATGACTGGGCAGAACTTGCCTCCTCGGTCATTCATGCACTCATCCATTCATCCCTCTCCGGCACCCGCATGGCCCCTGGGTTAGGAGAATGACCGTGGGCAAGAAGGCCAGGACCTATCGCGTGGGCGCCATCGGCTTCGCCCACATGCACATCAACAACGTGCTGGGGCTGTTCGCCCAGCACCCGCAGGTCAAGCTCGTCGGCTGCGCCGACACGGTGCCCGACCGGCCCGAGCTGCGCGAGGGGCCGTACACGCGCGGCTGGAACCTCAAGCACGCGCTGAAGGACTTCGGCGTGCCCCGAGCCTATGACGACTACCGCGAGATGCTGGCGAAGGAGGAGTTCGACATCATCGTCTGCTGCTCCGAGAACGCCAAGCACCCCGAGGTGGTGGAGGCCTGCGCCGCGGCGGGGGTGCACGTGTGCGTCGAGAAGCCGATGGCCATGACGATGGCCGACGCCTGCCGCATGGTGCGCGCCGTGCGGGCCGCCGGCACCACGATGCTGGTGAACTGGCCGATGACCTGGAGCCCCGCCTCGCGCAAGGCGAAGGCCCTGGTGGACGACGGAGCGATCGGCCACGTGCTCGAGATCAAGTGGCGCGGCGGCCACACCGGCCCGCTCGGCTCGGGCGCCAAGCACGAGGGCGTGACCGATGAGGCCGCCCCTCTCACCCCCACCGAGCTGGGCGCCACCTGGTGGCACTACATCCACACCGGCGGCGGGGCCATGCTCGACTACTGCTGCTACGGCGCCATGTTCAGCTACTGGGTGATCGGCGAAATGGCCGTCGCCGCTGTCGGCCTGCGCGGCAACCTCAACAGCCCGTTCGGCGACGCCGATGACAACGGGGCCATGATCGTCCGCTTCCCCGGCGCGATGGGCCTCTTCGAGGGCTCGTGGACCACGTGGGACCATGGCGTGCCCTACGGGCCGATCATCTACGGCACCACGGGCGTCCTCGTCATCGAGAAGTCCAGGAAGGGCGAAGGCCAGCAGGTGCGCGAAGAGCACGGCAGCGGGGGCAAGACGCGTATCCACCACCCGTACCCCCTGCCCAAGGGCCGGCACAACATCGCCTACGAGTTCATCCATCATCTGGAGACCGGCGACCCTGTGCACGCGACGCTCGACGCGGGGTTCAACCTCAACGCGCAGGCCATCCTCGATGCGGGCCTGCGCTCGGCCGATAGCGGCAAGCTGGAGCCCGTGAACACCGCGCCCTGGTGCCTCGGCGGCTGAGCGGCCGCCGCTCGCAGCAAGGACGCAGTCTGCGGAGTCCTATTGGTCAGTTGAGCCCCTGTGCCCGCGCCCCCGGTGCAGAGGACCACGGTACTACCCCAACGGGGCAAGGAGGAGCGCTCCATGAGGGCGTATCTCGTTGTCGGTCTGGCGATCGTTCTGGCCGGCGCGGCCGTGGCCGGCGAGGGTCAGAAGCAGCGCCCGAACGCCGCGGCAGGCGCCTTTGTCTCGGCCGAAATCGCAGGCGAGGTCGTGAAGTGGCAGATTGACCTCGGCGGAGACGCCGGCAAGAAGACGTACGAGATGACCGTGGACGTGAAGGTCACGTACGCCGAGAAGGAGGGCGTGAAGCAGGCCACCAGCATCCGTCGGGCCGCCGGCCGCGACTTCCCGGCCCGTGAGGGCACCGTGGTGGTCAAGGGCAAGTTCGTGTCGGCCAAGCTCGACGGCGAGAAGGTCCTCGTCACGATCAAGCCCGACGAGGGCGACAAGGACCTCGAGGTCACGCTGCCCAAGGCCCTCTCGGTTTACTATCGCGAGGAAGACGGCAAGCTGAATGCCTACAGCGTGGGCGTGCCGCGCCCGCCGCGCAACCAGTGAGCAGGTGAGAAGTGACGGCCCGCCGGCGCCGCGGGGAGGATGCGCCGGGTCGAGGCAGTGGAAAGCGAGCAGCCTGAGTGGCGCGCTGGTCGCCCACTCAGGCTGTCTTCTTTGCCGCGGCGGCACGGCGCGCTACCCCTCGCGAATCTCGCGCTTCTCGGCGTCGTAGACCTGCCGCCGCCCTGAATCGAATGCCCGCATCGCCAGGATCGCGGCGACTGCGTGTTGGTAGCCCGCCTCCAGCGGGGCGTTGGGCGCCTTGCGGCTGCGCAGGCACTGGAGCCAGTCGAGGAAGTGATCGGGACGCTCGACGGGGGCGACGGGCGTCTCCTTGTCCAGCGCGCCCTTCTTCGCCGCGCCCTCGCCCGACACGGTGGGCTTGTTCCAGTCCACCATGTTCATCACGCCCTCGTCGCCGAAGATGCGGAAGCTGTTGCCGCCGCCGTTCCCGAAGTTCGTCGAGTAGTGGACCAGGAAGCCCTCGGGATAGGTCCACGTGGCCTCCACCTGGTCGGGGCAGGTGAAGGCGTGCTCATCCTTCCAGGTGAACGTTCCGCCGTGGCACACGGCGCTGGTGGGGAACTTCGCGCCCGTGATGTAGTGCACGAGGTCAATGAAGTGGCTCCCCAGGCCGGGCACCGGGCCGTCGGAGAACTCGCGGAACCCATACCAGCCCGTGAACTGCACGGCGCTGAACGGCCGCATCGGGCGGTCCATCAGGAACTCCCGCCAGTCCACGTCCGCCTCCTTCGCGTCCTTCAGGTAGCCGTACCAGTAGGGGCGGGCGCCGTTGCGGCACTGCTCGATCCGCGAGACTTTGCCGAGAACGCCCGTCTTGAACAGCTCGCGGCAGCCCGTGAAGCTGGGGAAGCTGCGGAGTTGCGTGCCGATCTGCACGACGATGTTCGCCGCCTTCGCCGCGTCGCAGGCGGCCTTGAGCGACTCGAGCGTCATCGCCAGCGGCTTCTCGATGTAGACGTCTTTCCCCGCCTTCGCCGCGGCCTCGAGGTGGGTCGTGTGCTGGTGGTCGCAGGAGGCGATCATCACTGCGTCAACCTCCTTGAGCGCCACCACGTCGCGGTAGGAGACGCACTGCTTCGGCTCGCGGCCGTACCATTCCTTCGCCACTGCCGCCGCCCGTTCCCGTGCCGGCCGCCAGGGATCGGCCACGGCCACGAACTCCACGTTCTGGTCTCTGTCGTGCTTGTGGACGCCGGCCATGTGGGCTCCAACGCCGCGGCTGCCGCAGCCGATGAGGCCGAGGGCGATGCGGTCATTGGCCCCGAGCACGCGGCCGTAGCTGGCGGCGGTCAGTGCCACACCTGCCGCTGTGGTCTTCAGAAACTGCCTCCGGGAACTAGGATACTTCATTGGGGGGGTCTCCCGAACTCGATGTGCTTGCTGCGCTCGGAGTCCTGCCCTGTCAAAGCCCAGACAGGAGGCGCCCCAGGTCGCCGTAGTCGTACGGCGGCCGGGTGCGAACGGCGAGCACGTCCACCGCCTTGTCGGCTTCGCTGATAGCGTAGAGGATGCGCCACTTGTCCAGTCTGAGCCGCCACACGCTCAAGTCGAGACGTGGCAGGCGGAGCCTCCTGCTACCCGACGGCCGAGGATTGGCGGCCAAGCCATCCACGGCACGCCTGGCCCTCTGTCGGACGTGGCCCGGTAGGTTCTTGAGCTCGCGCAAGGCCGGGGGTCTGATGTAGACGGCGTAGGCGCTCACTCGATCTCGCCCGCCACCTCGGCCCATTCAAGCCAGCCGGCCTTCTTGCGGTCGCCGCCGGCGGCGCGGAGTTCGGCAATGGCCTGCTGGATCACCTGGGTGTCCTCAAGGGTCTCGAGCCACTCGATGAGCGCTTCCCAATCGTCAGCGCTCACGACGGCGAATCGCTTCCCCTTGATTGTGGCGAACTGGACCGACTGGAGTGCTTCTAACCCGCTCATCTTGGTGCCTCGCTCAACTGCTATTCTAGTCTACCACGGAACGGTTGTCAACGGTCTGGCGCGGCACGTGCCATTCGGTGCCATTCGGGACAGCCGCCTATTCCTGCGCCTCGCCCGCGCGGGCGAGGTCGGCGATGAGGGAGTCGCCGCGCTCCCATTCCTCGGGGGTGAAGGCAACGGCCTCGATGGGCTCGAACAGCTCGTAGACGGCGTCGGTGAGGATGTCAATCCGCTCCCAGTAGCCCTTGCCCTGAAAGGTCTCGGAGATGACGACGAGGTCAATGTCGCTGCCTGGGTGCGCGGTGCCGTTCGCCCAGGAGCCGAATAGGACGATGCGGGGCGCCTCAACGCCCCGCTTCTCCAGGGCGCGGCGGAAGCGGCGGATGATGGCTAGAACTGACCTCTTATCCACGTCAGGGCCTCTCTGCCGTGTGCGAGGACGCTTGCTGTCCTGGTGCGGCCGTAGGCCTTCTTGAGGGAAGCAAGCTTCTCGGGATATCTTGTGACGACGCTTGCCTGGCTCAGCCGCACGATGAAATGGCCAACATCGGGCGGAGGCGACAGGCCCATATCCTTCAGCAGGCCAACGAGGCTATGTGTCTTCGGCGGGTCCTTGGCAAGCTTAGCCGCGTAGGCTCCCTTGAGCGCCTTTTCGATGGCCAGATGGCACATGAACACGGCATAGAAGTACCGTCCGGCGCTGAACATGTCCTCCGCCGTGCCCATGTCATAGTCAGCCTGTTCGAGCCATTCCTTCGGTGGCCGGGCCATGCTCGGCCTCTCTCGCGTGCTATCGAGTGCTCACCTCACGCGCCCCGCCTCGACCGAATGGCATTCTAGGCCGTCACGGGGCCGTTGTCAACGACCGGTCACGGGCTGGGCCAGCTTGTGCAGCATCACGAGCGCGGCGTCGGCCATGCGGCGGCCGGCGTCGGCGCACAGCCAGCGCGAAAGAATCGGCTTGGCGCCGTAGGCGCCCCGCTCGGCCTGGTCGGTGGTGGGCACGTAGGTGGAGGCGCGGGCGTTGGCGAGCTCGACGACGAACGTCTGGCGGAAGGGGGACCAGTGCTTGATGTCGAGCCCGATGCGCACGAAGATTTCGGCGGGCAAGGCCACGAGCCCTATGTCGCCGATCCGCATGACCTGCACCGGCACGTCGGCGGTCTTCCCGTCGTGGGGCCAGCTCTCGCAGCGCTCGATCAGGTACTTGTCGAACGGGGAGGGGTTGGCCTTTCTCTTGAGTTCGGCCACCTCGGCGAGGAGCTTGGCGTCGCGGGTGTAGTAGGGGATGGCGAGGGTCTCGATGGTCGAGGCGAGGGGGATGGCCGTCATCGGCTCGGCGCGCTCCATGGCGAGCATGGCGGCGCCGGCGAGGGCGCGGCCGAGTTGCACGGCCTTGGCCGGTCCGCCGCGCGGCAGGTTCGTGGGGTCGTGGGGCGCGTGGTTGATGTCGCCGCAGGTGCCTTGGAGGTGCAGCGCCACCACGTCCTTGCCGTAGACGGCCGCGATGTTGCGGCCGATCTCGCCGGGCCAGTCGGCCGACACGAAATTGGCCGTCCCGCCGCCGATCACGTCGGGGTGGAGCGCGAAGTTCACGGCGAGGGCGAGGAGATTGCCCTTCTCGTCCACGGCGCTCAGGGTCTGGAGCTGCGGGTCAATCGGCCCGGCGGGGCCGATGGCCTGGGCGCTGCGGCCGAAGACCTCGCTGCCGTCCTTGAGCCGGAACAGGCGGTTGAACGAACAGCCCTCGACGCTGGCCGCCCCGGCCCGCAGCGTGGCGGGCACGAGCGAGTCGGCCGCGCGCTTCACCGCATCGGCGATGCGGCGGGGCAGGAGGCCGACGAATTGCGGGCAGGTGCGCACGACGGCGTTCTCGCGCAGCTCGGGCCCCGTGTGGGTGTGGGTGGCGCAGATGAGCACGTGGTCGGGCGGGAGGCCGCTCTCGCGGCGGATGATGTCCTTCGCTGAATCCGCTACGTCGCCCGACACGCTGATGAGGTCGAGCGACACGAGGGCGAGGCGGGTGCCGCCCGACTCGATCACCATCGCCTTGGCGAACAGGTCGTCGCGGATGAACTCGGCCCGACGGTCGTGGAAGTAGCCGGCGAGCGACACGCCGATCTGGGGCGTGATGGCCTCCTGGGCGCGGCCCACCTTGCACAGAGCGGGCTTGGGCAGGGGATCGGGCATGGCGGCACTCCTTCCATCAACAACCTCCTCCCGCGCCGGCGGATTCTACTGCGCCCGGCCCGCGCGATCAACCGGGCGCCTCTCGCGCGGGTGCGGGCCGGAATCGTAGTTGGTTTCTGATGCGAGAATCCTCGGAACAGGGGAAGGCTCGCGGCAGAGGTAGCCGCGAGCGTCCCGCTTGCGGCTCTCTTCAGCCGTTCGACAAGCGGGACGCTTGTCGCTACGAGAATCCGCAGCAGAAGCGACCTACAGAAATGGCCCACACCCCCTCTCGCACCCTCTCTTCTCGTCCCCACGCAGAGCGCAGGGGCGAGGAATAGGCACGGGCCGCGGAGCGGCCAAGAGGACGTCCCCACGCAGAACGTAGGGACGAGAGGAAGGGCGGGCAACCAGGCCGTCTTGCGTCGCGGCCACACGAAGAGTATCCTACCGCGAGTGGCCCTTCCGCCCGAGAAGCACCATGAGGAGCCCGTCCCGATGAACTCCAGCTTCGCCCTGACTGTCGCCCTCGCCGTTGTCGTTCTCGCCGCCGACGCTTCGGCCGGCGCGCGCCCCACACCGCCCCAGGGCGCGCCCGAGTACCAGGCCCCGCCACGGCCCACCGATGGGGCAAACATGGCGCTGACCATCGAGAAACTCGAAAAGGGCTTCGACCCCGAGCGCCCACTCCTCATCTGGGCCATCGGGTCGAGCTTCACGAACGGCCTCGGCGATGGTTCGACGCTCATCGAGCTGCTCAAGCCGCGCTTCCCGAACATGCCGAAAGTGGTCTACAAACGCTTCGCCGGCAACTCGACGCCTTACCACCTCACGCGCGGCTGGGCGCGCCACCTGGTCATCCCCGAGCAGCCCGACGTGGTGATCCTCTACAACTTCGGGAAGGTGGACGACCTCGAACAGCTCATCGTGGACCTGCGGCAGGGCACGACCGCCGACATCCTCGTCGGCACCATCCACTGGTGTCTTCCCCACGAGAAGCAGTGGCCCGACCCCGACCTGCCATGCAGCCATCAGGACATTCCGAAGCTCCGCGCCGTGTGCGAGAAGCACGGCGTCGAACTCGTCGAGAGCCGCCGCGAAATGACCGAATACATGCTCGCCCACAAGCTCGGCATCAAGGACCTCCTCGCCGACGCCGTGCACGAGAACGCCTATGCCTCGCTGATGACGAACATGAACATCGCCCGGCACTTCAACCGCCCCGCCAAGTTTGCTTACGACCCGCGCACGCGCGAGCGGCGCCTCGATGCCGCGGCCTCGCCCGACGTGAAGCTCGCGGGCGCCTGGGAGAAGGGGGACGGCTCGGTCACCGCGAAGGAGAAGGGCGCGGCCATCGAGGTCAGCTTCACGGGCAGCCGCATTGACCTCATCGGCTGGCGGAGTCCCGACGGCGGCCGCGCCGAGGTGTGGCTCGACGGCAAGCCTGCGGCCGAGGTTCCCGTGTTCCAGGCCAGCTACATCCAGCCCGACGCGAAGAACGCCCCCTTGCCGCCCAACCCGCCGCGCGACCGCTCGCCCCACCGCCTCACGCTGGGCAGCAACGTCGTGCCCCAGAGCTGGACCCTCACGATGACCAACGACGCGGGCGACTACGAACTGGTCGGCAGCCTCACAGGGTCCGATGGCACGGGGAATAACAGAAAGCCCTTCACCAGCAAGAGCGGCCAGATCATCCTCGAGCCCGAGTTCTGGCGGCAGCCCGAGAGCAACAAGGCCGGCGACAAGTGGACCTTCGACGTCACTCGCCCCACCGTCGGCCGGGTCGAGTTCAAGGGCGACAAAGCCAGGTTCCGCCTCACCCTTGCCCAGGCCCTCCCCAACGCCCCGCACAGCATCAAGCTCGTCGCCGACGGCACTGGCCCCGTGGCCATTGCCGCCTTTGATGTCTTCGAGCCGCCGATGAAGTAGCCTTCCTCTGTGTGGCACAGCCGCCCTCGGCTGTGATGTCGTCATGTTGTGGGCGGGATGTCCCCATCCCGCGTAACGCGGCGTGTGGACACGCCGCCCACAATACCCTGCCCGAGGGCACAGCCGACGGCGGCTGTGCCACACGGCTGGCTGCGGCAATCCGCGTGCTCCGCGGTCGCGGCCCGGCGTGGCTTCTGCCATCATTCCCCTGTCATTCTCCCTCTCCGGAGTGCAGAAGAGCGACAAGGAAACGGGGGGGCAGGGCAATCGGGGCTGCCGGAGGGAATGCGCGAGCCTCTCGGACTGCGGCGCGGAACGCCGCTCTTCATTGGGTCCGGTCCAGGGGCAAGACCGCCTGAAGGCGGGACTCCGAACGAGTTCATAACCTGCTGGGAGTGCAGCCTTTAGGCGGTCTTCATACGAAGCCGGCCAGAATGCGGCGGGGAGAAGGATGCCCGATGCCCTGCCCGCCCCATGCTGTATCACCTGAGAGGGGGAGGAAGTGATACAGTATGGGTAGACAGGCGAGTATTGGCGATTCTCGCGGCTCCGGCATGCTGTATCACTCGGCCGGAGGATGGGGAGTGATACAGGATGGAGCGGGGGTCGAGGAGCAGCGTGTCGGCCCCAAGAATGCCACGTCCAGGGGCGTTGGCATCTCTGGCGGCATTCTTGCCATGGGAGCGCGGCGGGCCGCCCGCGTGGACGCGCGAGACGCAGGTTTTTTCGCCCGGCATCTTGAATCCGCCGGGGGCATTTGCTAGACTTGCGTGCGGTGCGGCATGGCTTGGGGCGGCGACCCCGTGAGCCGCTTCCCCCCGAGCGAGGCCACTCCCCGATGATCCCGTGCCTGAAGCGTCGTGAGCACGTGGGGTCCGGGAGCGTTTCCTAGATGATGGGGCAGGGAGGCGAGCCGCCCCCAAGCCCTGGGGTTTCGTCGGAGACAGGCTGATGAAGAGGTCGTGGATTGCCCTCGGGGCGGTGATTGCGGTGATCGTGGTGGCGATCGTGGTGCTCTCGCGCCAGCCGAAGCCCGCCGTGGTGGCCCCTGTGCCCGAGCCGTCGCCCAAGGTGGGCACCGAGACGCCGTCCGAGCCCGCGAAGGAGCCCGCCAAGGAACCCGAGCCCAAGTCCCCGCCGGAACCGAAGGAGAAGGCGAAGGAGCCTGAGCCTCCGAAGAAGGCCGAGCCGGTGGATTCGGATGCCGTTCTCAGGGCGGCAGACGCGGCGCTGGCCGCCGGCAAGCCGGTGGAGGCGCACAAGGTCCTCTCCGATGCCATCCTCCGCGATCCCAAGGCAGCGAAGGCCGCCGACATGAGGACGCGGCTTACGAAGCTCAGCGAAGAGATCTTCTTCTCCGACAAGGTGTTTGCCCCGTACTCGATCGCTTACACGGTGGTGGCGGGCGACGCGCTGGTGAAGATCGCGGGCAAGCACAAGACCACGATCGAGTTGCTCCGCCGCATCAACGGCTTGAAGGGCGACAACCTGCGGATCGGCCAGCGGCTAAAGGTGATCCCCGGCGGCTTCGACGTGGCGGTGGACAAGAGCGACTTCCGCCTCACGGTGACCAAGGACGGCGCGTGGGTGCGCGAGTTCCTGGTCGGCCTCGGCAAGAACGGCACCACGCCCGTCGGCGAGTTCGTGGCCGGCCACAAGCTCAAGGAGCCTGTCTACTTCGGCGACGGCACGCCCATCCCCTACGGCGACAAGACGAAGAACCCCCTCGGCACCCGCTGGATCACCATCCAGGCCGAATACGGCATCCACGGCACCTGGGAGCCCGACTCGATGGGCAAGGAGGGCTCGAAGGGCTGCGTGCGCATGGTGAACCAGGACGTCGAGTGGCTCTTCGACCTCATGGTGCCGGGCAGCAGCAGGATCGTGATTCGGCCGTAGAGGGGCGAACGCTCAGTCAGCCGCACGCCACCAGGCCTGCGCGGCGGCGTGGCGCACCTGGAGCACGCCCGATGCTGCGACGGCCGAGCGCCAGTCGGCCAGCGGCGCCACGCGGAACGGGCGAGCGGCCCCCGCCCGTCTCGCTTGCCACGCCGCCAATGCCTGATGCTCGGCGCCCCAGACCCCCTGCCGGGCCTCGCTCAGCCAATTCCCCTCGGGGTCGCCCGCTCCTCCCTCCGCCGCATCGCGCCACGGCCACCAGGCGGCAAAGCAGCGCCGCGAACGCCGCGTGAGGTCGCACTCCACCGTCCAGCGCCCGGCCTCGTCGCGCTCGACGATCGCCTCGCCGCCGTTGCCGCCCGGTTCCTCTGCCCCGTGGTAGAAGGGCAGCACGGCTTCCGCCAGACCGAAGTCCAGGCGTACCCGCGTGCGTCCCAGCGCTTCCAGGCAGAGCAGCTCGGTGCGGCGCTCGCCCGGCTGCTCGGGCGACCGCTCCAGCACGCAGGCGGCCTCCAGCATGCCACGCCCCTCGGGCAGCATCAGCGCCCAGGTTGCGGCCGCGGCGGCGCCCGCCACCCCGAACACCAGGACGCTGCCCACTGCGCGGCCGCGGCGGCGCGCGGCCAGCGTAGCGAGCAGTGCGCCCAGCGCCAACAGGGCAGAGGCGCCTCCCACGAGCCGCCAGCGCAGCGCGCTGGTCCACCGCGCGCCCCGAAACGCCTCGTAGAGGCCCTTGTCCGCCCACTCGTTACCACGCTCTCCGCGAGGGGAGAACCAGTCGGATGCCTTCAGGGCGCCGGCCTCGCCCACCGCCACGGCCACGGTGCCCAGGCCGACGTGCCAGCGCGCATGGCCGTCGCCGGCGAGCCCGGGCCGCTTGTCTCTCAGCGCGGCAAGCCACTCGCGCGCCGTGGGGCGGCCCGCGACGTCTCCGAGTTCCGCAGCCAGCGAGTCGGTGCGCACCGGGGCGCTGTCATCCAGAGCGAACCCCACGGCTCCGCCGCCTCGCACCCAGGCGGCCAGCGCGGCGCGCTCGGCCTTGGCGAGCTCGCCGCCGTCGCCCGCCACCGCCACGGCATCGAGCACCCCGTAGGCAGCCGCGAGTGTGGGCAGCTCCGCGCTGGTGACGACCACAGGCTGCGCCTCCCCGCACAGGCGCGGCACCGCGGCCCTGGCGTCGACCACGGCGGCCACGACCGGCTCCGCCGGCGCGCGCCGGCGCAGGCCGAGCGGCATCATCTGCTCGCATACGGGGTCGCCACGGCCCGAACGCACCACGATCCGCGCGCGGGCCGCCTCGGAACGGGCCGCCACGAGCGCCCCCAGCGTCGCCGATGCCCCCGCCCCCAGGCGTACGCGCTGACGGAACGCCACGCCCTCCACCGCCACGTCCAGCGTCCCATCCACAGCGGGGCCTGCATTGCTCAGCGTCACCCAGACCAGGAGCGGGGCGGTGGGACGGAACCGGCCGTCGAACGCCGGGCGCAGGGTCGCCGTAACCTCGGCCGCTGTGGCCAGTGCCGCGCCTGATAGGAGCAGTGCCCACGCCGCGCGCCAGTGCATCGTATGCTCCATGTGTGAGAAGCCGCGGAATCAAATACCCGTTGACAGAACAGCCCGAATATGGTAATTTTAGCAGGGTCAATCTGGGCGTCCAGTTCTTTTTGGGCGATTAGCTCAGTTGGCTAGAGCGCATCCCTTACAAGGATGAAGTCGGCGGTTCGAGCCCGTCATCGCCCACCACGGGCGGGCGGCTTGCCTGGCCGATGTGCTCATTGACAACGCGGGGGCGTAGCTCAATTGGTTAGAGTTCCAGACTGTCGATCTGGAGGTTGCGGGTTCGAGCCCCGTCGCCCTCGCCAATCGTCTTGGGTCTGCCCACGAGCGAAGTCGGTGGGCTTACGGCGGCGTTGGGGGCATTTGCCCCCATCGCCGTATGTTTTTGGCCCTCACCAGTGAACTCCGCCCGCTTCAGCCTGTAGCCTTCCAGGTCATCCTCGGTGCTCGGTGGTTTCTATCGGAGACCCGCTCCCGCGGGTGAGGCGACTGCGTCCTGCCCACATCGGCACGGCGACCCTGAATCAGGGCGACACGCGACGACCCGCCGCGACTGGACGTTGCCTTGCTGGAGCAAGCCTGGTATCCTCGGGAAGGCCTAGTCAGCAGCAACAGGATGGCGGCGCCATGACGTGTCCTCTCCATGTAAGGACGGCCGAAATGCTGGCAGTCTTCCTTGCCTCTGCGGCTATTGTCGGGGCGGCGGCCGGCCTGCCGGAGGAATTGAGGAACGCTCCACCCAACACTTGGACCCTGATTGACAAGGGTGGCTATGGCGCGCGGAACTCTGTGGGGCTGGTCTACCTGCCCGAGGAGGGGCGCTTCCTGCTCCTGGGCGGGCAGATGGCCCAGGGCGGCCCGTACTCCGAGATGACGCTCGACCTCGAACGGTCGCGCTGGGAGAACCGCTTTCCCCTTGGCAAGGAGGGTGCCTGGGGCGATGCGACCGGCTCGAGCAAGGCGCCCGCCCGCAAGTACGGCGGCCCAGCCTTCGAGGTCACAGAGGGAGTGCTCCGCCCTCACCTGGACTTCGGCTATAACCACACGATGGAGCTGTGGGGCAACGCGGCCTATGACCAGGCCATGGGCAAGGTGGTGGTGCCCTTCCACCGCCTCGGCCAGACCTACGAGTACGACCCCAAGGCCCGCACCTGGGCGCACGTCGCGACGGCCGACGACGCGCCCAATGAGTTCTGGGACGACATCGTCTTCAACACCTCGTGCTACGACCCGGTCAACAAGGAGGTCCTGGCCGGCCAGTGCCGCTGGGCGTTTCGGGGCGGCACGTGGGAACGCCTCACGTTCGGCAGCGATCTGATCAATGGCCTGAGGGCCAAGGCCGAGGCGCTGGCTCTCGGCGCGCGCAAGCTGGTCGGCGCCTGCCGCGCCCGCTTCTACGTGACGGAGAGCGAGGGGATGGCCAAGGCCAGACTGGACGAGGCGGCCGCGGCCCTGGCCCGACAAGCCGCGGCGTTCTCGGCGGAGGCCGCCGGCGCGGCCGGGAGGGCGGACGACTACGAGAAGAAACAGCTTGGCTGGGCCGGCTCGAACCTCGGGAAGGCCGTGGAACTGCTCGCGAGGGCCGAAGGGCTTCTCAAGGGCAAGATGACTGCGGAGGGTATCGCCGCGGCCGAGGATGTCTGGGAGGCGCTCGACGACGCGGTCGAGGACCTGGCCGCCGCGCCGCCCAGGCGTGCCTACTGCCGGCCGGCCGTGGACGCGCGGCGTGGCAAGATCGTAGTCTTCGGCGGCCACCGCCTCGACCGGCTCGTCGCCGACACGTGGGTCTACGACTGCGCGACCCGCCGCTGGGAGCAGCGCCGGCCCAAGCTCTCGCCCGCGCCGCGCTACGGCCACGGCCTGGTCTGGCTGCCCACGAGCGGTCGGATCCTGCTGGTTGACGGCGCCGGCCGAGCCGAGACCTGGACCTACGACATCGAGGCCGACGAATGGACGTTGCTGGCCGAGGGCGGCGCTCCGCGGGACAGCCTGACGTCGCCCGTCAGCACGTGGGGCTGGCAACCGGAGCCTTCGGCGGCCATGCCTGGCGACGTGGTGGTCACCCTCTCGAACCGGGCCGAGAGCAAAGTGCCCCGCTTCTCCACCTGGGCCGCGCGGATTGACATGGCCAAGACCGATCCGGAGGGGACGCAGAAGCGTGGCGTGCCCTTCCGCGCCGAGAGCTTCACCGGCGGCGCGGCCGGCGACCCTCGCTGGTACGACCGCAACGCGGGGGAGGTCCGCATCGCCGAACAGCAGGAGTGGCTCGAGACGTTGCCCACCAACACCTGGGTGCAGCGCGACCCCAAGTCGCACAAGAACAACCCCAGGGATAACCGGGCCTGGGGCACCGCGGCCTTCGACCCCGACCACGACCAGATTCTCCTGTGGGGCGGCGGCCACGTGGCCTACATCGGGAACTGCGTGCTCCACTACAGCGTGCGGTCCAACCAGTTCTACATCGGGCACCGGCCCGAGGACGGGCTTCGCTACGCGCACGGGCAGGGCGGGATGAAAATCTCGACCACCTACCGCAACCGCGCCTTCATGACCGGCCACGCCTACCACTCCTATGGATACGACCAGCCCACCGGCAAGCTCATCGTCTGCGGCCAGTCCAGGGCAGAGAACGGCGTCAAGGCCAGCCTGTACTTCTGCTATGACCCCGCGGCGACCGAGTGGTTCCCGGGGCCAATCCCCACGCCATTCGAGGCCAGCTACAGCTTCGACCGCCTCTATCCGACGTCCAGGGGGATCATCGCCTGGGCGAGCGGCGGGCTCTGGCGGCCCGACGTGGCGGGGCTCAAGTGGGAGAGGCTCCCGCTGGCCGGCGCCAAGCTGCCCGACCCCAGCCACGAAGGACACGGGATGGTCCACGACGCCCGCCGCGACCGGCTGCTCTTCTTCGCTCAGGGAGCCAAGGGCGAGGTGGTGGCCTACGACATGAGGACCGGCCAAGCCTCACGCCTCGGCCCGGCAGGCCTCGGGGCGGCCGCACTCGCCAATGTGCGCTGCCGGGAGCTGGTCTACCTCCCCGAGTTCGATGCCGTGCTCATCGCCTCGCGCATCGCGGACGCCGAGGGCAAGATGCGCTGGCCGATCTACGACTGCGCGGCGAATGCCTGGAGGGCCGCGCTCCTGGCTGGCAGCGACCCCGTCGGCAAGGACTACAACTTCGGCCTGGGGTTGATGTATGACGCCCGGCGAAAGCTCGTCTGGGCAGCCGATAGCTACGCGAACATCTGGGCACTGCGGCTGGACCTGAGGGCTGCTGACCTCAAGCCCATCGGAGCGACCCCGGAAGACCGCCCCGCGAACCCCTGAGATCGCCCTGCGTTGGATGGGCTACTTGGCCCGAATCCGCAGGATCCCCCGCGAGCGAATCAGAGGCTCGAGGCGCTGAAGCGCCTTGTCTGTCGGCACGTCCCGCGGGACGCGGCGCAGCGTGGCGCTCAGCCGCCAGCCCGAGCGCGACTCGGCGTCGTCCGCGCGAAGGCGAAACGGGTCGCCGAGCTTCCCATTCGTCGGGTTCTGCCACCCGGGAAGCGCGGCCAGGTCGAGGCTCCCGCCCGGCCGCAGCACGCCCCCCGGCAACGGCACCCGCACCCGCCAGAGCTCCTGGCAGTCAAAGTACCACACGTTGGCATAGCGGAAGTGAAAGGTGACGATGGCATCGCCGTCGAGCGGGACCTCTGTCGTGCGGAAGCGGTTGGTGAGCGCCGCCCGCAGCTTCACCTGGTCGCCGGGGCCGACGGCGTCCTGCGAGCCTGCGACGGAGAGCACGAGGCCCGGCTCCGGCCTCTCCTCGCCGGCCCGCCACGGCCCGAGGCCGATGTGCCAGGCGTCGGGCCTCGGGATGCTTGCGGGAAGTTCCACGGGTGCGCCCGCGCCGACCGTGGGCGAGCCGGCTGTGGCGCGGCCCCACTCGTCGAGCTGCGGGTCGCCGCCGACGGAGCCCTCCTCCCACCCGAAGCCCTTGTAGGCGCGGGCCTCGGCGAACGCCAGAGTCAGGTCTTTGCCCCAGGTGAGCGGGTTGCGCCAGTCGGCCTCGTTGCCGAAGAAGAGGTTGTGGTGGGACCGCAGGCCCGCCTGCGCGAACTGCGAGAGCGTTTCGGCGCCCGCGCGCTCGGCCACGGCGAAGAGGGCCGAGCCGCAGCGGAGGAAGGCGTTGTTGGCGATCAGCGGGCGGTCGGGCACGCCCTCCACTTTCCGCAGGTAAACGCCGGTGCCGCAGCGCTCGAAGAGGTTGCCCGCCACGGTGTTCTCGTGGGTGTCGCCGGAATAGAAGAAGACGCCTCGGTCGCAGTCGGTGAAGCAGTTCCGCCACACCAGGTAGTGGCCGCGGTCCTTCTTGCCGGCCCCTGGGCCGCTGGAGCGCTCGCCGGAGATGACCACGCCGTTCAGCACATCGTAGATGCGGCACCCCGCGATGATCATCTGGCGCGCCGCGCCCTTGGTGCCCACACCGAGGCCGCCATTGGAAAGCTCGCAGCCCTCCACGTGATTCGGCCCCTGATCCCCGCAATCAATGCACGAGACGACGTGGGAGTTCGACCCGTGGTCGCCCCAGTAGAAGCAGTCGTGCACCACGCAGTCGCGGAACGCCGAGTTCGAGCAGCCGCTGAGGTAGGCGCCGTACGCATTGTCCACGGAGTTCGATACACCGGCGACCTCGCACTTGGAGACGACGCAGTGGTCGGCGGAGATGACCACGCCCGTCGGCTGGCCGTAGAAGAGGTGAAGCCCCTCGATCCGGAGCCACGGCCTGTTCAGGTTCATGACGACATACTGCGACGCCTCGACGCGATGACGGTCGGGCGAGTCCCCGTCGCGCGTCCACAGATACACCCAACCGTCCTGCTGGGTCCAGCGGCCGGGCGCGCGAAGAGCCTCGACGGGCGGGTCCTCGCGCTTCCCGCGTTCCCGCGGGTGGACAAGTCGCTCGCCGTCCTCGAAGAGGCCCTTGACCTGCCGCGACGGCGCCTTTGCCTTCCACACACCCCCCTGGTGCTTCACCCAGCCGCTGAGCCGCACCGAGCCGAGGAGTGCGACGTACTCCCCTTTCTGCGCGGCGAGGGTGATCGGCCTGTCCCTCTCGCCCGCGCGCGGGAACACGAGGGGGGCGGCGAGCCGGTACTCGCCGGCGCGCAGCACCACGCGGTCGCCCGGCTGCGCCGCGGCAAGGCCCCGCTCGATGGACTGGAACGGCCTGGCCTCCGAGCTATCCCGTGCGCCGTCCTGCCCCGTTGGGCTGACGAACCAGTCGCGGCCGTGGGCAGCGAGGGCGGTGAGCAGAAGGATCGCGGATACGGACAGTGGCCTCGGCATCGGAAGGGGTCCTCATAGGAGTGGTTCGGCGGCGAGCCGAGGCCTACGGAGTGAGTTCAAGGGCGCCGGCATCTCGGCCTTTGCCGGCGGGCCGCCGGCCGCAGAAGTCCCGGTGCTGCGGGCCGCCGAACTCCCAGGCATAGAGTTCCTCGATGGTCGTCTTCGCGTCGGCCAGGGTGCCGCGGCACACGCGTAGAAAGTCCATCGCCCCGGCGAAGTAGGCGCCCGTTGCGCCCTTGCCCACCAGGAAGTCGGCGCCGTTGGCAAGCGAGCCGCCGAGGCGCGCGCCGCGCGCCTCCGCTGCCGTCGCGCCGTCGAGGTAGACGCGCAGGGTCGCGGCCGCCCGATCACATTCGGCGACCACGTGGTGCCACCGGCCGTCGTTGACGCGGTCGCGGGTGCCGGCGGAGGCGGCGGCGTCGCCGCGAACCAGGAAGGCGAGCCGCCCGTCGCCGTCGAGCGACAGCGCGTAGCCGCGCTCGGCGATCTTGGAGACGAGGACGCCGCCGGTGTGCCCCGGCTCGGTGCGGAAGTAGACCTCGATGAGGAAGCTGCCCTCGCCGATGTCCACCGTCCTCTTCTCCTGGCCGCTCCCTCCCCCGACGGGGCTGGCGAGTTCCGCGTGGCTCAGGACGAGGTGCTGGTCCTTGCCGTTCAGGCGGAGCGCGCCCTGGGTCCAGTCCTCCAGGGGGCCGTCAATGTAGTCGCCGGCCCTGACGTTCACCCCCGTGAGCGGGTAGCGTGGCGTCTTCCAGTAGTCCTCGCGCTTTCCGTAGTAAGGGGTCATGTACCAGTGCTCGTCAATGACCTCGGTCGGGTCCTTCTGGTGACGGGTGAAGTGCCACTCGCCGACAGGGGCGTAGAGGCCCCAAGGCACGAAGACCCGCACGCCGGCGTCCACGGCGGCGGAGCCGGGCGCGAGGCGGAAGTCGTGCTTCGCGGGGTCGCGGAGCACGGGCTTCTCGCTCATCTGGCCGACGTCCGAGGCCAGGGCGCCGCGCTCGGCTAGGGCCTTGCGGAACGAATCGAGGCTGGCGTGCCAGCGGCCCGAGGGCTCGAAGACGGCGAACCGGTCGCTCACGTCGTGGAAGACGTTTCGCGCGTAGGCGTTGGTCTCGTGGGCGAAGTGCTCCTTCTGCGGCCCGGCGTCGGCGGCGTTGCCCTCGGGCTCCGATTTGGCCGGCTCGGCGTGCCAGAAGAGCCATTCGCCGATGCCGCTCCAGACGTTGCCGAGAAACTTGTCGCGGCCCGCGTGGGGCGCCTGGCGGCGGGTGCCCTTGACGAAGTTGTAGACCGTGTTGTTGAAGAAGGCGTTCTCGAAGCTGATGATTTCCTGGAAGGCCGCGGTGTTGCCCAGGCGGCTGAAGGGGTCCTTGCTCTTGCCCCAGGCGATGTTGTTGAAGACGTAGTTCTTGAAGCTGCCGTCGAGGTAATAGGCGTGGCCGAAGCGGGCGCTGGCCGGCTTCTTGGGGCCGTAGGCCCAGTGCCAGTAGCCGCCGGGGTTGCCGCTCACGTTGCAGTAGACGTAGAAGGGGCCGCCCTGCCAGGTCTCGATGCCGCCCCAGTCGTTGGTGTTGAGCAGGGGATCAGTGACCTGGTTGTGGTGGATGAGGATGCGGGAGAGCGGGGCGTCGCCGGACTGGCCGCTGCCCTTGCCGCCGAAGATGAAGAGACCGGCGCCGTAGCAGCGGTCGAGGATGTTGCCGGCGACCTCGGCGGTTTGGGGGAAGCCCACCTCGACGGCGTGGCCGTGGGCCTGGCGGCGCGGGCGCAGGCCGATCCCGGCGAGGCGGTTCCGCAGGACCTCCACGCTGCCCAACTGCCCCTGCCCCTTGGCGATGGTGATCGCCTCGGCGTCGAGGTGCGCGATGTCGTTGTCGCTCACCACGACCGAGCCGATCCGGCACTGGGCGTTGATGGGCTCGACGCGGACGGCCTTGGCCACGTGCTCGAAGCGGCAGTGCGACACGCGCAGCCCGTCGGCCGAGCCGAGGGCGCGGATGCAGGCGTTGTCCACCTCCTTGTGCATCCAGGCGGGGAACTCGAGGTCCCACCACGTGTTGGTGAAACGGAAGGTGAGGCCGGTGATCTCCACGTGGCGCAGGCCGGTCGTGAGCAGCTTGTCGCGCTGCTCGGGCTTCAGCACGTCGGTGCGGGGCGGGGCGGCGGCCGAAGCGGCGTCCTCGATGAGGCAGTAACGACGTGCGGCCTCCACGGCCATGGTGTTGGGGTCGCGGTCGCCCGGCAGGCGCACGTAGAGCCGCCCGCCGGCGCCCTTCTTGTCGAACCAGAACTCGCCCGGCTCGTCGAGATAGTGCGGCTTGTCCTCCAGGTAGTAGCGGTTGTTGGTGATGAGGGTGCCGCTGTCGCCCCACCACACGCCCTGGAAGGCGACGGACTTCTTCGCGGCGTCCACGGCCTCGACTTTGGTGGGGAAGGGCGTGCCCATCACGATGCCCCACTCGGTGCGGAGGATGGCGTCGCGGTAGTGGTCGGCGGGCTTCGTCAGGTGCTTCGTGTCCACGCCCAGGTGCATCTTCCTGCCGTTGACCGTGGTCTTGTTCTGCTGCGTCCACCACCGGGGCTGCTCCCAGGTCCACCACTCGCTCTTCACGTCGTCGGGGTCGCTCACGGTCCAGTTGGGCGTTCGGGCGAGCTTGAGGCGGATGGCCTTGCCGGCCTCGAGCATCCAGACGCAGCGTGGGGCGAAGGCGAGGTCGGTCCACCAGACCTTCTGGGACTCTGGGATGTCCTTGTGGTCCGCGCCCTGCTTCCAGCCGGCGACGGCCTCCGAGCCGCAGAGGACGGCCTCGCCCGCGCCCCAGGCGGGGTCGCTGGTGAGGCGAATCGGCTCCCCGGGCGTGCCCTGGTCGTCGGCGGGGGCGGCGAGCTGGCCGCGGTACACGACGCCGCGCTTGAAAACATAGGTCGTCGGGCCGCGATGGGCCTTTGCCAGGTTCGCCGCGGCGGGGTCCCAGGGGTGGTGCTTCCAGGGCCTCTCCTTCGACGCCCCGTCGTTCGCGTCGCTCCCCGCGGCGAAGTCAATGTAGCGAACCGTCTTGCCCGGAGCGAAGACGAACGGCTCGGGCGCCCACTCCAGGCCGCCCGTGGGCAGCACCTTGGCCTGCGGCTTCTGCCACGAGAAGGCGGTTCGCTCGGCCCCCGTCGCGCCCAGGGCGACCGCCAAGAGACTCAGCGTCACGCGCTGCCACGCCGGCATGGGTCTGTCTCCTGTCAGCTCTGGTGCGTTCGAACGCCCGCGCGCACAACATACGCCCGGTGCCAGAAGCCGTCAAGCCCCTTCCCGCGAGGGAGCCCGCGCGAGGGGGGATGATGCGGCTTGATCGAGCGCCCCAACCTGCTATACTGGCCATCATTTCAGACACCGTAGCAAGAGTGGAAAGGCCAGTGATGTCGGAAACCTTGTGGCCTGGAGCCATCGTGACGCTGCTTGCCGCTGCCGCGGTTGTTCGGGGGGAACGCGCCGTGGAATCTGTCGAACTCTGGGGCTGCTTCGAGACCGCGCTACGATCGGGAAGGGCCTATGCCAACCCCTTTGCCGATGTGGACATCTCGGCCCGCTTCGCGTGCAATGGTGAGTCTCTGACGGTGAAGGGCTTCTACGATGGCGACGACACCTGGAAGCTCCGCTGCATGCCCACCCGGGAGGGGCGGTGGACCTTCACCACGCAATCGCCCGACCCGGAACTGAACGGCAGGACGGGGAGCTTCCTGTGCGTGCCGCCGTCGAAGGGCAACCACGGCCCCGTCCGTGTGGCGCGCACCTGGCACTTTGCCTATGCCGATGGCACCCCGTACTTCCAGGTCGGCACGACCTGTTACGCCTGGACCCATCAGGCCGACGACCTCCAGGCGCAGACGCTCCAGACCCTCAGCGCGGCGCCTTTCAACAAGATCCGCTTCTGCATTTTCCCGAAGTCTTACGCGTACAACCAGAACGACCCGCCGTTCTACCCCTTCGAGCGGCGGGCCGACGGCCAGTTCGACTTCTCGCGGCCCAACCCCGTGTCGTGGCGCCATCTGGAGCGGCGCATTCTGGACCTCCAACGCCTGGGTATCGAGGCCGACCTCATCCTCTGGCACCCCTACGACCGCTGGGGCTTCGCCACGATGGGGCAGGAGCACGACGACCGTTACCTGCGCTACGCCATCGCCCGCCTGGCCGCCTTCCGAAACGTCTGGTGGTCCCTCGCCAACGAGTACGATCTCATGGCCCCGGGCACCCAGGGCCACCGCGGCGACAAGCAGATGGCCGACTGGGACCGCTTCTTCAGGATCCTCCACACGGAGGACCCCTTCAGCCACTTGCGAAGCATCCACAACTGCGGCAGTTTTTACGACCACACCAGGCCCTGGGTCACGCACGCCAGCATCCAGAGTTCCGACCTCGCCTCCGGCCCCGCCTGGCGCGAGAAGTACCGCAAGCCCATCGTCTACGACGAATGCAAGTACGAGGGCGACGTGCCCCAAGGCTGGGGCAACCTCACGCCGGGGCAGATGGTGGACCGCTTCTGGCTCGGCACCATCGGCGGCTGTTACGTCGGCCACGGCGAGACCTACAGGCATCCGGCCGACATCCTCTGGTGGTCCAAGGGCGGCGTGCTGCACGGCCAGAGCCCGGCCCGCATCGCGTTCCTCAAGCGCTTCATGGAGCCGGCGCCCTTCCACCAGATGGCACCCGACGCCGCCTTCTGCCCAGGCAATCTGACCCTGGCCAAGGCGGGCGAACTCTACCTCGTCTACTGCCTCAAGGCCAGCCCTGCCACCATTGACTTGCCCGGCGAGCGGTCCTACAAGGTGGACGGCATTGACACCTGGCACATGACCGTGACGTCCCTGGGCACGGCGCGTCCCGGCAAGTTCACCCTCGCCCCGCCCAGGACGCCCTATCTGTTCCGCCTCGAGCCTTACAGGCCAGGCGAGGCCCTGCGGCCCGAAGCTACCGCCCAGGCCACGCCCACCGAGGGCGCCCCGCCCCTCACCGTGAAGTTCAGCGGCCCGCCCGAGTTGGCCTGCCGCTGGGACTTTGGGGATGGGACGACCTCCGACGAGCACAGCCCAGCCCATACCTATGCAAAACCCGGCCTCTACACGGCCACGCTCACCGTCACCGACAGGGCGGGCGGCTCCTCCAGCGCCGCGCTGCTCATCGCCGTAGACACGTGGACGGGCAGGCCGCTGGTCCGCGTGGGCACCCTCCGCGACGAGAGCGCGCCCCTGAAGCTCCACGGGGACGTGAAGCGCGGCCCCGACGGCTCTCTCGATTTCGGCGATCGGGAGCCATGGAAGTGGGTCGCGGTGGGCGAGAAGCCCCTCGAGGCCCTGGAGGGTCTTCGCTCCTTCACCATCTGCGGGTGGCTCAAAGCCGCGAGCCTGCAAGCCGGCAGCGGCGGCAACCGCATCGCATTCAACCTCAACTACAACCGCGCCGGCTTCGACCTCGTGTGCCTGGGGGACGGCCGCCTGCGGCTTGCCGTGAACGAGTGGCCAGACCGCATCGTCAACGACAGTTCGCCGGGCAAGGTGGCGGTGGGCAAGTGGGTCTTCTTCGCCGTAGCCTGCGATGCGACGAAGGGGAAAGACAACGTCCGCTGGTACTTCGGAGACCCTGACACGCCCGCCCAGCTTGACAAGGTGACCACCTATGCCTGCGGCGCCACGGGCCAGGGGAGTGGCACGCTGACGATTGGAAACTACAACGAGACCCTTCACAGCAGCGGGCTGGACCGCCAGTTCCGCGGCACGCTGCGCGAGATCGCCATCTTCGGCAGCAGGATCGGACCGCGGGGGGCGTTGTCGGCGGAAGAGATCCGAAGGCTGCAACGGTGAGCGGCGGACACGTGTCCGACGGGCCGGCGACGGTGGCCATGGCGGCGGAGGCCGCGTGTGGACATGGCCGGAGCAGGACCCGCCTCGCGCCGGCCTGGCGTCCAGGCGGCCAGATGGGAAGCCGTGCGAATGCAATGCCTCATGCGCCCTCTTCTCCTGCTGAGCATTCTCGTTGGCCATAGTGCTCTGTCCGACGTGGCCGTGGGGGAGGATGGTGCGCGCCCGTACGATGCGCGAGGCGAGGACCCTGCGGCCGACCAGATCGACTGGAAGGCGGACTGGGACGAAACCTACAAGGCCAACCTCGCGCGCTGGGAGGCGGACGCGCGGCGCCTGACGAATGACGAGGGCGAGCGGACCCTCATCGTGCGCACCCGGGTGGTGCGGCTGCTCGAAGCCCTGATGGCCAGGTACCCCAACGACGCCGCCCGGCACCAGGCGGCCCTGAAGGAGATTGCCGGCAACTACTACGCCTGCACCCTGCCGGCGCGCGGGAACCACGCCCTGCGCCGCCTCATCGAGGAACTCCCCGGGCAGGCCGACCTCGCCGCCCAGGCCCTCCACCGCATCCTCGAGGAAAGCCGCTGGGAAGAGCCCTGGTCCATCGAAGGCGGGTTGGCCTGGGTCGAGTATGCGGCGACCCGTCTGGCGGGTCTCAACGCGGCGGGGCAGTTGCCCGACGGCCATCCCGCGGTGGCCACCGCGTGGCGCGCGCTGGCCGTGCTGCGGCGCGCGCAGGGGCGCCTGCTCGACGCGGCCGAGGCGCTCGAGTCGCTCGAGACCCACACGGGCAGGGACGACTGGTGGCAGTTGGCCGAGGGCGAACTCCTGCTCGCCGCCGGGCGCGAGGGGCAGGCCCTGTCGCGTTTCCAGGAACTCTACGCGCGCTCCGAGAGCAACTGGCGGGCCAGAGACCGCGCGCAACTCCTGCTCACATACCCCGCGATGGCCACCCCGCCCAGCTTCGCGAGCCACTTCGGCCTCGAGGCGAAGTGGGAGGCCATTCGCGCCAGCCCTGTTCCCGACGTGATGGAGCGGATCGGCGAGGCGCTGCGAGAGGATGCCGAGGGGAGGAACATCCTGCCCTGGCGGGACGTGCGGCAGACGTCGTGCTGGGCGGCCATTGACCGCCACCTGCTGGCGCAGCCGCCGGAGGCGCTCGCTACGCTCAGGGCGGCTCAGGAGGCCGAGGCGCGCCAGGCCCTCCGCTCCGGGAGCGGGCTGGCCACGGACAAGCTCCTGGCCGCCTGCCGGCGCTACCCCTGGGCCCCGACGACCCACCAGGCCCTGTTGGCCTGGGGCGAGGAACAACTGCGGGCGGGGCGCTCCGGGCTCGCCTTGCGAGCCTTCGAAGACGTGCGTGCGCGCAGTGCCGACCCCGCCTTGCGTGCGAGGGCCTGTGTGGGCTCGGCGCTGGCCGCGGCTCAGGAAGGCGGCGAGGCGCTCTCGCAGGCGGATGGAGCCCTGGCCCCGGGGACGCGCTATCCGTGGCTGGGCGGGCAGGAAGATGCGCAGGCAATCCTGACGCGCCTGGGCAGGCCGTCCGGCGCCCTCAGCGAGGCGGCCGTCCCGCTCGCCAACCTCGCGCGGGTGACGCTCCGGCTGCCGCCGGAGGGCGCCTGGCCCCCGGAGCTGTTTGCCGACATCTTTCCCCGCGAACTGGCCGAGGTGGTGTGGCCGCTGCTCCTACAGCCGCGGGCCTGCGAGGCCGGCACCCTGGTGGCCGGGCCGCAACTGCTGGCCCTCTTCGGCGACGACCCTGCGAGGCCGCTGTGGATGGCGACGCCGACCCACTCGCGAGGCAAGCAGGGACGCACGGAGATCGCCAATGCCGAGGTGCTGGTGATCCCCGGGCGCTTCCAGCCAGCCGTCGCAGACGGGCGAGTCTTCACCCGCTGGGGCCTCGACCCGACGCGGCGTCTGCCGACGGATATCGCCGCCTTCGACCTGCGCTCCGGCGAGATGCTCTGGTCCACGGCAACGAACGCGGCGTGGCGGCACCTGCTGCCCACCGGCGACCCGGCGGCGGCCGATGGCCGGGTGTACGTGCTGGCCCTCCACAGGGCGCACACCGGCGTGCTCCCGGTGTCGGCCGTGAGCCTTGTGTGCCTCGACGCGGCGCGAGGCAATGTGCTGTGGGAGCGCTCGCTCGGCTCGCAAAACGTCACCCTCATCCCGAGCTCCAATGGCGACTACCGCTACAACCAGTTCGACATGTCGCACTACGGGAGCGGTGTGACGGTGGCCGCGGGCGCCGTATACTGCCAGACGAATCTGGGCTTCGTGGCACGCTGCGATGCCCGCGACGGGCTGGTCGAGTGGGTCTTCCCATACTCCAGAGTTCCCCTGCGCTGGAACATCGGCCGCGTGGTCCGGCGCCAGGGCGGCGCCCCGCTGGCGTGGCGCGATCGGATCGTGTTCGTGCCGCGGGACGCCACGGGCGCCTTCGCCCTCGATGCCCGAAGCGGCAAGCTACTGTGGGAGAACCCCCTGGCACCGTCGGCCGAGTGCCTGGGGCTGCGCGGCGGGCTGCTGCTGACGGCGGACGAAGCCGGGCTGGCCGCGCTGGACTTGATGGGCGGCCGCGCCCGGTGGCACAGGTCGTTCCCTCGGGAGATCTGCGGGCGGCCGTGTCTCCTCGGTGGCAGAGTGATCGCCGCTGTGGGCGGCCAACTCCAGAGCATCGAGGCGGAGACGGGCCGGCTCGCCGAAACGACGGCCTGGGGGTCGGGCGGGACCCCGTTGGCGTTCGGCGCGCGTGGAAGGACGCTCGTTGGGGTCTCCCCCGGCGCGCTGGGTTCGGACCAGGAACCCATCGGCAAGCCCCTGAACGCACAGGCGCCGCCCGCACAAGAGCCGCTGCGTTTGCCGCTTGTGCGGAGCTGGAAACTGGCGCGCCCCAACCCCACCCTGCTCGTGCCTCCGCCCGAGGCGGGACTCGACGGGAAGCTGCTCCTGGTGTCGGAAGGCGTGCTGGAGTGCGTGCGGGCGAGCGCGCAGGGCGGCGTGGAGTGGCAGCGGCTTCCGGCGCCCGGCTACCAGGGGATGGTGTGGACCGATGGCGCCGTGAGCTTCATCTACACGCGCTCGGTCGTGACCATTGATACGAAGACCGGGGGCCTCCGCTGGCAGGCGGACCTTCCCCTGGTGATTCGCCAGTGGCAGGAGGCCGGGCCGTACCTCGTGGCGGGCGACTTCACCGAGGCCGAACGCGGCAAGCAGGTGGCCGTGCTCGACCTCGCCACCGGCAGGCTGCTCTGGCATCGCGAGTTCCGTGAGTACGGCGACTCCTATTGGAGCTACTTCCACGGGATCGGCTGGGACGGCCAGAGCCTTCACCTGTTCGCCACGCTGGCGCCGGTGCAGGGCGGCGGCCACTTCGACGTGGTGTGCGAGCCGGCCAGCGGCCGAATCAAAGCGGTGCGGCGCTTCCTGGCCAAGGGACGCGAGTGGCCGTTCCTCTTCGACGTCGGCGAGGGCTCGGGCTTCTATGTGGACCAGGACAAGATCGCCTACGAGTTCGCACTCGACGGCTCGCCGCCGGTGCGGTACGGCGCGAACCTGCGGGACCTGGTGACGCAAACACCCGCGCAACTGCGCCGCGTGCGCAAGCGGCGCAACCTCCAGCAGTCGCAGCAGTGGATTCAGATCTACCAGTACGAGGACTACCCGCAGTACCGTCACACCCACTGGATCCTGCAACGCGGGAACCCCGACTACGAGCTTCGGCGGACGCGCCCGGGCGTTGTGCGTGGCGACCTGTTGTATGAGACCGAAGGGCCGAGCCTGCGGGTGGTGGAGTTGCCGAGCCGCCGCGACGTGGCCCAGATGCGCGTGGCGCTGCCGGCCTATCGCACCGCCCGAATCCTCGACTGGCGCGAGCAGGGCGAGAACGTGCTCGTGGTGTCCGGAATCTCGCGCGGGCCATACGAGTCCGCCATGACCCCCTATCGCATCCAGGTGAACGCCTTCGACAGGCGCACGGGGCAGCCGCAGGGCGAGCAGTTACTGGCCGATGCGCCCTACTGGCGATTTGCCATTCACCGCGACTGGCGCGACTACCCCCAGCACGAGACGCAGGTGGCCTGGGACAAGGGCGTGCTGCTCCTCACGGATGCCGACGGTCTGGCCGCGTACACGAATGCCCCCGGCGGCCCGCCCCCGCTGTCGGACAAGGCCGCCCAGATCGCCTATCGGACGTCCGCTCCCTTGACAGTGGACGGCTGGCTGGACGACTGGGAGCTCAGGACCGCCGCGCCGCTGGCGGGGGAGGGGGGGCGCCGAGGCTGGGTGCAGGTCGCGCACGACGGCGACCACCTGCGGATTGCCGTCACCAGTGAACTGCCTACGGCCTCCAGCCGGCGCGGGGCCGGCGGCTACGGGGGCGGCGACTGGCTCGAGGTGGCCGCCAGCGCGGGGAATGGCACGAGGCGCCTGAGCCTCGGGGCCGACGAGCAAGGCCACGCCGTGTGGGAGGCCGGCCACGACACGGCGGTCGGCGGGGCGCGAGGCGCGGTGCGGCATGACCCTGTGCGCCAGGCGACAACGTACGAGATGGTGTGGCCGCTCGACGAACTGATGGGGACCGACAAGCGAGAGCGGCGACGACGGCTGGGGCTGTCGCTCGCCGTGTGGCACACCCCGCTAGGCCGCCGCCCCGAGCGCGCGCTGGCCTGGGGCGATGCCTGGTGGGCGCAAGGGGCGCTCCCAGAGGCGCACCAGCTCGTCTACCTGCATCCGCTCACCCTGGCGGGCGAGGAAGCGGGCCTGACGCTGGCCCACGAACTGCCCGACCTGGAGGCGTCGTGGGAGTTCTTCAGAGACTCGTGCGACGTCCGCGCCGCGACGCGGCCGTCGGGGGTCGTGGTGGCGCGCTACGCGGCCTACCTGAAGCGCCATCCGGACGGTCCGGCCGCCGAGCGCGCACTGCCGGCGCTCGACCGAGCCTTGCGCACCAGCCTGGCCGACGACCCCGTGCCCGAGGTCCTTCGCATCGCGCAGGAGGCGGGCGTGAATGAGGCGATTCGCGCGCGCTACGCCCGGCTCGCGAAGGCCCACGTCTCCCTCTGGCTTCACACCGACCCCCGGAAGCTGCCGACAGGCCTGATGCTCCAGTTCCACGACGGCCGCGAGCGGGGCGGCTGGGGGCACCGCGTCTCCTGGGGGCTGAACCCCTGGAGGGGCGACTGGGGCGAGCCCGGCGCCCCCGGGAACCAGCAGGCCGGCCCCGTGCCGCAGGCCGACGGCTGGCAGGAACTCCGAATCCCTCTCCTCTGGATTGGCCTTGAGGAGAGGCCCCTGTGCGGCATCTCGTTTGCCCAGCATGGCGGCGGCCGCGTGGTGTGGGACCGCGCCGCGATGGTCTACGAGGGCGGCGAGAGAGTGTTCCTGGACGACGAGGCGCCCAAGGCCAGGGAGATAGTCGGGCAGTGGTCGTGGGTGGCCGAGCCGCGAAAGAGCGGCTCGCGCGCACACACCGATGCCAACCCCGGCAGTGTGAGCGATACCGTCCATCGGAACGTCGAGGGGTTCCTGACGCCGGTAGTCGAGCACCTGGTGCCGCCCGCCACGGGCGCCGTGTTGTCCCAGTGGGTCTATCTGGACCCGGCGAAACCGCCGCGCACGGTGTGCATCGCTCTGCAAGCCCGCAGCGACCCGTACCGTGTCTACTGGGGCGACGGCGTGGAGGATGGCCGCTGCCTCGGCCCGCTGCCCAAGGCGGGCGAGTGGCAGGAACTGCGCGTGCCGCTGGCCTGGACGCCCGCCTACTGCTACCCCCTGCGGGGGATCGTGTTCGAGCAGGTCGGCGGGCGGGTGTATTGGGACAGGACGGCGATAGTGGCTGGCGGCCGCGAGCAGGTGATCGTCGAGGACGAGATGCCGGCCGGCTCGGTCCGAGGGGATTGGCAGTGGGTGGAGACGCCGGTGAAGAGCGGCAAGCGTGCTCACACGAACCCGCCCCCCGAACGATACGGGGCGCACGGGGTCGTCTACCTCAGGGACCCGCTCACGCTGCACCTGCCGTTCGACCCCGCGCGGGCGGCCCTGCTGCTCCAGGAGCAGATCCCGCGCCTCGGAGCGTCGGAGGAGGCCTGGGAGTTCTTCGAGGTGCTTCGCGGCATCCTGCCGACAGGGGGCCCGCGGCAGGCGGATCGCATCCGCTGGTTCCTGAGCGAATTGCCCGAGCACCCGAAGGCGCTGACGCTCCTCAAGTCGCTTCTGGACTACTACCAGGACGCGAAGGAGCCGGACCCGCTGGCCGCGGTGGACCGCGTGATGGAGGAGAGCAAACTGCCGCGTTCCGTGCGCTACGAGTTCCGCCGCAAGTTCGGCTCGGCGGAGGCTTCGTTCATCCGCACGTGGCGCGTCCTGGGCCCGTTCCCGAGTCCGGGCGGGAGCGGGCACGCGAAGGCGTTCCCGCCCGAGACGGAGCCCGTGGCGCTGGACCGGGACTACGAGGTGGTGGGCGGCCGCGCCCGCTGGCGGTTCCACAGTTCGGACGGCAACCTGATCGATCTCGAGAGGCTGTTCAAGCCGAACGAGCACGTGGTCGCGTATGCGGTGTGCTGGGTCCGAGCCCCGAAGGCGATGCAGGTGTCGTTCGAGGCCGGAAGCGACGACGGGATGAAGCTCTGGCTGAACCGCAAGCTGCTGCTGGACCGCGCCGAGCCGCGGCCCGCCGAGCCACGCCAGGACACGGCGCCGGCCGAGCTCAAGGCGGGCTGGAACGAGGTGCTGGTGAAGGTGGATCAGACGACGCGGCAGTGGGGCTTCTATCTGGAATTGCTCGACGCCGAGGCCCGCGGGCTGCTCAAAGAGGTCACCGTGTCTGCCACCCCGCCGACGGGGCGGGACTAGGAGCCTGTCCGAGAATCCGCGTGAGGCTGCGACGCCGCCGATTCGGGCCGCACGCAAGGAGCGCAGGAGGAGGCGATGCAACGGAGCGCATCGCGGACGATGCGCGACACAGCGGGCGGCCTGAAGTCGCGGCGTCCCTTCGGGTTGCGGCGTCAGCGGGCCGGCTG
>Ga0116146_1000619_pt1 | contig 42213 bp, 50 predicted proteins | sample AD_JPNHG2_MetaG_FD_89748 | JGI IMG/M metagenome (GOLD analysis project Ga0116146, IMG submission 89748) | Active sludge microbial communities of municipal wastewater-treating anaerobic digesters from Japan - AD_JPNHG2_MetaG | ecosystem: Engineered > Bioreactor > Anaerobic > Digestate | place... | reverse complement strand
TGGAATGGTAGTTAAAGTTAAATATCTAGATAAGGAAGAAATAGACCTATCTGATTATGAAAATTGGTAGATTAAACAGATCCTGAAACGATAGGGATTCTGTTTGGTCGGAAAATCCGGGACTTCCTCTCACCCCGGATTTTTTTTTGTTTAGATATTTATTTTTGAAGTAGGAACAAATACAAAATTTAAGTTATGATGGAGATACTATTCTATGGAAAAATTTGTACAACGTATTTGTGACAAATTACAAAATAGTGATATTACTGTCATAAAAGCTTTATTTAAAAAGAAAGATAATAAATATTACATTATGGCTGATAAGGTATTATTAGTAACAGATGAATCTAAAATTATAACGGTTTGTTTTAGTGTAGCAGCACAACCAGAGTACGCGGCAAAAGTTATAATAGCATTGAAGAATATAAAGTCAAATGGAATAGATATAGGTGAGACATTTATTTATAATGAAAAGGGAGAGTACTTTGGTGGGGATGATGCTTATAAGTTCTTAGAAAAAATTAAAAAAGATAAGATAATAGCAGATTTTATAAATGAGCAGGTCAAAAAACATAAACTTTTAACCGAAGAATGCTATAACTGTTAGGAGGAATTGTGGGACTAGTGAATGCATTATGGGTAGAGAAGTATCGACCAAGAAAGTTGGAAGATCTTGTTCTTCCAGAAAGTTATAGATTAGATTTTGTGAAATGTATTGAAAGGAAGAACATTGGAAATATTATTTTTGCTGGTCCTCCTGGTAGTGGAAAGACCACAATTGCTAGAATTTTAACATCCAAACGTGGAGTTTTAAATCATCCATCTGATAATCTGTTGGAGATGAATGGATCATCTAAAGAATCTCGTGGAATAAACTTCGTAGATAGTACAATAGAACCATTTCTTAAAATCCCACCAGCAGGAAAAGATGCTTTCAAAATTGTGTTTATTGATGAAGCTGACTTCCTTACGGATGCGAGTTTTAAATCTCTAAGGGGAATTATTGAAGCAGCACATGAGCACAATAGATTCATTTTTACATGTAACTATCTTTCAAAAATTCCAGATCCTGTTCAAAGTAGATTTCAGACTTATATATTTAAGCAGATGCCAATTGATTTCGTTATTGGATATTATAAGAAGATATTGGAGTCTGAAAATATAAAGTATAATGAAGACGATATAAAATTTGTAATTGATGGCGTTTATCCTGATGTTAGAAAAGGAGTTCAAATACTACAGCAGAACTCACACTCAGGAACCCTAAAAATAAATAGAAATTTGAGTTTAACTAATGAGAAAACAATCATTAGTTCTGTTGTTGAAATTATCAATCATATAAAAAATGATGAACTTCCAAAGGTAAATAAAAATGTAAATGATATTCTTGGTGTTGTATCTAGTGAATATGATTTGGATTTTAGAAGTATTTACTCAAGTTTATTTTTTAGAAATGAAATTCCTGTTAATGTAAAGATTATCGTAAATAAATATACTAATAGTCATGGTGATTGTCTTGTGCCCTCAATGCATTTTATGGCAATGATTTTTGAGATGATTAAATCTTTACAAGAATATAAAAAGTTGGTGGGAAAATAAATGGCACCAAAAAAGGGATCTATTCCTTGGAATAAAGGAATGATAAATACTTACTCTGAAGAATCTACAAGAACTCATAGTGAGTCAATGAAAAAAAGATGGAAAGATCCTGAATATAGAAAAAAACAGAGAAAAACAAGAAATAGTGAAGAATATAAAATAAAAGCTAAGTTAATGAATTTTGGAGAAAAAAATGGAAATTATGGAAAATCAATTCATAAAAATACGATGAAATCATTGGTTTTAACATTAGATAAAATTAAAGAAAGATATCCCATTTTTTATTCGGTTGAAAAACCAATTGAAAAAGAGGATAATATTTATGTTAAATGTAAATTTTGTAATGAGTTATTTATTCCTGATAAAATACAACTTTATGAAAGAATTAGACAAATAGAACACAAAAATGGAAATAAAAAGTCTTTTTTATATTGCTGTGATGATCATAAATTTAAATGCCCATTTAGTAATAGAGTTAGTCCGGAAAGTGTTACTGAATATCAAAAATACTACAGAAAAGTTTTAAAAGAAACAAATAAATCTATAAGAAATAATAGAAATAATATTTATAATATAGAACTTAGGGGAAAGTTGCATGGATATCAATTAGATCATAAATATTCAATTAAACAAGGATTTATTAATAATATAGATCCAAAAATAATTGGTCATTGGAAAAATTTAGAAGTAATATTTTGGTTAGATAACATACAAAAAAAGATAAGATGTTCTATGGAATTAGAAGAATTAATAACTGAAATTAGTAGGTGAAGTGATGGGTGTATTTTTAGGAGATAAAGAAATTGAAATTGTAAATAAAGTTATGATGATAGTAAATAAAATAATTACCAACAATCCTGATATAAAATACTGGGTTTGTCCAAAATGTAGAGGAACAGGTCTAACAGCTAAACAAGGGCAAACTTTTTGGGATGGTCAATTTTGTGATGAATGTCAAGGTTATTCTAAGAGAATAGAGAAGTCTGGTATATATAGTAAATGTAGTACATGTGATGGAAGGGGAAGAATTGGCTCATCAAACGAATTTTGCCCAAAGTGTAATGGTTATGGTCATTTAGATTGGTTGGAAAATATAACAGGGGTTAGGAACAAATAGAAATGATATATGATGAAAATTTTATACAGTACCTAAAAGATAATCTTGGAGAGCCAGTAAAAGTTAAAACAAAGAATATCATCTGTCCCTGTCCTTGGTGTGAGTATAACCAAAAGAAAGATCATTATCACTTATATATTTCAACAGAATCTCCAATTTTTCATTGTTTTCATTCTGATTGTGGTGTTAGCGGAACTATAAAAAAACTGTTTAGGAAAATTGAAGGTAAGGATATATCTGATAAGTATGTAGATATAAATAAAGTAAAAGAATATACGAAAGAAAAAACTAGAGTTCAGGAAAATATAGTCCATAAAAAGGAATTGTTTTTACCTCCAATTGTAAGCGGTCAGTTTATGCTAAAAGAACAGTATCTTAGAGAAAGATTCAAATTTTCAAATATTGATTTATCTAAAATTAAAGGTCTTGTTCTAGATGTTAAAAAATTTATAGAATTGAATAAAATTCCAGTTGATGAAAAAATGTTTAGAATGGTCGATTATTTACATAATAATTTTGTTGGATTTCTTACAGAAAATCAATCTATAATTATTTTTAGAAATATAGATAGGAAGTCCAGTTTTAATCATTTTAAATACCAAATTCAAGAAAGTAATTTTTTAGATTATTATAAAATTCCAGGTAACAATATTAATAGTAATACTATTATTCTAGCAGAAGGTATATTTGATATTTTTTCAGAGAGTATATTTGATACTATAGGTTTGAAAAATACTACTAGAATGTATGCTAGTGCATTATCAACTTCATATGAATCTCTAATAAAATCAATAGTTTTTAACGAGCAAATATTCAGATTAAAAGTAAATATCTTATCTGATAGTAATATTAGTTTAGATTTTTATAAAAAAATAAAACGATTCAATAAACATATTATTGATGGTTTATCTGTATATTATAACAAAAGTGGAAAAGATTTTAATGTGACTCCAATTAATCCGGAAAAATTTATCATATAGTGGGGATACAGTATGAAGAAAGCTAAAGAGAAAATTGTAGAACTATATAATAATACGCTTAAAAATGGAAATATGTACAATGGGGATCTAGAGAATATTAACTTTTTTTCTTTAATATGTAATGCAAAAGAAGATCAGTTATTTAAAATAGGGCCGTGTAATGGTTGTGTTTTTAAGTATAAGTATGAAGGAAAAAATTCTGTTCTGTTTATATTTTCAATGCCCATTAATCTTAACTCTGATAATGGAGAAACTAAACATATTTCAGAAAGAGTAATAGATATAGTTAGGATTTTAGAAGAATGTTTTATAACAATTGATTATTTAAACTCTGTTGAGAGTAGAGAAGAAAAATTTGTTTATATCACCGCAGTGAAAAAGAATACTAAAAAGTGAATGAGAAGTAAATGCAACAGATGAATCTTGACTCCACAAAATTTGAGTCGTTTTTAAGGTGTCTTTCTTTAATGAAAGATATTTGTAATGATGTTGATATTAGAGAAGGAAAAATTAGGCAGAGGAGTAATGACCATTCTGTAATTTTTGAAATGGATTTAACCCCTATAATTTCTGATATGAACATTCCAATTATAAAATTAAAAGAAAAGCTTGAACTATTTAAATGTTTTATTGGTTCTGATGTTGATATAGTAGATGATGAAACATATTCTATTTCTGACCAGATTTCTTCAATTTCATTTAAAAGACCAATGTTGACTCTTATTGATAATCAGTTTATCACAGATGAAGAATTTTCTAATTTATTTACTCTGGATGAAAGTGATGTAATTCTGAATTATAATATTCCATCTGTTATTTCAGATAGAATGAGAATTATTACTCAAGGATTTAATGTTAATAATGTTGTTGTTGTGTTTACTGGAGATACTGCATCTATTACGTCTAAAACTATTTCTAAGGATCAGTTTGCAAAATTTGTTGAAGGCATTGTTGTTGAAGATGAGAAAAATTGTACTTCAAATCTTATTGTAACACCGTTCATCATTGACCATGATGGAGATATTGCATTTTCAATGTATGAGGTTCGAGAAGGCCAATCAATTAATAAATTTTCTACAACAATTGGTGATATTTCAATTAATATTTATGGTAGGTCATCTCTTATTGCAGAAGAAGTAGAAAGTGAGGATGAAGAATAATGGCTATTGATCGTGTTGGAGATTGGAAAAAATTTTCGGATGAGATAATGGTTCCATACTTAGAAAAATATACTATTTCAAAATATGGATCATTTAAAGAATTTGACTTGATGTCAGTTACAAGTCCTATTATTTGCGTGTGGCAAATTCTAAAATATGCATTTAGATGTTATTCTGGTAAGGGAAAAACTAACGACTTACAGAAAATAGCACATTATGCACAACTAGCTTATACTTTATCACAAGGGGATCTTTCTAAAGCAGGAATTACAAATGAAAAAGGAGATTAGTTTTTAAATGTTATGTAGTTATGGATGTGGAAATAAAGCAATTAAACAATTTAAAAATGGAAAATACTGTTGTAGTACAAACATATCTGGGTGTTCCATATTTAAAAAAATAAAAAGTAAAAAGTTGACTGGCAGAATCAGAACAGAAGAACATTGTAGAAATATAAGTATTTCCAGAAAAGGTATACCACCTTGGTGTAAGGGAAAAAAAGGAATATTCTCAGATGAAGTAAGAAAACGAATAAGTGATAGTAAAAAAGGAAAAAAACTAACTGAAGAACACAAACAAAAAATTTCTTCTGGTGTTCGTGGAAAAGGGATGTTTGGAAAAAAACATACAACAGAAACTATTGAAAAAATAAGAAAATCATCTATGATTCAATTTTCTTCTGAAGAATTTAGAAAACGATATTCTGAAAAAATGAAAGGAAGGAAACTTTCTGAAGAAATAAAGCTTAAAATATCTAAATCAAACAAAGGAAAAATTCCCTGGAACAAAGGATTAAAAGGTGTTATTAAAATTTCTGATGAAGAAAGAGAAAATAGAAGAAAAAGAATGCTGAATGGTGGAGCTATTAGAGCTATAAAAGGAATTCAAAATCCATCTAAGGAGGAAGTTAAACTTAGAAATATTGTAAAAGATATATATCCAAAATGCAAATATCAATATAAAGTGTTAAATTATGCGTTGGATATTGCAATTCCAAAATATAAAGTTGCTATAGAATATGATGGTTGGTATCATTTTGACACTGAGGAACATATATTATATCACAGAAACAGAGAAGATAAAATTAAGAAAAGAGGATGGAAAATTATAAAGTTTAATATATTTAGATCATTTCCAAGTAAGGATGAAGTAATGCAATGTCTTTTAGAACAAGGAGTGAAAATCTGAAGTGCGACTCATTGAGAATGGTTGGGTTTGGATGTCATGGAAATATAAAGGATATGTTACTTGTTGTGTTGATATAAAAGGTGGAAAAATTACTAAAACACCACCAATTTTGAGTAAGTTTATTGGCCAACCTGTAAAAAATTTGCATTTGTGGTTAATTGATAGAGATCTTATTTGGATTGAGTATAAAGAGGAATTATGATGACTTTTCTTGTTTGGGGTGTGTTCTTTTTTATTTTAACTCAACTAGGATTTAGATATAATATGTTGGAATTTTGGTTGATAGTTTTGAGTGTTTATGCAATATTACTTGAGGATTCGCTAAGGCGAGATAAAATAATTAAAAAGGAGAACCCTCCAAATGCATCCTAGCTCTATTTTAAGTTATTATCCAACATATTCAATTTTAGATGAAATTTTATCTTATTCTAATTATGATACGTTAAATATTTATATTGATCTTAAAAATAACTTACAAACTTTATATATGCAACATGCAATTGTCAATATAGTTGAGACATCACTTAAATCTAAATATATGGATACATCAATATTTTCATCTTTGATTTCATTTCTAGCATTTCATAAAATGTATGCAATTCGAAGAAGAAATCTCAAGCTAAATTTTTTTATTTTTTTCGAAAGTGGAGTTTCATACTTTCATACTAATTTATGTAGAAAATATAAGTTGAATAGGAAAATAGATGACTTGTATGGTTTAGAAAAAGAAAAGAGAGATTTATTTTTTAAGATTCTTCAGAATAATCTTCAATTGGTAGAAAGTGCGTGTAATAAGATTCCGGATATTAAGGTAATAAGATTACAAAATCTAGAAGCTGATTTTATTCCATATTATTTAATTAGTAGAAATCTTGTTGATACATCTCCAAATGTTGCTCATGTAATTTACTCAAATGATCACGATATGTTGCAAACCATAAATGATAATGTTTATGTATTTCAAAAAACAATGAAAGGTGTAAAGAAAATAGTTAAAAAAGGAAATGTAATGAAGAGTTACTTCAAATATGAAACCGATTTTCCTGATTCATATTTTCCTCTATCTATGGCAATAGTTGGAGACCAAGGAGATTGTATTGATGGAATTAAGGGTATTGGTTCTAAGAGATTGGAAGGTATATTAGAAGATGTAGTAAAAATGACAAATGATATTAACAGTTTATATGATAATGTAATGGCGGGAAAACCAATTTTCGTATATAATACAGATAATTCTCAGAACAAATATATAAATATGATTCTAGAACATGAAAAAACGGAAAATTTAGTATCTAGGAATTTAAAATTGATAAGTTTTGAGATTTTATCTAGATTTTTAGATAATCCAACTAATACAGAAATCATAAGTAAGAAAAATCACATTTTTGAAGTTCTTCAAAAAGATGAAATAGCTGAATATGAGTCACTTAATAGAGCATTAGTAATGAATAGAGTTTATTTGGAGGAAGATGCTCTTATAGCATTATATTATAATTACAATGGGGGATACACCTAATGCTTAATGACGGAAAGGTTCTTAATTATATAAAACAGAACCTGGGTTTTCCATTTATGTTTCTTGAGTTGACTGATGAACAAATACTTGATTATATAAAAGATTTTACAGTTAAGGAGTTTTCATATTATTTTCCTGATACAAATACTATTGGATATAATCTGGGTGTTTCATCAAATAGGGTTCCTGGAAAAGCAAATGAGTTTTATATTGAGGATGATAGAGGATTAGAAATTCTTAATGTAAAGAATATATACTTTTCAACCAGTAGTTATATGATGTTTGGTCATCCACCACTTGGTCCTGTTAGTCTTGGTGAATTACAAAACTGGGCACTAAGCGTTGAAACAGCTGGATGGATAAAACAGTTTTCTAGTTGGGATTATACGCATGAGTTTAAGCATCCAAATATCGTTCGAATATCTCCAACACCAAATAGTGAAGGATGGATTGCAATAGAATATGAAAGAATGCAACCTCCTGATTTTTCAAAAATTCCAAATGATCTACAACATCATTTTTTAGAATTGTGTCTTGCTGATATAATGATAATAGTTGGTAGAGCTAGGTCTAGATATGCTGATGGAAATATAAAGACTCCTTATGGTGATATTCCCTTAATGGGTAATATATTTCAAGAAGGTCAAGATAAGAAGAAAGAAATACTCGATAAGTTAACATCTGGGAGTTTACCCAATGTTTCAATTGATATTGGATAAGTATAATATTGAAAGGAAATTAGAATGGTAAAAGGTAATATTTCAATTTTTGGATCTGGTTATGTAGGTGGAGCAGTTTATCATGGTTTATCTCCATTTTATAATGTAAAGATTTATGATAAGTATAAACCCGGATATAATACTTTGGAGGAAACTATTGATTTTTCAAGGTATATTTTTGTGTGTGTTCCTACACCGGTTAATCTGGATGATAACACACAGGATTTATCCTATATAAATGATGCTATATCAACAATTGAGAGTACAGCTCGAGAACAAAAGGTTATAATTTTGAAATCTACTGTTCTTCCTGAAACGACTAGAAAACTTCAAAATAAGTCTTCTCATTTATTTGTATTTAATCCAGAATTTTTAACTGAAAGAAATTATATTTTTGATTTTATAAATCAAGGAAGAATTGTTCTTGGCGGGGAACGTCCTGATTCCGAAGTTTTGTATGAAGTTGATAAATTATACAAAGTAAAATTTCCTCATACACCTGTTTTAAAAACTACATTTGAAGCAGCAGAGTTGTTAAAATATGCTTGTAATTGTTATTTTTCAATGAAGATTTCATTTATGAATGAACTGTATGATATATGTTTGAAAAAAGGTATAAAGTTTGAAGATATAAAAATTGGAATGCTTGGTGACCAAAGAATAGCAAATTCTCATATGGAAGTTCCTGGATTTGATGGTCACAGGGGTTTCGGTGGAAAATGTTTTCCAAAGGATCTAAAATCTTTTATTACATGGGCAAAAGCTAATAATTGTATTGTAGATATGTTCGAAGCTACAGACAAAGTAAATGAAAGAGTTAGAACTGTAAAAGACTGGTTAGAAATAAAAGGTGCTACTAATAATAATTGTTACTAGATTATGGAGATTTCATATATGATAGTTGAACAATATTTAATAGAATTATTTGGAAAGGATGAAATTGGAATATTTAGAGACAATCTAAAGATTCTATATGATAAAGTTCATGATATTGAAAATGGTTATCATTATTTGTTCTCTAAATCTCTGTCATATTTTGGTGATGAAATAGCCAATCTTCTTGGAGATGATGTATATGATCAACATGAGTATATGTATGGTAATTTGAGGGGTGAATTTTATAACAAAAATAAAAAAGAAATAGATAATATATTTGCTAACCATACAAGTAAATTAAAAAAAGAACTCCCCCACATAAGAAGTTTATGGAAAACATTTATAATTGAAGGAAATAAACTAAAAGACTTTGTAAATTCTCATCCAGATGAAATGGAAATACTGTCCAAAAGATTTTTTGGACACAATCTTGTTTTTCTTGTTAAAGATGTTTTGAAACGAGTTGATGGTGTTTCAAAAATTTTGAAACTTTCTGACTCAGAGATATGTAAGATAGTACTAGATCAAGATTTCTTTACAGCTAAAACAGATAAACCAGATAAAAGATTGACTTTATTTATGGATGAAAGAAGTTGGAATCATATGGCTTATAGTTATTAACTTATTGTAGGAGGGATACATTGTCAAAACTGTTTGCTGGTGTAGACCTATCTTTAAATGGAACAGCTGTTGTTATTATTGATGAACAAGGAAAAATTTTAAATAAGATTAGGTTAAAAACAAAATCAGAAGATTTGATTGAAACAAGATTATTATTTATAGCTGAAAAGGTTATAACTTTTTTAAATTCTCAAAAACTTGAAAGAATATACATAGAAGGATTATCATATTCATCATCTGGGCAATCAACAATGGAATTATCTGGATTGCATTATATTGTAAGATGTGCAATTTTTAGAGAACATGGACTTTCATATAAACTTATTTCACCACCATCTTTAAAGAAATTTGTTAGTGGTGTTGGAAATTGTAAGAAGAATTTAATGCTTTTATATGCGTTCAAAAAGTTCGGTGAAGAGTTTGATGATGATAATATATGTGATGCTTATTGTCTTTCAAGACTAGCATTAGATGAGTATAAAAGAGGAATATCCTTCATATCAATAAATGGAAAACCTTATAATGGAAAGAAAAAACAAAAATTTATAAATAATGGTAATGGACATAATCACTTTAGAAATAAAGGTGGAGAGCAAATAAATGGAAAAACTTGATAAATACTTGAATCAAATACAAGAAGCATATGGAACGAGTACTGTTAGACGAAGTGGACCAAAGAAATTGAGATCTTCTGCAGGAACTATTGCAGTTTCACTTGCTAGAAAGAAAGATGATCCTTTATATAAGAGGATGATTTTTCATAAACATAAGTATATAGAATATAAAATACAATTAGAAAGAAAATATAAGAGTAAGTCATATAGTTTAGCAAGACAAAAATCTGCTCATTATCGGAGACATTAAAATGGCTAGATTTATAATTGTTCTCCATGAAGCAAAACGAGCAGGAAAACATTGGGATTTAAGATTTGAAATACCTAATAGTAAAAACTGGGCAAGTTTTGCTTTTAAGAAAACAGCACCTGACTTAGTTCATGGAAATCAAAAAATTGGAATTTCTCGAACCCACGATCATTCGGAAAAAGAAGCATTATTTATTGGAACCATTGAGTCTGGATATGGTGCAGGAGTCTTGAAAAAATATGATTCTGGAACTTGTGAAGTTCTTAAGTTTTCAAGTAATAGTATAAAAGTTGATTTTGAAGGTAGCAAATTAAAAGGAATATATAATTTTGTCAAAATTAAAAGTTTTGACAAAACGGCAAATCCAAATAGATTTTTATTCTTCAAAGGAAAAGAAATAAAGGAGAGTATTGATATGAAAGATAAAGATATTTTAAAAATAATCGAACAATATACTAATCCTGATGCTGGATCTGATGTTCCAACAGGAAAACCAAATGAAGAAAATGAACTGGAAGTTGGAAAAGAACCAGCAGATCTTGAAGGTGGAGATCTCAAAGATGATATTATAGATGAGTTGACAGAAGAACTTTTAAATAGCGATGAGTTTAGTTATTTAAGTGAAGAAGAAAAGAAATGGATTCAGGGAGCGATAAAGCATCCTGGAGCTCTTCATAGAGCTCTTGGAGTTAAACAGGGAGAAAAAATTCCTGCTAAAAAACTAAAAGTTAAAGCTAGTGATAGTCCAAAGTTAAAAAGGATGAAAATTTTAGCGAAAACACTGAAGAAAATGAGAAAAAAATAAGAATAAAATTTCTAACTAAAGAACAAATATATCTAGAGAATACTCAATAAGAAGGAGCGATCTATGTCAAAGAAAGTTACTTTATCTGAGAACGCATTGAAGGTAGCAGAATCAAGATATTTCATGCCAGGAGAAGACTGGGAAAAATGTGCGTTAAGAGTAGCCACATCAATTTCTGCTGCTGAAAATGGAAAACAGGATGAATACAGAGATAAGTTTTTTGAAATGATTTATAATATGGATTTTCTACCTGGTGGTAGAATTTTAAGGAATGCTGGTCGACCTAGAGGAACACTATTTAATTGTTTTCATTTACCAATTGGAGACTCCATTGAGGAAATAGGACAGTTTTATAAGGATGCATTGGTACTATGGTCTGATGGTGGCGGAGTTGGATGTAATTTTACACCACTACGTCCAAAGGGAGACACAATTGCTGGTAAAGGTGGACAATCATCTGGTTTAGTTAGTTTTATTGAAGCAGCTGACAATATTGCAAAAACTATTGAAAGTGGTGGAGCAAGAAGAGCCGCTGCTTTGGCTTCTGTAGATGTTTCACATCCAGAGATTATGGATTTTATTGATGCTAAAACTGTTCATAATAAAATGTCACATTTCAATATTTCTGTCGCAGTAACAGAGGATTTTCTATCCGCGGTTGAGAGTGATGGTGAATGGGAACTTAAATTCAAACAGAAAAGTTATGGTAAAGTAAGAGCTAGATTAATTTGGGATAAGATTATAAACAATATGGTTAAGTGGGGTGAACCAGGAATTTTGAACTGGAATAATCTCACTAAAAATAACTCATATTACTATGATCCTGTAAGGGGGACTAATCCTTGTGGGGAAGCAGTATTGGCTCCGTACGATGTGTGTGATCTTGGTTCTCTTGTACTACCTAATTTTATTACTGGAAGTGTTAACACAAATTGGCAGAAACTAGAGAAAACTATTAAGCTTGGTGTGAGATTTTTGGATAATATTATTGATGTAAATAAATACACTATTAATGAAATTTCAATTAAGGCTCATAATTCAAGGAGAATTGGTGTTGGTGTTATGGGTCTTGCTGAGTATTTATTTGCAAAAGAAGCACGATATGGATCTGAAAAAGCTCTAATAGAGGTAGAAAGATTAATGCGGTTTATTAGAGATACTATATATGAAACATTAGTTGAGTTAGCAGTAGAAAAAGGAGCATTTCCAAAATTTGATCCTGTGTCTTATGGAAAAGCTTCTTTTATTAGAAAACTACCTGCATCTCTAAGAATGGACATTAAAGAAAAGGGTGTTAGATGTGTAACTGCAATGGCATTTGCTCCTACAGGGACCACATCTCTCCTACCAGAAGTATCAAGTGGAATAGAACCTCTTATTGCGAAAGCATATAGGAGACAAGATAGAGTTGGAGAACGCATTTATATTCATCCAAAATATAAACAACTGATTACTACTGCTGGAGTCGTTCCTGATTGGTTTGTGGATGCCAAAGATCTTTCACCAAAAGATCATTTTGAAACACAATGTCTTATTCAGAAATATGTTGATGGAGCAGTTTCAAAAACAATTAATATGCCAAAAGGAACTACACCAGATCAACTAAATAAATTACTTCTTGAGTATGTAAAAGATTTGAAGGGTGTTACTGTTTATATTGATGGAAGCAGAGAAGTTGAAGGACAGGTATATATGTCTATGACAGAAGAAGAAGTTATTGATTGGATTGTAAATAATCCAGATGGAATTTTATCAAACTTTTCAGCTGAAGATATTGAGTGCAATTGTCAAAAACCAACAGAGGAAAAATAAATGGAATTTACTGGAGATAGAATAGAGCAGCTACTAAAAGAATTTTCTGAACAGAGAGATGCTCTAAATAAAATGGTTTCAGAACTAGAAGTACTAAAGAGTAAAGTTGATCGTTTGTTTCCTGAAACACTTGATAGTAGATATGTTAGATTTTTCAATGAAAAAGTTCAATCAGCCACAGAGTTATTTAAAGCTGTTTTGGACATAAGAAAAGAAATTATGAAAAGCTTGAAAGATGAAATAGAAATGAGAAAAAAGTTCGAGCTTAGAATTGATGATAATGAAGAACTAGAAAAACTAGTAGATGTTAGATCTCTAGCAAGAAAGATAGAAAAAATTAATGAATCTCAAAAATCTGAAATTGAGAAAAAGATTGAAGAATTTTCTACTATTCAAGATGAACTGGATTCTCTAAACTTGGATACTAATGTGAAGGGAGAAGTGATTAATGGTTAGAGAAAAGAACAGCACAAATGAAGATTTTGATTCTGTAACAGATGATCTTGTTGAAGAGACCACACAGCCTTCGACTGTTGAAGTCGAAGAAATGATGAAAAGTGTTGAAATAAAAAAGAGAGGACCAAAAAAGAAAGATCTTCCAACACCTGAAGAAGAAAAAACATTAACTGAAAAAGAAGCAGTAGATACGCTGGATTCTAAAACTAGAGATTTGTTCCACGAATTTAATGCTTTTATTGAAGATAAGGCAGATGTTACTCAAGATACTGGTGTTAAAGAGACTGTTCCAACGGGAATTGATGTTCTGGATGCTTTTATGGGGGGAGGATTTGCTGTAGGAACTCTTGGTGTAGTTGTTGGTCAACCAGGAAGTGGAAAATCAATGATTGCAATTCAAGCAATTGGAGCATCACAGAAAAAGTTTAAAGGAAATTGTTTAGCAGCATATCTTGACTCGGAAGAGGCAACAACTACAATAAGAATGGCAAATTTGGGTGTAAGATATCCAAAACTGAAACCATATACAGATATGACTGTTGAAAAAGTATTTAGATTTATTGAAGGGTTGTGTTTATTCAAAGAAGAAAAAAAGATTATTGATACTCCATCTATTGTTGTATGGGATTCAATAGCAAATACGTTAAGTCAAAAAGAAAGAGAAATTGAAGATCTTAATCAAGCTATTGGTTACAGGGGAAGAATGTTATCTGTTTTAATTCCAAAATATGTAGCAAAGTTATCTATGTATAATATATGTTTGATTGCTGTAAACCAACTTAGAGATGTAATTCAAATTGGACCATATGCTGCAGCCAAAGATATGAAATTTATGACCACAGGAAAAGAAATGCCTGGTGGAAACGCTCTCAAGTTTAACGCTTTTCATCTTATGGAAATGAAAGTTAAATCTGTCACAAATAAAGAAAAAGTTGGTTTTGATGGGTTTATTTCAGAAATTAAGTTTGTAAAAAATAAATTATTCCCACCAAATATCAAATTTGATATAGTTGGAGATTTCGTTACGGGATTTAATAATTTCTGGACTAATTACACATTTTTAGTTGATTGTGGTAGAATACAAACCGGTGCATGGAATACCATAGTTTCATATCCAAGTAAGAAATTTAGAACTGTTCAAGCACTAGATATGTATAACTCAGATAAGGATTTTAAAGAAGCATTTGATAATAGTGTAAAAGAAGCTATTCAGAAAGAAATAGTGGATAAGTATAATCCTAAAATCGACTAGATTGGAACTGAACTTAGAACAAATAATAAATTTAAATGAAGTATGAAGTTGAAATTATTAAGAAGGAGTGTTGACTATGGCTCAGGGAATTAAGGAACTACTCAAGGGTTATATTGAGCAAACTGTTAAGTTATTTGTTGATAATCCAAATGAGATTTTTGTTGACGTAGACATTTCTACAAAAAATGTTATTATTCAGGTTAAAACTAGTAAAGGTGATGTTGGAAAAGTAATTGGAAAAAAGGGAAGAAATATAGACGCATTGAAAGTTATAGCATTAGCAATAAAAAATGCACAATTTCCAGATGATAATAGGAGAGTATCACTAGAAATTCTGGAAGATGAGACTTCATTATTTAATAGGAAAAATAAGACGGGAGGATAACTTAAAATGAAGTTAAGCAAAGAGTCAAAAATTAGAATTCTAGAAAACTTTTACGCTCTAGATTATGTTTTCTTTGGAAAACCTGTTCTTGAATCTAAAGTTTGTTGCCCATTTTTCATTCAGGAGTATTTATCTGTAAAGGGTGCAATTCTATCTGTAATAGTCGAAATGTTTAGACTTGTTAATCATACTCCACCTGTCATTAATGAAAAAGTGAATACACAAATTCTGAAAAAGATGGCAATTGAAAGTGCAAAGTCTGCACGTGAAGCTTGTAAGAAACTCGTTGTAACAGAAAAGGGAAAAGAAGATGTTAAGAATATGGTAAAAGAAGCGTTGAATGAATCCAAGGAGTTAGGGACTAAAATTGATGAGGTAGTACAAAGAAAAATTAGAGAAAAGGCATTTTCTCTCGCAGTAGATAATCTTCTTATTTCAAGGACTATTACAGAAGGAAAGAATTACAAAAAACTGAATGAGTGGGAAGGAAAGATTCTGGAGGATGCATATAAAATTCTGAGAGATCAACTAGTTGAATGTGCTCTCAATATTGTAGAGAACTAAATTGGATGAGTATTCAAAACTTTTACAATACTTAGAAGATTATAACATTGGGTCCAGTTCGAAAAAATTTGAGAATTTGGATATACCAATTGAAGTAAAGAAGGAAAAACAAGAGGAATATCAGGAAGAGGCTCCTGATATTCCTCAGCAACAAGTTGAAGAAAAGGAATACTCTTCCAAAGCATTCGACAAGTCAAAGTATAATACTTTGATGAGAATGAAATTGGTAGATGACTATAAAAATATTCAGAGTTATGAAAGACCCTATATAGCAGTCTCAGAATTGTATTCATGTTTAAGAAAGAGTTATTATTATAGATTAAAATACCCTGTTGATCCTAAGAAATTATTTAAGTATCCAAAGATATATTTGATGCAGAAAGTTGGAGAAGCAATTCACGAGGTATTGCAAGAAATATATGATTTTACAGAAGTAAATAAATCTGTAGTTAGTGAGAAATATAAAGTTAAGGGTAAAATAGATGCTTTTAAGGATGGATGTGTATACGAGATTAAGACATTAGATGAAAATAAATTTTTAGGAACTTACTCAATAGAACATTATTACCAAGGGTTACTATATGCTTATATTTTAAATACAGAGTATAATTATAATGTTAATTCTGTCGTTATAATTTATGTTTTTAGAGACAATTTAAAAAGAGACCCTGTTGTATTTGATTTAGATCTCGATACAAACCTAGCAAAATCCCTCCTTGAAAGATCTCTTTTACTATTAACAAGTATTCAAAGAAAAGAAGTTATTGATCCAATTGGTTCAAACAAGGATCAATGTCACTATTGTGAGTTTAAGACATTCTGCGAAAAAGACCCAAGCAATATACCAAAACCATATCAAACAAGAGAGCAGAAACAAGAGAAAAAACAAAAAGATAAGAAACCAGATACTAAGAAAAAAGAAACTGCGTTTCTACTTGGTTAAAATGGAGGAACTGAAATGATTTACATTTACCCAATGTTAGCATCAGAAAACATTTCACCAAATGTAATTCCTGGTGTTTGTAAAGTTCTAGAAAAATTTGTTTTATTATATAGACTAGATGATATTCTAAGAGATGCAAATAAGCATATTGGTTGGAGAAATTTGGGTCAACTAGTTAATGCTGGCCAGTCTATTGTTTTTTCTAAAACAAATGAGTCTGAAGATTTATCAGAAGGACCAAAAAATTCATATGGTCCACCAGAAGATCCAGATGAAAGAGCAATGCGGGATATTTCTGTACATGCAGCGGGCGAGTATATCAAAAATCAGATAAGACATCAACCAACTGATCTATATATGCCACAAGATAATTCTCTTTCTGTTGAACCAACATGGGTAAAGGTTGATGGTGGAAGAACAGGATTGCATCTTCTCGGTGTTAAGGTTATATCATTTCCGTTCAAAACAACAGGATCTCTATCTCCAACGCTGGTATTTTCCAATGACCAGGCAATTCATGGATTTGAACAGAAGATATTCAAATACTCGAGAAAAGTAACTAGAGCATTTTATTCTTTGTGTAGAGGATTGAGAATTCCATTTATAAAGAACAGAGCTCTGACTGGAGATATTGAAAAAGATGTTCTTTGGGCGTCTACTGAACATGGAAGAAATATCTTTACTATATTTAGTAATATGGATATTCAAGATAATGAGTTATTTAAATCTGCTGGTGGTGTAAAGAAAATGTTTGGTCTTGGATGGACATCGTTTATTGTTGCTGATGATGTAAATAAAAGAGTAACATTCTGTATGGATGAGTTCAAGGGATTATGTTCAGTAGTTCTTTATCCATATATGTTTGCTGGACTTGGTCAATCAAGAGTTTATGAAAGTCTTGAGGATGTTAGGCGCTCAGCAAGCCCATTCTTCAAATTTAGTAAGTCTTCTACCAAGATGTTCGGTGAGTCGTTAGCTGGACAAAAAGTTGGAGAGTACTTAGATGTACTATATCAATCAAAGTTTGAGGATAGATAAATGCAATCTCAACAAGAAGTTGAAATTAAGAGTAACATAGAAAAATTAGAGCTTTATAGTGATCAATATCCATTTAGTCTTCCATTAAGAATAAAGAATTTTGAGAATGAGGCAGATTATAATAAGTTTATAAAAAATTGTGAGAAACTTATTCGTGGTAGTGTTGAATATAAACAATGGCGAAATTATATAACAGATGTGCTACAAGTAAACTCATGTTTTATAACTAATGAAAGAATGGATGAATGTACACTTGAAATTCATCATCACATTCCATCGTTATTTACTCTGTTAAAAGCAATAGTAAATAAAAATATGGATAAAGATGAGGCATTTTCTACTTTCGATGTTTGTATGGAAGCAATAGAAATTCACTTCGCTAATAAGGTTGGATACATCGCTGTTATTTCAAGTATTCATGAGAAAATTCATAATAATTGTTTGGATGTTCCTAAAAATATGATCCAAGGAAACTATATGTGGTTTATTGAGAATTTTTCAAAATATCTCGATGATGATGACTTAGATATAATAAACAAAAGGTTGGCAGTTGGCGATAGTACATTTACTTGGTCTAAAGATAATTATCCAGGTATTAAGGAGATGAAGTCATAATGAAGATAATTGAGTATTATTTAAATTATCTTCATACTGAGCAAATTGCTGCTGCCGCGTTTGATTTTTCAAGACCATATGATCAACTTAGGAGAGATTATCAATCTTGTACTAGATCATGTATAAGATTCAAAGATCAGAGAAGAGAAAAAAATGAATGTATTATTAAATGTAGGCTTCTTATAAATAAAAAAGAATTAAGATTAGCTATGTATGAGTTACGAAGATGTGGTCTTTATAAGAATTTGAAGTGTCAAGATTCTGTAAAAAAGAAGATTTTAAGAATCCAAAAGAAAATTAGAAATAATATGATCTTATTACAAAAATATAGTATGAACAGGAATAAATAAAAGGAAGTCAATAATGATTACAATAGATCAAGAAAGTAAATTAAGATCTAGACTTGCAATTGATCTAGATAATTTTGCTGATAGATATAAAACAGAAAATAATCTCTATTCCTTCACATCACCGAGCCTTTCAGTAATTGATAAGCATCTATTTTATCTACTGAGAAATTCTAAGCAGGTTCAATTTGATCAGAAGTATAAGTGGAGACCTGATTTTTTATCATATGATCAATATGGCACAGTTGCTTTAAAAGAATTATTAATGTATGTAAATGGTGTACAATGTATTGAAGAATTTGATTTATCTACTGTAATAATCCCAGATTTTTCAGCTATTGTTGATATATGCAGGGATAAGTATTCTAAAAAAGAGCCAGATAGTTTAGAGAGCGTGGGGTGGTAATGTCTAAAAAAGGTGTTCCAAAAACAGAAGAACACAAAAGAAAGATAAGTGTTTCTTTATCTGGAAAGAAAAAAACAGATGACCATATAAAAAAATTAAGTTTATCACATATTGGAAAAAAAAGAAGTATTGAAAGTATACAAAAACAATCTGAAAAAATGACAGGCAAAAATAATCCAATGTATGGGAAAACACACACAGCAGAAGCAAAAGAGAAAATAAGTAAAACAAGTACAGGTCGTAGACACTCTGACGAAGTTAAATTAAAACAAAAAATTAGAATGTTAAATGGTCTTGCTTCTTATGCAAATAAATTTATAAAAAATCCATCTAAACCAGAGGTTAAACTAAGAGAAATAGTTAAAGAATTGTATCCAAGTTGTGAATTTCAGTATCAGGTTTTTAACTATGCATTAGATATTGCAATTCCAGAATATAAAATAGCTATAGAATATGATGGGTGGTATCATTTCAATTGTAAAGAAAATATAAATTATCATAAAAGTAGAGAAGATAAAATAAAAAAAGACGGATGGAAATTTATTAGATATAGTATTTTTGATAAATTTCCAGATAAAAATAAAATAAAATTTGACATAGAGAGATTAGTATGATAGTCAAAGATAAGTTTATACTATTGAAAAATGTTCCTAATATATTGCATGTATCTCCTTCTACTATTAACGCTCATTCGGTTTCTGCTGGTCAGAAAAAGGTATCTGTGGTTCTGGAGATGTTGAAAGATAGAATTAACCATTATACCAAGGATAGAGTTTTTAATTTAATTTCAAACCAGAGAAAGAGAGAAAAGAGTCTGGCAATTGTAAAAATGCCAAGTTATATGCTTCCGGTTTCATATAATGTTACTACAAAACAAATTATTATAAATATTACCCCATTTGATACAGATGATATTTATCCAACAAAACCAGATCCAATCAATATTTATTCGAGTATAGTTTATGGAATCTGTATGATGGATATCGTTTCAAATAAAGTTTCAATTCCTGTATCTTATTTTGCTCCAATATCAAGTTATTTATTAAGTATGTTTATTAGAATATTTGGAAAAGAATATGGACTCCTTGGGATGTATGCAACTGAAATAAATAAGTTGAAATTTCTAATTTGTTGTTATATATTAGTATCATTTTTTGGATCAGAAATGGATAAGTCAGTTTTTACAAAAGCATCTGTTGCAGCATCATTCGATTATAGAGAACTTGGTGATAAGTTAGATAAATATGACTTTACTGATATACACGACTTTATAAAATCTTTATCTGACTTGAAAGTAATGCCTGGTATAAATAGGTTCCATTTTACAGAAAGACTATATAGATTTTTGGGTGTTGGATTTTTACCAGCTTTGGAAGATTTATCGAGATTTGTCTCTATATTGACAGTTTCTGCTATTACTGGTTCAAATATAGTTCCAACATTTATATACTCATATAATGAGGGAGAGTTTAATAAAATTATAGATATTTCCAAAGGGATTTTTAAACAATAGAGGAAGTTTTCATGCCCGACGATAAACTATTCGGTATGTATCGAGCAAAGGTTGTGGAAAATAAGGATCCACAACAGTTTGGTCGAGTCCAAGTTTGGATTCCGGATATAATGTCTGAGTTACCACAAGATAAGGGTTTGTGGGCAAGACCTGCAAATAATCCTGCTGGTGGAAGAAACAGTGATGATCAAGGTGGTGGAGATAATAATTATGCTGGATGTAGTTTTATTCCAAAGAAAGGCTCATATGTGTGGGTATTCTTTGAAGGTGGGAACGAAAATAGACCATACTATCTAGCAGCCTGTGACTTAGAAGGAGCAAAAGTTCTTCCTGAATGTCAAGTAGGTTCTATACCAGAAGATAAGTGGGTGATATTCAAGTCTCATGAGGGAAGATGTATTGTAGTATCAGATGATCCTGATGACGCAAGAATTGAAATAACAGGAAAGAAAAGACAATTATCTAGTCCTCCAAGTGGAGATACAGGATCTGTTTATACAATTGATGGAAATCAAACAACTATTCTTTTTGATGAAAGAGATGGTAAAGAACAACTTCTGATTAGAACCCATCAAGGAGACTTTATTAAAATAGATATAACAAATAGAAAATTAGAAGTTTCGTTTGAAAGTGATATTATTATTAAAACTGTTGGAGATTTTCATTTACATTCTAGTGGACAAATAAATATAAAAGGTGATCTTGGAGTTCATATTATTGGTCTGGACGGTATAGTAAATTTCAATAAAAGTACATATCAGACAGAAGGAAAATTAAGTTTAGTTTCTACAGGAGCAGGAATAAGTGCAGATTCATATGGAGGGAAAATATTACTAAATAATGCCGATGCTCAACCCGAAAAAGCAACACCGCCAGATGATCCTTCTAGTGGAACAAGATAGGAGAATTTGTTATGGCAACGCCTCCCACACCATTTGGTATAATGGTTCATGAAACTGTTTGTTTAAAAATAGACTCAAGTATAAAGTCTTTATTTGCAGCTATTGAGTCAGCAAGAGCTGCTATTCAAGAGGTTCTAAATGCAGTTAAATCATATATAAGAAGTATTGTAGATAGAATAAATCCTGTTGATACTATTAATGATGCACTCAGAGATTTTAATAATCAAGTAAATGAGTTGATACCTGATCCTACTGATTATAATTATTTAAATAGGATTATTCAGGCATGTAGTTTTTTAAATACTAGTGATATATTTGGAAAACCTGCAGCAATGTTAAAAGATGCTATGGATGGTATTCTCGGGGCAGGTGGATACATAGATGGTATCTTGGATGATATGGCAAACGCTTTATCTATTCCAGAATTTAAAGTAGCAATAGATTTATCAGCTATAACAGATTTAATGAACCAATTGGGTGTTATATCTGCAATAGATCAAATAAAAAAAATGATTCAATGTTTAAGTGCAGTATGTGGAATGCCAGTTACAGCTTATATTAATAAATTACAGGATATATATAGAGATTTTTATATCACTGATACTGGAGATCTGGATGTAGTAAGAATAATAGATGATGCAGGAGTTCCTTATGGAAAAAGAGGGCCTATAATTACAGCTATACGTGGAGTAAAAGCAAAAAAGGATCAGTTTGGTAGTATTCTTAATGATGCAGTAGATCAGTTCAGATCTTTAGGAAGGTAACCCTCCAGTTCGTTTCCAATATATACAATCCACTACTATATATATAATCATAAAAAGTAGTGGAGGTTCAGTATGAATTTTGTTCTAGACCAAAAATATTGTGTTATCAACTTTGATGAAAAACATTCTTTAACTCTAGAACTAATCCCGTCTTCTGTAACCAATAAGTTTGAAATTATAACTAATTTTATTGAGAGATTATCATCTCATTTTGGTCAAGAATTTGATAAGTGGTTTAAAAAATTTATAACAGATTATAATAAGAAAATTGAAGGCAGATATGATATTGTTATTAAAAATATTCCAAAGATTAGATATTATGTAGATAAATATATTGAAGATAATAAAATAGATTTTACTCAGTTTGTTGATGAAAGCAAAGCTAAAAAAACAAGTATTTTATTTTCAGCAGACGAAGTAGAAAAAATTGCAAAGATTTCAAACTATATGAAAATCTATGCAATTATATCTAATAGCGAAAATTTGAAATTAGATCATAGACTACACAGAAAAGTGTATAATGAAATTATTTCTTCTGTTTCAAATTCTGATATAGTATTTAAAATTTTTAACGTAATTAAAACTAAGACATTTAGATATAATCTTACTGATAAATATATGTGGGATTATATTAGAATGATCCGATGCAAAACAATTGATGTTCATGTTATTGAAATTTTCAATTTTATTATGAATAGTATTCTTGTTCTATGTGAGGAGAATAAAAATCCGATAACATATTTTGTTAGTGTTGTTGAAGAATCAATTAAATGGTTTTTAAGATCTGTATATAAAGGATCAATCATTTATGATGATACTATTTCAACAGAGGATATACAGGGGCCAAATATTGATAATTTAAAAACGTATTCATATAACGATACTTTAGGAAGGCTCAAAGATATTTCTTTGGGTCAAATGCACAACTATATTGAAAAACCATTAATTTTATTGTTTGAAAAAGAAGCTGAGCATGGAAAATCTCTAATTGAACTTCATGAAAGATTGTCTTCTATAAATAGTATTTCTCCATTATGTGAATGTGTAGTTTATCCAATCTTATCAATAATTACTGGGGTTCCTTATAGTCATTTTAAAACTATTTCTCCAGAGCACTCAGTTCTTCTATCATTTTATGTTCAGGGATTGATGAAGAAGGTATTTAAAAATGAATATAAAAATATCGTATCTCTTTTAAATTACTATACTGATAGTCAACCAGCATTAGTAACGACATATAAAATGAAAGCTATTCACGAGTATCTGAATATAACCAATGATTTAAAGAATTTTTATGGGTTCAATACCAAAATAATTCCTCATAAAATTATAAGCTATTTTATAGGAAGAATTTCTAGAGTAAAATTTATTGATATATTTACAGGTAAGGAATTATCAGGAATTCCACTCAGTAAGATTGAACAAGAAATGATTAGCTTTTATACTTCATTGTTTGCAGGAAAATTCAACGAAGACTTTGCAAAAATGCGAAGAATTATGAATATAGATTTTTAATTTTAGTATTTTAACTATTCTTAGAACAAAATATAAATAATATGAATCCTTCGGAGGATTTTAAAAATGAATACAGACACCAAAATTTTAGAAGAATTACTAGTAGAAATGGAGTCTTATTTAGACACAAATAATATGAATGATGATATGAAACTTGCATATCAACAGAAATTAAAAGAAAGGCTGTTTCTTGAAAAACCAGAATGTTTTGTAATGCTTAAGGGAAAGGGAAGAGATTTATCAACAATTCTTCCTGTTTGTAATAGGGCAGGAATTCAGGATCCAAGAATTATTCAGTTCTCAATTGGTTTGGCAAAAAAGATACAAACTAGTGATAAAGTTGGATTAGTAGATCCTGCTAGTTTAACTGAAGCAATAGAAAAACTGGAAAAGATGAATAAAGAGTATATAGTTGAAGAAAAGAGACAAAAAGCTATTAAAAAGATTAAGAATTATCTGAAAACTACTAGAGGAAAATAAGAATGTTAAAATTTCTTGATATAGAGAAATTTTGTAAGAAACTCTCTCCCGTCACTTCTTCCGAGTATTATGGAAGAACGGGAGAGTTTCATAGGGAGGGGTTGTTTTCGGAACAAATCTTTGGTTCTGTTGGATCATTAGATCGAAAGAAAACATATTCTTATATAAACCTTAATTGTAAGGTTGTTCATCCTACGGCATTAAAATTACTAATTCAGTTAGATAGAAAAATTGAAAAATTTATTTCTACAGAACAATCATTTATAGTTACTAAGGATGGAAGGTTAGAAGTTTCAGATGAGGGTGTTACAGGATTGAGTAATTTTATTAAACTATTTCCTAAGATTAAGTTTAGGGGAGAGACCAAGGATAGAGAAAGACTTATTATAGTTTTAAATAATGCTTATAAAGAAGGAACGTTATTTATAAGTAAAATTCCTGTTATACCACCAGACTTTAGACCAATATTTAAGGATGAGTCTGGAAATCCTGTTATTGATAGTCATAATGATTATTATGTATCTATCTTACGAAGATCATTTACAATGAAAAGTGCTGGAAGTGGGCCAATTTATGATTTGTTGAATAATGGAATGCAGAAAGCTGTATCAGATTTGGATGAGTTTATAAAAACTAGAATAGGAAAAAAATCTGGTATCATACGAAGTCAGGTACTTGGAAAAAGAGTAGAATTTTCTGGGAGAGCTGTTATTACAGCAGGTCCACAACTAAAAGTAAATGAAATTGGTCTTCCAATGAAATTAGCTGTTAGTTTATTTGAACCTTTTATTATCCATATTTTATTATATTCGGGAAGACCAAAAGATGAACTAGAGAAGGAAGTTAAAGAATTTGTAGGAACTGATTTATCAGTTGATTCAGTAAAGAAAGTCATAAAAGCAATAAAATCTGGAGATGTAATTCCAAAGAGATTGCATGAGTTATTTTGGGAAGCAACAGAACTTGCGATAAAAGACAGAGTAGTTTTGGCAAAGAGAGATCCAGTATTACACGCAGAATCAGTAAGAGCGTATATTCCAATCTTAGTAGAAGGAAATACAATTCAGATATGTACACTTCAAGTTGGTGGCCATGGTGCTGATTTCGATGGTGACACTATGGCACTGTATCATCCAATGACAGATGAAGCTCAAGAAGAAGCAAAAAAGAAAATGCTAAGACTGGTTTCTGGAGATTCCTCAAAAGCATTAACATTCTCTTTAAGCAAGGAGATGTTTGTTGGTCTCTATCTAATGACCAAGGATGTAACACCAAAAAACTCACCTCTTTCTATAACAGAAGAAGACATACAAAATGCTGTCAATCCATATATAGCTGTTAAATTCAAAAATCGAAACACAACAATGGGAAAGGCAATATTTAATTACTGTCTTCCAAAAGATTATCCATTTATAGATAAGCAAGTTATATCAAAAGACGTAAACTCAATAGTACTTGATATTGTCGAAAAATATGGAGATGAAATCGCAATAGAAGTATCATCTAGATTAGAAAAATTTGGTTTCAAATTTGCTACTTTAATAGCTCCAGCATTCTCATTTGACCAGATAAAAATACCACAAGAAATTTATAAACTTAAACAAAAATTAGATAAAGCTTCTACTGTTGAAGCTATTGAAATTGTTTCTCAAATGAGAAAGATAATGATTAAAGCAATGGAGGATACTGGACTGTATGATCTAGTTGAATCTGGAGCTGGAAAAGGTTGGGATCAACCAATGCAGATTCTTGCTGCTAAAGGTATAATTGCTGATGCAAAAGGAAATATTCTTCCAGCAATTAAAGGATCATTTCTTGATGGATTGACTCCAAAAGAATACTTTGAAGCTTCTGCTGGGGCTAGAAAAGGTATTATTGATAGAGTTATGAATACAGCCGATACAGGATATATGTCAAGGCAATTTGTATTCTTATTAAACTCTGTTGAAGCAAGTCCAAATTTGAATGATTGTGGAACACAAAGAACAGTACAACTAAAGTTAGATAATGACTTAATGGGAAGATTGTCTGGAAGATTTATAGTGAAAGGTGGTGTAGTAAGGGAATTTAAAAGAAATGATTTTAAAGTTGGAGATACTGTTAATTTAAGAAGTCCAATATATTGCAAAAGTAAAAAAATATGTCACACTTGCTACGGAAAGCTATTAACAAGACATAGGACTCCTTATGTGGGAGTATTAGCAGCACAGATTATAGGAGAACGTGGAACCCAATTAATTATGCGCACATTCCACACTGGAGGTCAGATTAAAGTAGCAGTAAGAAATATATTACAAGATATAGTAGAAAATGATCCAATGGTGACAAAATGAAAACAGATCAATTAATTGAACAAAATTTAACTAAAAAAATAGAAGAAAATTTGTATATATGTTTAATATGCAATAAATCTTTTACTAAACTTGGTGTAGGTGTTCATCATTTTTATGAACATGACGCAAATGGAAAATTAGCTAAAGAAAAACTAAGAGAAATAGCTAAAAAACAAAATAATACTCCAGAAATGAAAAAGAAAATTTCGGAAAATACAAAAAAAGTACTTGAAAAACAAGAAATAAAAAATAAGATGATAAAAGCTGCAAATTCAGAAAAACACAAAAATGCAGTATCACAATCCAATAAAAGAAGAATGTCAGATCCTGAATACAAAGAAAAATTTTCTAAAAAAATAAAAGATAACTATAACACAGAAGAATTTAAAGAAAAAATGTCTAATATAATTACATCTATTCATAATGATCCAAATGCAACAGTTAAATCAGATTGGTTTAGAACTAAAATGAAAGAAACTACAACAGCTTTATGGAAAAATCCAGAAGAAAGAAGAAAACGAGAAAAGTCTGCAAAAAAAGCATGGAATAATAAAACAAGAAGATTAAAGCAATCTACAATGGCGAAAAAATTATGGAGTGATCCAAATCATATAGAAAAAGTATTAGATGGAAAAATAAGGTTTCTTGTGGAAAATGGTCTGCCTCCATCATTAGGAAAGTATGGGCAAACAGAAAGCGGTCTAATATATGAATCTAATTTTGAAAAAGAAGTATTTGAATTTTTAGAACAACAATCTATAAATTTCAAAACACATGTTAAAATACCAACAAGCAGAAAAATTTGTGATATTGTAATTGATAATATTTGGATCGAACTAGATGGTTTAAATCGTGATAGACTTGAAAATTCTGAAAAATATGGATGGGGTAATAAAATAGACATATACAATAGGTTAAAAAAGTTAGGAATTATTAAAGATTTCATTATTTTTAAGAATCCTGATAGTTTTAAAAAATGGTTTAGGGAGATTTCAAATGGTAGTCTCAATATCGAAATATCTAAAGCAAGATAAGAATACTTTGTTTTGCTTGAAGGACTGTATATTAACTATAGATTTATCTGACTACATTATTGGAGATAATATTCTTATTAATGAGGATGAAAATAAAATAGATGTTCGAGGGTTAATATCTCAGATTGAGTTTGACGATGTAATCTTTAATATAATTTTGGATTATGGTGTAGAAATTCAATATAATGAAATGAAATACATTAAAAAAGAAAGAATAGTAATTCCATATAAAGCAGATGATGAAATTCTTGAAGTTTCTCTTGAAAGACAAGAATTAAAAGAACAAGTTTTGTATGTTCAAAGATTATTAGCAGGAAGAGAAACATTTAAAGATGTAGATCACCTTCTAATGAAATTGTTTAAAATTTATGGACCTCTGTCTAGCATGGATCTTGTTCATTTGGAAATTTTATTAAGTCAGTGTCTTAGAGATAAATCAAATCCAGCATATCCAGCTAGACTTGGTAAAACTTGGGATCCTACAATGGTAAATATTAAGAAGAATATTTTTAATACATCATTCATTCAAGGATTAGCATTCGAGAATGTTGGTTTGGCAATTAAAACTGGTCTGATTTCAGAGGAAGTTCCTGACCAATCAATTATTGAGAAGATACTAACTGGAGAAATAGTTCCTAAAAAAGAAAGGGAGGACTATTATAGATAATGATTAAATATTCCTCATTTAAATTATACAATCATGTTGTAGATGGGTTGAGATTTCCTCCTGAAGTAGATACTAAGTATATGATTACATATTTTTCGGAAAACTCAACTTTCTTAGAAGACTTCAACAGATTAAATATAAGATTGATTGACATACGTACTGTTGTTATTCCTTATACAAAATATCCCCTTACTAAATTAACAGTTCCCCTTAGAAAAGAATATAGAAAGTTAGGAATGTTCTCATTTCAAAGTAATCAACCTATTCCTAATAGAAATATTTATTATGATTTATCTAATTATTTTAAGGCAATAGATGACTTGTGGAAACCAACAAATTATAGAATGAGAGTTGGTGGGATAATAAAACGAGCAACAGATGCATCCACGTTTGGTTTTGAAGATTATCATAAAATTCTTTTTTATTCGATAGATCTAACAAAAGAGTTTGATAAGAACTATATAAATAGAAAATTTTACCCAATTTTAATGGGATTGAAAGAAGGAGACTTTGCATTTGATGATCTTGTTCTTGTAACTATTGGTTCATCTGGAGCAAGATATAGATTATTAGTGAAAAATAGACAGTTTATATTTGCTAGAACATGGAATTATGTAAAATCTATTAAAATGCAATCTATTGAAGGAACTGAAGAAGAAATTGAAGATGTTGAAAACCCTTCAAATGAAGTTATGAGTAAAGTATCTTCTGTTCTTCCTCCAGAAAATGCTGAAAAGGTTAAAGATGCAGTTTCTTCGTATCTGAAAAGAAATCCAGAGGAAGTTGAAAAAATAGTAAATCAACAGATTGATAATTCTGATGCTGAAAAGATTGCAGCAAAGGCCATTTTATCTAAGGCAACGGGTAATATAGTAAAATCTAAAGTTGCTGTTGATAAAATTCCAAAAGATAAAACAACAGCAGCTCTTAAAGCTGTAGACAAGAACTTTACAGACCAAATATTAGATAAACAAAAAGCTACGAATACATCAGCAAACACAATAGTAAAGTCATCTAACGTTCCAGCTGCTGTAGATCAGAAGAACCCTGCACACTTATTTCAAAAAAGACAGATAGATTTTCAGAAGAATCTACAGAAAGATTTGATAAACTCATTTTCTGTCTTAGAGAAAAAAGAGGTTCCTCTGAAAATAGAAAAGATTGAGATTGTTGATAAACCCCAACGAAGAGGTGAAATTGATAAGTCAGATATAAGTACAGTAAACGTAGTTCTTAGAGACCAATGGAAGAAGGCACATAGAATACATATAGATCTTCCGAAGATTGATCCAAAATCTGGAACATTCAGGGTAAATGGAAAAACAAAGTGCTTAATCAATCAGATTGTCCTATGTCCAATTACATTTCCAAAAAAATATGAATCTAAATTTGAAAGTTCATATGCAATCTTTAGAATTTATAGTAAAAGAACCGCTAGACACAATTATTTAGAAGCATACATAGCTTCTCATAAGATCCCTCTCCTAATCCTTATGGCCTATAGTTTTGGGTTTAGGGAGACCCTAAACAGGTTTGGGATAGGATATCAACTAACAACTAGTCGCCCAAACAAGGACGAGTATTTCTATAAGTTTGAATCTGGAAACTATATTGTATTTGAAAAAGTAGATTCTGAAGTTAAAATGGAACTAGTTAAATCATTTTTACTAGTAAATGTTTCTAAATATAAAGTTGAGAAAGAATTTGGAACTAAAGAATATTTTAATGATTTGATTATTGCAATGACAGGAAAGAGAAATTCTACTTACTTAATTAACCAAAACCTTGAAAATATAGTAGATCCTGTTGTAAAACAGGTTCTAATCACACAACATTTACCATCAGATCTTGAAACAATTATGGTTTATATGGCCAGTAAAGTTGTTACTGGATTTGTTCAGGAACGAAATGATATATCAAATCAAAGAATTAGAGGATCTGAAGTTTTAGTTCATTTAACACAAAAGCAAATTCTTGCTGCATATACTGTTTATAAGGAGCAAGTACTATCAGGAAATAAAGATGCTAAATTTGCAATTCCACAGCATAAAATAATTAGTGACTTTGTAAGATCAGAAATAGTTGCAAATATGGAATATGCAAACCCAGTTGAAGAAATGGCAGTTATGACTAGAATTTCTCCAGTAGGAAAATCAATTGGTGGTATTCCTGATAAAGATGCAATTCAAACAGATGCCCGAAATGTTCACCCATCATATTATGGAAATATAGATCCATTAGATACACCAGAAGGTGGAAATATTGGTGTTATTCAACAGCTTTCAATTGATGCAATGATAACATCTGCTAGAGGATTATTTCAGACTAGACCAATGACTAATAAAGAAGGTGGTGGTATATTATCAACATCTGCTTCAATGATTCCATTTGTTGAGAATAATGAGGGTGCCAGAATAACAATGGCAACAAACCAGTCTAGACAGATGCTTCCACTTAAAAATCCAGAAGCTCCTGTTGTTCAGTCTGGATATGAGTCTATCTTAACCGGAGTTCTATCTGATAACTTTATAAAGAGATCTCCATGTGATGGTAAAATTTTGAATATAACACAGGATTCAATTTCAATTCAATGTAAAAGAGGAAAGGTTGATATTGATTTGACACCTGTTCATTTGAAGTCTGGAACAGGAAAAGATACCCTTAGTATATTCAAAACAAAAGTAATCAAGGGTCAATCTGTAAAAGAAGGACAAGTTGTTGCTGAAGGGAGTAGTATTTCTGAAGGAACAATAGCTCTTGGTAGAACTCTATGTACAGCATATATGCCATACAAGGGATATAACTTTGAAGACGGAATTATCATAAGTGATAGTTTAATTAAAAATGAAAAACTCACATCTTTGCATGGAATAATAGATGAAGTTTTGGTTTCTGAAAATGATAAGATTTTATATATAGTTCCAATCGGAACAAGAACTAATAAGGGTGAACCCCTATTAAGAAAAACTTTAGGAGAACTAGAACAGATTTTCAGTTACGAAGAAGAAGAGGAAGAAGAAATTACAGCTGGTCAATATATACGGAAGAGTCCAGGTGGAACAGTAGTTGATATTGATGTATACTCAAATGTTGATATTTCAAAATTTCCTCTTCTTAAAGAATTGGCAGCTAGAACTTCAAAGAAATATAAAGTTACACCAGAGGATAAATTTACAGTTAGAGGAAATGTTATAAAAGGAGTATTAGTTAAATTTAAAGTAGAGCAAGAACTATACATTAAAGCTGGAGATAAACTATGTAATAGATATGGAAACAAAGGTATTATTTCTCTAATTGAAAAAGAGGAATTAATGCCAAGGACACCTTGGGGAGAACGAGTTGAAATAATTTTGAATCCCCTTGGTATTATAAACAGAATGAATGTTGGTCAACTATATGAACTATATTGTGGTCTTATATCCAAAACTCTTGCTGTGAGGATAGTTGAATATAATAACCAAGCAAAAGCAGTTCAGCTCCTTAGATTAATTCTTCCAAAATTGGATAATACAGATGGAAAGAAAATAAGTACTGGAGTAATATCGTATGTAAGTTCTCTATCCCCAGCAGGGTTCAAAAATCTAGTTAATCAATTAAGGTCGTTTGGTTTTGTTCCTATTGTAATACCACCGTTTAAATCTCCAAAATTAGAGCAAGTTACAGAATGTTTAAAATTACTTGGGTTGAAAGCTGCATATAATTTATATCTTCCAGAATATAATACAAAGACTGAACATGCAGTTCCTGTTGGATATACATATACAGCTAAACTGGAACACATTGGAGAAATGAAAATATATGGAAGATCTACAGGTCCTGTTACAAGTAAGACAGGGCAACCAACTTCTGGAAAAAGAAGAGAGGGTGGACAAAGAATGGGCGAGCAGGATACATATTCTCTCATTTCTTATAATTGTCCTGCTCTTATCGCTGAGTTTTTTGGTCCACTAAGTGATGATGCAATTACTAAAAACGAGATCATAGCAGATATTATTCAGAAAGGACATTCTGAATTTAAACCAGCGAAAGTTTCTCCAGTAAAAGATTTATTAACATCATATTTTATCTCATTGATGCTTGAGAGGTATTAAAATATGAAAAACATAATTACAGAAAAACTAAGCATTTTATACGAACAAATTGGAAAAAAAGTATATAAAGTCTCTTTCAGCCAAAAGTTTATGGCAGGATGGTTAGAATTTGAACATGAATCTACTACAAATGATGGAACTCCGGTTTTCGATTTTCTTATGACAGATCTTGATTTTATATATAATAGCGAAGGAAAGCTGGTAGAAGGAGCAAAACCAATTTTATATTTTTGTTTGGGAGACCATGCTGGTGAAATTGAATACAGAAATTTTGTGACAAAAAAGAAAGTTGAAGTCCACTGGGGATTATTTAATAATAAATCTAATCCAGATAAAGTTAAGAAAGTAATTGATACAATGTATAAAGATAAAATATTTACTCCAGACCAGTATAAAAAATTAATAGAGCAAATAAATTTCTCTAGAAAAATGGAAGATATGTACGATATAGTAAATCACTTAAAACCAAAAAAGTAAGGTATTAATATGGAAGAACAAGATAACTTAAAAACTCTTCTTGGTGGAATTGACTATATTCCAGAAGTTGATGATGAAGAGAATGAAGAAATGGTAGAAGATGCAATTAAGAGTTATTTCATGTTGGAAATCTTAAACTCTGTTGGTGAAGAAAATTTTAAAGAAGTATATTATTCAATGATTGGTGATATTAAACAATTTCCAATGGAAGAACAATTCAATTTTTGTAGGTCGATTTTAGATAAAATAAAAGAAGTATATAATTTTGAATTTCCTAGGCAAATTGAGGTTTTAACAGAAGATTCTGTAAACCAAATATATATTCTTCTACAGTTTATTGAGTTTAATTATATAGATTTTTTAGCTGAACTTATGAAACCATATAATTTTGATTTTAGGAAAGGAAATATTAGAGAGTTTATAGAATCTAATTACGATAGAATTGAAAGAGATATTGAAGTTATCTCAAAAAATGTTCCTGAGATAATTTCTGAGTTTCTTAGAACATATAATAAAGAAGATTTTATAAATTGGCTTGTGAATAGAATAGAAAAGTCAAAAATGCTAGTTTTATTAAAAATAAAAGAAGGAGAAATATCATGGCCAAAGTAGTAATTAAGAAGAAGGGAATCGTGGTAGAAATGGATAGAACAGATCTAGTTATGGTTGACCAAACAGCAGATGGTGTAGTTTTCAATTTCAAATATGGTTTATTTCTTCATTATACAGATAATTTTATGCCTTTTACAGCAAAGGAACTAATGAAAAACTCATCAAATTCGTTTCCAAAAGCTAAGAAACTAGTTTTTGATCTAGATAACTATAATAAACCAGTGACTGCTGAGCTATAAAAAGTTTATTAGTTCTCAATAGTATCTATATATATAAATTTATAGAAAGAGAAGTTTGTATATATTTTCAATTGTAAACCAAGTGTAAATGATAGGATCAAGTATCTATTTTTGAAAAAGAATAGATATCTTTATCCTACGTCGAAATAAAAGTATCTTGAAAGGAGGATGATTTTTTTAAGTATTATTTTATTATTAAATCCAAAAATGGGGATAATGTATGGAAGGAGATAATCAGAAACAGAGGAGAAAACTAGAAGATTTTTTACGTAACAGTAGCGAAGAAATGATAATTTCTCTTGGTAATATTTTTGGATTTAAGATAAATCATGAAAAAGGAGTAGATGTAAAAAAGATAAGAAGAAAAATTGAGGATTCAGTCAGAAAGAACGATAAACTAATGCAGTCATTGGCAACTGTTCTCAAAGAAGGACAAAAGCTGAGTGGTGAAAAACCATGAAAACAATGACTTTAAAACTAACACCGCTATCAGCAAAGTTAGTTTTTACTATGTTACTTACATAACGTAACAGTAAAAACTTCTTTGCTGATAGCGAAAATCATTAGTATATGTGTATTTTGTTTGTAAATTAAACTAATCGAAAAGAAAATGTGGAGGACTTATGAAAATTAACTCGATGGAAAAGTTTATTGAAAAGTTAAATTGTGATGTTTATCCAATTACTATTGCAAAGTTTCTTCTTAATAAGAGAAAGATTTTATCTTATTTCTCTAAAGCAGCAGACAAAGATTTTGAAATTAGAGGTATAAAATACTCTATTGATCCGTCTACTTGTGAAGTGTGTAAACAGAAAGAACCAGAAGGAATTCTTTGCAGACAGCACACATCAATTAATAGAGTTCTAACGGCGGATGTTATTGCATTTGATCTCGATACAAATACATGCTTTTATAAAAATGAAATTTTTAGATTTATTGGGAATCGTCTTGTAATCGTTTATTGCCCACATCCAAAACTTATTGTGGATGAGATTACCGATTCCAAGGTACGGAAAATAAATCCCATTACGATTGATTATCCAGAGGATAAGGAAATTCCAAAGTATAAGCATCATGAGTTTCTTTCAAGTGACCTACTGGATCAGCATATGAAATGCTGGTTCAACGACCAATTTTCTCTTGTGACAATTCCAGAAGACAGAAATTTTAGTAATTGGTGTCTATTCCCAAATAAGTAAAAATAGGAGATAAAAACAAATGGCAAATATCAATATCAATCAATATGACGATCTAGAAGATACTGGTTTTATTACAAATGAACCAGCATCTCCTGAAAAAGATTTTTTTCATTCAATTTATATCTCAGGAAAAACAAGGAAGAATAATATTGGTGTAGAAGAAAAACCCGGAAAAATTCAAGTTCGGGGCGTAGAGTATAATAAGGACGAAGTATATCTAATTATTACTCACATCAAACCTGTTCTAATGAAAGTGAAAAGAGTTGGTCAGAAAGATAATATCGAATGTTTTTCTTACCAGATTGGTCCTCCTGAGAACTGGAGGGGAACCAATGGGAATAGAAGGTGTCCAAGAAATTCTGTTGAAAGAGCAGCAAATAGTTGGTGCAATGATTGTAAATCTCAACTCATTGTTGCAGGTCTTTATACAGATAGTAATGGAAAACCAATTACTGGTGAAGATAATAAACCAGTATTTGCTTTTATTAGAGCAAGAGGAGTCAAATACCAAAATATTTCTAATTATTTAAGTGATCTGAGTAAACTTGAACTTCCTCCAATTACTAATGCACAAGATGAAGAAGCTCTTCGAAGGGAAAGAAAACTTATCAACCATAAGAGATTTGTAACAAAAATTTCTGTTGGTAAGTTTGAGACTCAAAGCTATGGTACTAAAGATGTATTCGTTCTTGAAAGGGGAACTCAACTTCCAGATGATAAAATTCAAGGAATTTTGAATGTTGCTCAAAAAGTGATTGATAAGTTTCATCAAAAATTTGATTGGTCAAAGAATAGGCAACAGCAAGCATCCAGTGATTATGTTGAGAAGAGTCAACCGACTCCAGATCAAAAATTTGATTCTTCTTCTACACAACCTCAAGTAAGTGAAAAGAAAGAAGCTGAACAAAAGAAACCTTTAGAATCATTTAATTTTGAAGCTCTAGAATTCTGATATGAAAAATAAATTATGTGAATATGGATGTGGAAACATAGCTAATTTTCCTCCAGAAAAAGGATTTAGAACAAAATACTGTTGTTCTAAATTGCCTTCTTTATGTCCTACGATAAAACTGAAAAATAGTTTTGTCCATAAACCAGAAAATTTATCTAGTAGAATTGAAAATTATACTATTTTATGTGATTATGGTTGTGGAAAAATAGCTGAGTTTAAACTCATTGGGGGAAAATATTGTTGTTCTAAAACACCAGCTTCATGTGAAAATATGAAGAGAATTAACTTTATGACTCATAGAACAACAATAGAAACCCTAATGAAAAAACATCCATATTTTTGTGAAGTTGAAAAACCAAGAGAAAATTTGGAAACAGGAAAAATAGAAGTAAGATGTAAACATTGCAATAAATGGTTTGAACCAGGAAAGGAACAACTTAGAGCAAGAATATCACATCTAGAAAATGAAGATGGTAATGGATGTTGTTTCTTATTCTGTTCAAACGAATGTAAAGTTTCTTCTAATTTTTACCATGCTAATAAAAGAATAGATCCTGATTTATTAGAAAAATATAGAGCATATGTTAAAAAAGTCTATACTGAAACAGATAGATCTATAAAATTACATGGTAAAAAAATAGAAAACTTATCCTTGCGCGGAAGGAAATTTGGATATCAGCTAGATCATATGTACTCAATATATGAAGGGTTCAATAATAATATTGATCCCAAAATAGTCGGTCATTGGAAAAATCTTAAAATAATTACAAGTTTAGAAAATATCAGAAAATTTAACAAGTCAACACTAACATTAAATGAACTATTGAAAAAAATGGAGAATTGATATGTCCAATGGGAAGAAACAGGAGTTGAAATATTTTGAGAAATTAAATATTTCTGTATTATCTATTGACAAAATTAAAGAATTAATTAAATCTAATATAGTAAATACACTTCGCTGTTGGGAAAATAAAAAGAATGTCCAAAAGGTTACCTTTCATATTATCGGACCTGCTGGTGTCGGCAAAACACAAATTTGCGGTCAGATTCAAAATGAACTTACCAAAGAAACTGGAAAGCCATGGCAAATGATTATGGTTAAAAGTCCAGTTCTTTCTAGAGATGACTTTCTTATTCCATTCCCAATTACAGACAATGGAAATACAAAGTTTAAAATGTTATACTCAGACTTTGTTCCTACAGATAAAGATAGTTACGGGTTATTTGTTATTGATGAGTTTTCTCGTGGTGATCATAACTTGCAGCAACTAATGTGGCAAGTTCAGAATGAGTATAAAATTCATCTATATGACTTTCCTAAGAACTGGTTTGTCATTTGTATTGATAACCCAGATGATCAGGAATATAGTATGGATATTTTAGAGGACGCTGCTGGATTAAGAAGAACACTTCATATATACTCTGAAGTTTCAGCTCAAGCATTTTTGAAACATGCAAGAGTGTCTGGATTTCATCCTTTAATTATTGAGTTTATTGAAGCACATCCAGACTATCTATACGACTTCGAAGCTCAAAAAGCTGGAAGTGTTTATTCCAATCCTGCAAGTCTTGAAAAACTTTCTGATATCCTTTGGGGATTTGAGATGAATGGCGGAATCGAAGAAAATCTCAAAAATCTGGATCCTCTTGGGTCTGGTTTGTTAAATACAAGTAAAATGAGGATGTTCATTGATTTTGTCAAGACTAGAGAAGCAATTTCTCCAAAGGATATTTTAGAGAAGTACAATAGTTCGAAGGTAAAAGGATTAATTGAAAAGTATATCAAGGATGGAAATAATGTGAGACTTGGTCAGCTCATGGATTCGTTTATTTCCTTTCTTGTAGATACAAGACCACAACTGAATGACGGAAATATTAAAAATATTGCTTCGTTTATTTGTGATGTTCCATCAGATACAGCAGCAATTCTTGTTACAAAGACAGACTCTTATGATAGGAAAAGTGATGAGTTTAAATATATGACCAAAATTCATACAACGTTATTTAGTAGTTCAGAATTGTATAAGAAAAAGTTCTACGAAACTATGACAGCTATTGGAGACAAAGCTGCATCTAATGAAGCGATAAAGGGAAGAAGATGAATGTAGACACTAGTGAAAGACTCAGAGATTTAATTATTCAGTTAACTTTTGCTGACTCGTACTGGGGATATCTATTTTCAAGAGTAAGAAGAGTTGAATGTGATATGCCCTTTGCTATGGGAATAACTCCAACTTCGGATGGAACAATAAATCTGTTATATGATAAAAAGAAAATTGATGGTTCTGATGATTTCACTGTTATTAAAATTTTAGAACATGAAGGCATGCATATACTAAATAAACATCTTTCTCGATTTTTCAGAATTCTCGCTGATGAAATTTCTAACTATGAAAAAGAGAGAAAAAGACATCTTATGATGTATGCTGCTGACATGGCAGTTAATACTCAAATGAAGATTCCTAAAGTATTAAAAGTTGGGGGTCAAGATTATAGGTTAGTTTTTCCTGACTTATATGGTCTACCCCCAAAGAAAACTATGGAATTTTATTTTCTGGAGTTACTCAAAGAACCGGATCAGTTAAAACAAACCTCAATGACAATCAACTTTAAAGGAGATTGTTCTAGTCAAAAAGGTAAAGTTGGTAAGGATCAGCAAGCAAATAAAAATAATCAAGATAGTCAAGGTGAAGAATCCAAAACCGATGGTAGCCAATCTGATGAAAATCAAACTGATGGTGAAGGAAAAGGGCAACTATTAGATGATCATTCTAAATGGATTGAAACAGCAGAAGAATGTGAAGACCTACATTCAATGTCAAGAAAACTGGATAACTTCTCTACTAATATTGTACTAGAAGCGTATAGATCAGTTTCTGATAGAGGAAAACTTCCTTCTGGAATCATTCAGATGATCCAAGATGCACTTGCTCCTGCCAGAGCACCTTATTACCAGATTATCAGAAAACTGGTAAGAGGTTCTCGAATGACAAAATTTGAAAGATGTTTTACAAGAATTAATAGGAAAAGGACATATTCATTTGCTATTAGTCCAAATCCAAACAAACCAATGATATGTCCTTTTCCTGGAAAAAGTAGAGATTTTTCATTTGACATTGGTATCCTTCTTGACTCATCTGGAAGTATGTCTTTAGAAGATATTATGGAAGGATTATCTGGAGTAAAGAACATCATAGAAAATGATAGACATTGTAAAACAACTATCATTGAATGTGATGCTGAAATTCAGAAGGAGTATGTTTGCAAGAGATTGAAAGATATTGATTTTCAAATTAAAGGTCGTGGTGGAACAACATTATTTCCAGCTTTATCTAGATTCAAGGAACTGGGGGTAGATGTTGTTTTGGCATTTACTGATGGATATTGCGAAAATATAAACCAAATTGCTAGAAGATTGTTACCAAAAAAGATTATTTGGGTAATTACAAATAACAGAGGTTCTACTGAGTATATCAATAAGAGTGGATTTGTAGTTACACTAGATAAATAAAGATTAATAGGAGATTTGTATGAAGATCATCGAAGCTTTAAAGAAGTTAAAGGTTATAGAGAAAAGAATGGAGAAAAACAAGACACAAATTACACAGTATTCTTCTATGGTAAGTACAGAAAGACCAATTTTCGATACTGAAGAGAAACAAAGGAAAGAGGTAAACTCTCTTATTCAGTCAAACAATGACTTGATGAGGGAATATCTCGATCTGAAAGGAAAGATTGAGAAAACAAACACCACAGTTAAGGTTGAAATGGGTGGTGTTCAGTATTCGATATCTGACCTTCTTCTTATTAAAAGGAAGATGGCAAAAATGATGATGAGTACTTATGAGGCATTGAATACATCAGCTGCACAGGCAAGACTGAGGCATGTTTCAATTGGCTCTGGTGAGAGATCGCCTCAAGTTGTTCAACTCTACGATGAAAAAGATAAGATTGCAGGGTTGGATAAGTGGCAGGATCTATATCACAATATAGATTCTCGGTTAGAGGTGATCAATGCAACGACAGATCTTGTAGAATAAGAACAAATAATAAAGGGTGATAGTTTTAGTGACGTAAAGAAGTAGAAATTAAGAGTCCCTCCTAATGGGGTCATATTAGGGAACATGGGCGGATAGATTGTACTATCCTTACTTTCATATGCCTGACACGCATATATCTTTAAGACTCAAGTCTAAAGTCTAAAGACTTACACGATGCCCTACGTGGATAAATAAGGGCTTTTAAAGTCTAAAGACTAAGGACTCAAGCCTGGGAGAAAACCAGATAAAGTGGTGCTTTAATTCTTGGCATCTATACCACTTCTGGCTGTCATTGGAGCTTCACCCTTTATTTTACGTAAATTTTTGAAAGGTGGCTTATGAGAATAAAGTTAGATTTTGTTACAAATAGTTCATCATCTAGTTTTGTTGTATGGGGAATTAAAATTCCAAAAGAAGAACTTTTTAAAAATGATTTTCTAATGGATTTGGCATATAAACAATATAGCGAAGAAAGCAAGAAATACGGTGGTCCTTTGATGTCGAAAAACAAGTTTTCTGATCTAGATTTTGGTGAAATTTATCCATATATTGATAGTGCTCTAGCTACTCAGGGACTCGAATCAGCATCACCATGTGATTTGGAAACTATTTCAATTGGAAGATCTCCATTTGAAATGAAAGATAATGAAATAGCGAGAGAGTTTAAAGCATCTATTATACAGGCATTACAATTTTTTAATCTACCGTATGATCTAGAGAGAATTGAAGACGCATGGTATGATTGATAGGAGTGAATATGAGAATAAAAGAAGATTTTGTTACTAATTCAAGTAGTACATCATTTACATTAAAAGCTGTGTGTGTTGGGAGACTTCCTTATTTAGATGTTCCTGATTTAACCAAGGAACTAAAGAAAAAGTTTAAACCCTCTAAGTCTGAACTCGTAAGATACTCTGACAAAACTATATTTGTAATGAAAAAAACCATTTTAGATAATATATGGGGACAGGATTCTTATGAGGGTGAAAACTATGGTTATATGGAACTTGAAGTCGAAAATATAAAAGATTTTTATTATAATGAAAATGATGTGCAGATTACGGATAGTAATACATTACTAAAAATGTTTGTTATTACACCAACGCTTTGGTGTGAGAATGGGGATGTATTGTTGTATGAAATAGTAATGAAAAGCATCAAGAAAATTTTGAGTTTATATAAGAATTTAGATATTATGATTGACTTATTCTATTCTCAAACTGTTCTAGACATATATGGAGATGGTTGGGATGGTGGGGATCCACAGGGACCATATGAATGGACATTTCAAGTATATGAAAGAGAAAGTAGATTGGGAAGAATAATTGGAAATAAGAATATTTTGAGTCTTTCTCGATAAGGAGAATGTAATGAGTCATTATACTGTTTTAATTGTTGGTAATAATATTGAAGAACAACTTTGGCCATATTGGGAACTAGATCTTTCTCAGGAAGAAGCAGAAAAAGATCCAAGATCAGTCTTTGTTTCTCAGATTAAAGACAGTGAAAAGGAAGAGAAATTCTCAGAATTTCTCAATAAAGAAAAAGAATATATAGAAAAAAATGATGTTAAATATGAGTCTGCAACTGAATGGATTAGAGAGTGGTTTGGATATGTATATAATTCTGAACTACAGTCATGGGGATATTATCACAATCCAAACGCAAAATGGGATTGGTATTCAATTGGTGGTAGATGGTCTGGATTCTTTATTTTGAAAGATGGAGCAAAAGGAAAACTTGGAATTCCTGGAATTTATGGTAGGAACGAAGAAAACGAAGCTTCGAATAGAGCTGACCAGGCAATGAAAGGCGATATTGATTGGGAAGCTATGAGAAAAAATGAGATTGAAATTGCAAAAAAGATTTGGCAAAAATTTTTAGATGATAAAACTAAAGAAAATATTATGGATCCGAGAATGGTATCTTTCCTTTATGGGATTTCTCCTGATGATACATTTGAAAGTTTTATCAAGAAAAGAGATAAATTTCCATCTACATTTGCTGTTTTGAAAGATGGAAAATGGTATGAGAAAGGAAAGATGGGTTGGTGGGGAATTACAACAGATGAGAAACCAAATGATGAATGGGATCATGAATTTAAAAAGCTGATTGAAGATCTACCAGATGAT
>Ga0116146_1000616_pt1 | contig 42309 bp, 39 predicted proteins | sample AD_JPNHG2_MetaG_FD_89748 | JGI IMG/M metagenome (GOLD analysis project Ga0116146, IMG submission 89748) | Active sludge microbial communities of municipal wastewater-treating anaerobic digesters from Japan - AD_JPNHG2_MetaG | ecosystem: Engineered > Bioreactor > Anaerobic > Digestate | place... | reverse complement strand
TGTTTCGCAGCATCTTTCTAAATTGTTGAAAAATGGTTATGTTAATTTAAAAATTGATCCATATGTTAGGCGAAATACGATTTTTATTTAAAAGCTGGGAACACCCCCTCTTTAACCACTAACGTTATGGAAAACGAAATCAAAATTGGCCATGAGCCAAAACAAAATTGGTTCTTGAAGCGAGCAAAAAAATATCAGGTTATTACTTTTACGGTCGGATTCCTGTTTTTTAATCGACTTATTACAATTGTTCTTACAGCTTACTCTGCCGATAAAGATTTATTTGTAGAAATTTTTCACCTAAATATTTGGTTGGTAATCGGCATGATACTAATATTTTATTTTCTTCAATGGCTATCGGTTGTTTTGGTAGCCTCAAAATTTACAAAGGAAACATTAAAACAAAAATTTTTAAGACACCCCATAGCCACAATCATTCTTTTTATTTCGTATGTCATCGATCTGCCATATAGATTATATTATGGCGGTTTACCTATTTTCGAAACAATAGTTCGTTACGCATTTGTATATTTTCTCTGGTGGCTATTGGTTTGCTGGATAAGTAGCAAAATTTTCAAAAAGCAACGATTTGAATGGAGTTGGTATAAAAAAATAATTGAAACAATTTTTGTTTTAATGCCGAAAGCCTACAAAATTATCCTTGGCTTAATTGTAGCGTTGGAATTATTATTGATATTGTTTTTCTTAATAATAGTAATCTTCAAATATTCAGGCAAAGATTTAGAAGTGCTTTTTTCTTAATTATTATTAACCAAATCACTATGAGAACAATCGGCAAAGTAATCGGCAATCTGTTGTTGATAGTAGCAGCATTCCTAATGTTTAATTTTTGGTACCAGGCCATGAGAAATTGGTTGGGCTTTCTCGGCGAAATCCTCGCTTTCGTTATAAGTCCGGGGTTAGTAATATTACCGATACTATTCGTAATATTCCCGATAGTATTTTGGATTGTTGAAGGGGTATTCCCAGCTTTCTATTTTATAATTTTGGGTATTGGAATAGTTGGCCTGATAATTACAGTCATATCTATTGGAGACGAATAAAATAAAAATCGTACATCGCCTAACAGTGTGTATGAGGTTCGGCATTTAATATTATTTCTATGAAAAAGAAAATGCAAACAATAACGATTGTAAAAATTATTGCTATCATAATGCTCTTTTGGGCGCTTGCTGATAATCCATATGGGTATTATCAAATTTTGCGCTGGGTAATTGCAGGCGTAACTGGATATTCAGCATATCTCGCTTATAAACAAGGTAAGAACGCTTGGACATGGATTTTGGCAATTACTGCAATTCTGTTTAACCCAATCGCACCCATTTATCTTGATAGAGAAACTTGGTCAGTGTTAGATATAATCGCCGCCAAAATAATTTTTACAAGTATCTTTAAATTGAAAGTCGTTGCGAAAAGAGGAATAATATCAAATGCCTCACCCAAATTGCTCGTTCGCTTAAGCGGGGTGGGGCTCCGCCAAATTATACCGCCACGCTCACTTTGCAACTTCTCATACACGCAAACGATAGACGAAAAACAATTGTTGAGATAACCGCAAAAGTTAAAGAGGTAATTAAAATTAAAAGAGAAGAATTTGTAGAAAAACATTGTTATTATTTAAATATGTTAGAAAAGGATGATAGAGAAAGAATTGTCGAAGCTTACAAAACTATATCGGAAATTACATCAAAAATTTTAAAAAAAGTGAAATTTTAATTACGGGAGCTTTCAATGATAAGGCTTATATTAACAAATATTTTATTGTTTAGTATTCTTGTTTTGGCTCAACAAACAGTAACGCTTAGTGTAGAAGATTGTATTAGAATTGGTAAAGAGAATAGTAAAACGTTAAAAATAAGTAAATCTAAAGTAATACAATCTGAAGCAAAATTAGCTGAAACAGATGCTAATTTGTATCCATCGTTAAAGCTGACCGCTGGGTATACAAGGTTGAGTGATGTTGGAAAACCAGATTTCGGCCCAGCTGGTGCATCAATTGCTAAGGCTTTTTCTCCGATATTAGATAATTATTCAACCAAAATTACTTTAAGTCAACCAATATTCACAGGATTTAGGTTAAGTTCTACATCGGAAATTAGTGAGTATAATAAACTTGCCACTGAAAAAGAATATGAAAAAGATGAAAAACAGCTAATATTAGAGATTAGAAATTCTTATTGGACTTTGTATAGAGCAATTATGCTCAAGGAAAATATTCAACAAAACATTAAAATGATTGAAGCACATCTTGAAGATGTGGAAAATTATAAGAAAAATGGACTTGCAACTGATAATGAAGTTTTGAAAGTAAAAGTGCAACTTTCGAATACTAAATTACTATTAATTGATGCTGAAAATGCAATTGAAATGTCGATGTTAGCACTTAATAGTTTAATTGGGTTACCTTTATCTACAAAAATTGTTCTTAAAGATAAACCTGAGTTTCTTTCTCTTGAACAATATGATAATAATGCTAATATATTAAATGCTCTTAACACAAGAGAAGAGATTGTATCTATGAAATACAGATTGGAAGCTGCAAATTCTGCGATAAATTTAGCCAAATCTGGATGGTATCCGCAAATTTTCTTTTTTGCAGATTATATTTATTCTAATCCTAATCAAAGATATTTTCCACAAAAAAAGGAATTTAAAGGTAGCTGGGATTTTGGTATTACACTTTCATTTGATTTATGGAACTGGTTGTTGCCTAAACATCAAACAATACAAGCAGAAATGCAATACGAACAATTAAAGCAAAGTTATGAGTTGTTAAAAGATCAAATAAATTTAGAAGTTGTTCAAAACTATCAAAATATGATAAAAATGTATGAAAAAATCAAAGTTACTCAAGAGGCTAAAGAACAAGCAAGGTTAAATCATAAAATTACAAGTGAAAAGTTTAAAGCAGGATTAATTTCAAATTCTGAGCTTATTGATGCTGAGACATCTTTGTTACAAGCTGATATTAATTATTCATTAGCTATAGCAGATTATGAATTTGCAAAAGCTAAATATCTTAAATCTATAGGGAAATAATTATTTGAGGAATAATATGAATAAAGCAAAAATTAAACTAATAGCAATTATTGCGATTGTAATTCTTATCATTGTTTTAATATTAGCAAATAATAAGAGAATTATCAATCAAAAAGCGGCTAAACTTACAAAATTAGATTATATACCAGTTTCAGTATTTACAGTTAAAACAGGTGATATTAAAGAAGATATAAGTTTTATAGCAACAGCATATCCAAACAAAGAAGTTAACATTGCTACAGAAGTTGCTGGTAAAGTTATTAAAGTTAATTTTACAGAAGGCACTTTTGTTAAGGCTGGCGATGTATTAGTCCAGATTGATGATCAATTAAAACAATCTGCATATGAAAATGCTAAAGCATTATTTGATAAAGCTGAAAAAGATTTACAAAGGAATAAAGAACTTTACAATAGCAAGAGTATTAGTGATGCCCAAATGGAAGCCGCAGAACTAAATTATTATAATGCTAAAAATCAATTGAAAATTGCGCAAAAACTATTAAAAGATACAAAAATTATAGCACCTTTTAGTGGGTATATTACTCAAAAAATGGTTGAGATTGGTGCTTATTTGAATGTTGGTAATCCAATTGCTACAATTGTTGACGTAAGTTCTTTAAAAATCAAAGCCAATATAGCAGAAAAAGATGCCTTTAAATTGAAAAAAGGTGACCAACTAAAAATGACAACTGATGTTTACCCAACTAAAATTTATTACGGTAATATTTCTTATATCTCCCCAAAGGGTGATGATGCACACACCTATCCTATTGAAGTGATGGTTAATAATAGTAATGGTGAATTGAAAGCTGGAATGATTTTCAATATTAGTTATAATTACGAAGTAAAACAAAACAAATTAGTTATTCCACGTGACGCAATCATTGGAAGTATAAAAAATCCATATGTTTATGTTGTAAATAATGATGTTGCAGAATTACGATATATTAAAGCTGGAGAAGAATTAGGTAAATTTGTTCAAGTAATTGATGGGTTAAAATCAGGAGAAAAGGTAGTAGTAAAAGGAAAACTTAATATTACAAACGGTAGTAAATTAAAATCAACAGAAGAAAATTAAAGGTTTGAAAATGACAATAACAGAACTTTCAATAAAAAGGCCAACTTTAGTAGTTGTAGTATTTAGTGTACTGGCTGTATTGGGAATTTATGGTTATTTGCAACTTAATTATGACTTAGTGCCCAAGTTAACAGCACCAGTATTAACTATTCAAACAATTTATCCAGGCGGTTCTCCTAATTCAGTTGAAAATAATGTAACTAAAGTTATTGAAGATGCAATTGTAGGATTGGAAAAGATAAGTGAAATTCGTTCTACATCTTCTGAGGGTTTTTCTTTAGTAATAATACAATTTGATATGGATGCAGATATAGATAAAGCTTTGCAGGATGCACAGAGGAAAATAAATCAAGTTGTTAATAAATTACCATCAACAGCAAAGCAGCCAGTAATATCTAAATTAGCTGTTGATGAACTGCCAGTTTTAAGGTTAACAGTTACATCCAATATGGATGCTAAAGAGTTAAATCAATTTATAATCGATAAAATTCAACCAAGATTAACTAAGATTAAGGGTGTAGGATTAGTATCTCTTTTAGGTGGGGAAGAAAGAGAAATTAAAGTTAACATAGATGCTAATAAAATAAAAGCATATAAATTGAACTTATTTGCAGTTACCCAAACTTTAAAAGGGCAAAACCTTGATTTCCCAACAGGTAATGTAAAGAGTGAAGATGAACAATTAGTGGTGCGTGTTGCTGGAAAATTTAACTCATTAGATGAAATAAAAAATCAAACTATAGGATTGAGTAGGACAGGTGGGCAAATCAAGTTGAAAGATATTGCAGAAGTTTATGATGGCACTAAAGATTTATCGAATATTTATAGATTAAACGGTAATACATCAATCGGTATGTTAATTGTAAAACAAAGTGATGGCAATACTGTTCAGGTTAGTGATGATGTGAAAAAAGAAATTGAGAGAATAGAAAAAGATTATGAAAAAGAAGGAATTAAATTTACAATTGCGCAAGATTCGTCAACTTTTATAATGGATTCTGCTAATGCAGTAAAATTTGATTTATTTTTGGCTGTGATATTAGTTGCGTTAGTTATGTTTGTGTTTTTACATAGTATTAGAAATTCGTTTATAGTTTTAATCTCTATTCCAACATCTTTAATTTCTGTATTTTTCTTGATGTATTTATTTAATTTTACATTGAATACAATTACATTGCTTGCAATGTCGTTGGTGATTGGTATTTTGGTTGATGACTCGATTGTTGTATTGGAAAATATTCACAGACATCTTGAAATGGGAGAAGAACCCAGAGTAGCTGCTTTAAGAGGAAGAAATGAGATAGGTTTTGCTGCACTTTCTATTACATTAGTTGATGTTGTAGTGTTTGTTCCTTTAGCTTTAATTACGGGAATGATTGGTAATTTATTGAGGGAATATGCTCTGGTTGTAGTTTTTACAACTCTTATGAGCTTGTTTGTTTCTTTTACAGTTACTCCAACGCTTGCATCAAGAATTTCAAAAGTTGAGCATTTTAATCCAAATTCTCTATTAGGTAGATTTTCTATTTGGTTTGAAAAACAATTTACAAAGCTTGAAGAATTATATCAAAAAGTTCTTAGGTGGTCATTAAATAACTCCAAAAAGATAGTGCTTGGTATTATGATTGCTACAATATTTTCGTTTGCACTTTTTCCAATGGGCTTTATAGGATTTGAATTTTTTCCACCAGTAGATAGAGGAGAAATTATAGTAACAGCCGAATTAAAACCGGGTGTGACAATTGAAGAAACAAATAGACAAGTTCAAATTTTAGAAGCAGAACTTAGAAAAATACCAGAAGTAAATAAAATTGTGACTAATGTAGGTGCTTCGGGTGAAGGTATTTTAACCTTTTCTAAGGCAAATTCTTCAGAAATATTGGTTGGATTGGTAGATAAAAAACAAAGAAAAAAGAGCACTGATGATTTAGCTCAAGATATTAAATTAAAGTTATCAACTTACCCAGGTATTACAGTTAGAGTTGCTCCAGTAAGCTTAATGAGAACTTCAAAAAGATCACCTATTGAAATTTTGGTTAAAGGAACAAATTATGCAGATGTATTGGAAGCAGGTAAACAAATTGTTAATATTGCAAGTAAAATAGAAGGTACAAGCGATGTGAGGTTATCTACAGAGGAAGGTAATCCGGAACTAAACATTAATATTGATAGAGATAAGCTTTCAAAATTTAATCTAACAATAGCTGAAGTATCTCAAAATTTAAGAATAGCTTTAACTGGTGATGATGATTCAAAATATACAATGAATGGTACTGATTACAATTTAAAAATTGTTTTAGATAACTTTGATAGATATAATCCTGAGGATTTAAGAAGATTTACATTTATCAATCAATTAGGTAAACCTATAGAATTACAACAGTTTGCGAATATCTGGATAACCACTGGACCTTCTAAATTGGAAAGATTTGATAGAACGGCAGCAGTTACCGTTAAATCTCAAGTATTTGGTAAAACAAGTGGTGTGGTAGCGCAAGAAATTATGAAAAAACTTAAAGATGTAAAATTTAATTCTGATGTTGATTATGAATTAATAGGTGAACAAAAGAACTTAGGTGATTCAATGAAGAGTTTGCTGTATGCATTATTTGGAGGTATTTTGTTTGTGTATTTAATTATGGTTGCTTTATATAATTCATATTTGTATCCATTTGTAGTTTTATTTTCTATTCCACTTGCAATAGTTGGTGCTTTTTTAGGATTAGCTTTGACAATGAAAAGTATTGGAATTTTTTCAATGCTGGGTATTATTACTTTGGTAGGTTTAGTCGCTAAAAATGCTATATTATTAGTCGATAGAACAAATGTTATGAAATTTGAGCACAATTTACCAACAATGGATGCTTTATTAGAAGCAGGAAAAACAAGATTAAGACCAATATTAATGACAACATTATCTTTGATTTTTGGATTATTACCAATTGCTTTATCTACATCAGCCGGTAGTGAAGTTAAATCTGGTTTAGGTGTTGTACTTATAGGTGGTCTTTCCAGTTCTTTAATATTAACATTAGTTCTAGTTCCAATTGTATATAATACCTTTGATAGAATAAAAGAAAAGTTTCCAAAAAAAATTAGTTAATAAAAAAAAGCGAGCCGAAAAGCTCGCTTTTTTTATTATTCTTATTTTAAGGATAATGAGCTATTTTTTCTTCCATAAGCAAAGTAAATTATTAAACCTATTCCCAACCATACAAAAAGCCTAATCCAATTATCAACCGGTAGAGAAAACATTAATAATAAATTGAAAAATATACCTAAAATTGGTAAAGTTATACCAAAAGGAACTTTAAATGGTCTTTTTGCATCGGGATTAGTATATCTTAATACAATAACAGCAATTGAAATAATCACAAATGCAAGGAGTGTACCAATATTAACAAGTTCTGCTAATATTCTCAATGGTAGTAAGCCGGCTAACATAGAAACTATAATACCAGTTAATATAGTAGATTTATAAGGAGTTTTGTATCTAGGGTGAACTTCTGAGAAAAACTTTTTGGGTAATAAACCATCTCTGGACATTGCAAAAAATATTCTTGTTTGGCCAATTAATAAAACTAATATAACAGATGTGATTCCTGTAAGAGCTCCTATATCAATTATGAACTGAACTCCATGTAAATCATGTGCTTCAAATGCTTTTGCGATAGGAGCATTTATATCGATTTGGTCGTATCTAACCATACCAGTTAGAACTGCAGTGACCGCAATGTATAATATTGTGCTTATTAGAAGTGATCCAATAATACCAATTGGTAGATCTCGAGCTGGATTTTTAGTTTCTTCTGCTTGCGTGGAAACGGCATCAAAACCAATATAAGCAAAAAAAGCAATTGCAGCCCCAGCAATAACTCCAATAGGTTGACCGGCAGCGTCTACCATTCCCCAAATAGTTTTACCAAAAAATGATACTCCACCAAAACCAAATGGTGCAAAAGGTGTGTAATTATTAAAATCAATATAAAAAGCACCAACAGCAATAATTAGCAATATAATTGATACTTTGACAATTACCATTATATTGTTTAGCGTGGAGCTTTCTTTCATCCCTCGCAAAAGAACAATACTAAGTACAACTATAATAAAAACAGATAATATATCAATATAAGATCCAGTACTGACAAAAATACCCTTGTCAATATCCAAATCAAAAGGTGCTTGACTTAAATAATATGGAAATTTGATACCAAAAATATTGAGAAAATCCTGTAGATAATGTGACCATCCGTGGGCAACAGCGGCTGCAGCAACAGTATATTCTAAAATTAAATCCCAACCGATGATCCATGCAAAAATTTCTCCTAATGTTATATATGAATATGTGTATGTTGACCCTGCAACAGGTACCATTGAAGCAAATTCAGCGTAACAAAGTGCTGCTATAAGGGTAACAAAACCGGCAAGAACAAATGAAAGAATAAGTGCAGGACCAGCTTTATCATGTGCTGCTATACCAGTTAATACAAAAATACCTGTTCCAATTATACAACCAATCCCAAAACTGATAAGTGCCCATGGCCCAAGAACTTTTTTTAACTGATACTTCCCTTCTGTACCAGATATTGCATCTTGTATTGTTTTTTTCCTAAAAATGCTCAATGTTACTCCAATAAAATAATTTTAAAAAACAATTAATAAGAAAAAAAATTGAAAATTGGAAATTAAACATATGAGAATAATTGTTTTTACTGTACATAAAAATAATTATAGTCATAGGAAAAAGGGCACTCTTTATAAAAGACTGCCCTTATTATTATTTCAATGTATTGTATAATTTAGGATATATGAGGGTATACATCAATTAATCAGTATAGCTTTTGTGCATTATTGGTAGACCAAGATTCTTATTTGCTTTATGTAATCCTGCATAAGCAATTTCATTAGCAGGGTTATGCTTAATACTCCATTCAAACATTTTTTTTGCGCCTTCGTCATCACCTTCGAGGTATAAGCATTCACCTAAACCTGCACAAGCTTGTGATGATTCAGGATCCAATTCCAATGCAGTTTCAAAATTTTCCCTTGCTTCTTTTATTTTTCCCATACCAAGATAAATATAACCTTTAAAGTTTTTGAAACTAACCTGAGATGGTAAACTAATTTCTATAGCTTTGTTTTCAAAATCATTTAATAGTTCAAGGGCTTTTTCGTATTCTTTTTTATCAAAATATTCATAAGCATCAGTGATGTATTTTGCTAATTTTTCATCGGATAAAACTTCATCGAATACTAATGAATTATGTTCTCTTGGCAAAGATAAGTTTTTGTTAACTTTTGCTAAACCTTCGACAGCGAAAGTATTTTCTGGGTTGTAAGCAACAGCATATTCGTACATTTTTTTTGCAGATGCATCATCACCTTGTAAAAAGAAAATTTCACCTAAGCCTGCACAAGCTTGTGAAGAAGTTTCATCAATTTCTAATGCTTGTTCAAAACATTTTTTTGCAGTTTCTATATCATTTAGTGCTAAGTAATTAAATCCTTTAAAGTTCAGAGATGAAACTTTAACTGACTTTTCAAATTCTTCAATTCTTTCTAATGCTTCTTTAAATCTTTTATCTTGAAATGCTTGATAAGCATCTGCAAAAAGAACTTCAAAATTAATTTTCTTTTTTACATCATCACCTTGGAGTGTATTATCATAAATTGGCTTTCCTAAAGATTTATTAACTTTTGCTAATCCATTAATGGCCATAGGATTTTGTGGGTTATGCAGTACAGCCCACTCAAACATTTTTTTAGCTTCTTCATCTTGATGATTAAGATAAAAAATTTCACCTAAACCTGCACAAGCTTGTGATGATTTAGGATTAAGTTGCAACGCTACTTCAAAACATTGTTTTGCTTTGATTAAATCATTTAGAGCTAAATATATTAGTCCTTTGAAGTTTTCTATCTCAGTAGTTCTTACTTTATAAAGTTTTTCAGCTTCAGCGACTTTGATAAGTGCATGTTCAAAATGTCTTTTGTTGAATAGTTGAAATGCTTCTTCGACTAATGCATTAATTTGAGTTTGATTATCTTCAGATGTTAATGAATTATCTTCAGGTAGTAATCCTAATTCCTTGTTTACTTTTTTTAATCCGGCTATTGCCAATGGATTTTGTGGATCGTAATTTAAAGCATATTCGTACATTTTTTTTGCTTCTTTGTCGCTGTTTTGCAAATAAAATAGTTCGCCCAATCCAACACATGCTTGTGGGGAAGTTGGATTAAGATTTAATGCTTCTTCGAATTGTTCTTTTGCTTTTTCATATTCACCAAGTGATAAAAAGCAGAAACCCCTAAAATTATAAATACTTGCACCTTCAGCAATTGAACTATCTTTGGGCAAATATTTTTCAGCTTCGTTAATTAATTCGATAGCTTTTGTAAAATCTTTTTTTGAGTAGCTATCGTAAGCTTGGTTAACGAGATTTGTGTAACTATGCATTGTTAATACTCCATTTTTATTATCTTTTCTAAGTACTCTTTATAATATGATTTTGGCATTTTTTCTAGTAAAGATTTAAATTGTTCTAAAGTAATAAAGTTTTGTTTAAGAGCAATTTCTTCAATACATGCAACTTTCATACCTTGTCTTTTTTCAATTGTTTGGAAAAACATTGAAGCTTCTAATAAAGATTCAGGTGTACCAGTATCGAGCCAAGCAACTCCTCTTCCAATTAATTCAACTCTAAGTTTTCCTTTTTCTAAGTATTTTTTGTTAACATCTGTAATTTCTAATTCACCTCTTGCAGATGGTTCTAAATTTTTAGAAATATTTACAACTTCGTTATCATAAACATAAAAACCTGGTACTGCATAGTTAGATTTCGGAACTTTAGGTTTTTCTTCGATAGATATTACTTTACCTTCTTTATCAAATTCAACAACGCCATATCTTTCAGGGTCAGATACAGGATAACCAAAAACTATTCCGCTTTCTTTATGATTTTGAACTGCGTTATATATGAAATTTAATTTCCCATAAAAGATATTATCACCAAGTATTAGGGATACTGAATCATTTCCAATAAATTTTTCGCCAATTATGAATGCTTCTGCTATGCCATTAGGTGCATTTTGTATTGCGTATTGTATATTTAAACCGTATTGGCTACCATCTTCAAACAATTTTTGATATAAAGGAATAGTTTCTTCATTTGAAATAATTAGTATATCTTTAATATGCGCTAACATCAGTATCGATAGAGGATAATATATTAATGGCTTATCATAAATAATAGTTAATTGTTTGCTATATAATTTAGTAATGGGATAGAGCCTTGTCCCAGCTCCGCCAGCTAGAATTATACCTTTCATTAACTTATTCCTAATTAATTGATTATAAAATTTATTAAATAAATATCAATAAGTGTGCCAAAATTAGGAACTTATTTAAATCCAATAAATTACAAATTCGGTAATTTTGAGATAATTCATTATATTTGCAATAAAAAAAGGAAATTTTAATGGAAAAATTTATAAAAATATGCCAGATAACTGAAATAAAAGATAAACCTAACAAAATTTATATTGATGAATTTGATATGGAAGTAGCGGTATTTTATGTGAATGGAAATTATTATGTTGTGGATAATGTTTGTCCTCATCAACATAGAAGTATATTGTGTGATGGTTTTATTGATGAAGGGTTTGTATATTGTCCTGCTCATTCATGGGAATTTGATTTGAAAACAGGTAAAAGAAAAAATGGTAATAAAGGAATTAATAGTTATGAAGTTATGATTAAAGATGGCTTTCTTTATGCCAAAATAATTCCTAAAAAATTTAATTGGTAAATGAAGATTACTAAAAATGAAATAATATCTATTGCTAAGAAATTAGGTTTTGATTTAATTGGATTTACAAAATATCAAAAATTATTAAATGAAGTAGATAATTTAAAAAAATGGCTTAATAATGGTTACCACGCTAAAATGGAATATATGCAAAAAAATTTGGATAAGAAAGAAGATCCACATTTGATACTCCCAGATTGCAAGGTTGTTGTATCATTAGGCATGAATTATTATCAAGAAATTGAATATAAACAAAATAAAGCTAAGATATCTAAATATGCTTTAGGGAAAGATTACCATTATGTAATGTGGAAAAAACTTCAAATATTTGTTGATGAATTGAAACTTATGGAAAAAAATTTAAGTTATTATTATAATGTTGATACCGGGCCAGTATTGGATAAAGCTTGGGCTGTGAAAGCAGGTTTAGGCTGGTTAGGAAAAAATTCTAATTTAATTAATCCTAAAAAAGGTAGTTTCTTTTTTTTAGCAACAGTATTTCTAAATATAGAAATTGATTTTGATGAGCAAATTATAACAGATCATTGTGGAAATTGTACAAGATGTATTGATGCTTGCCCAACTCAGGCAATTGTTGAGTCATATGTTGTTGATTCTAATAAATGTATATCATATTTAACAATAGAGAACAAAGAAGATATTTCTTTAGAATTCATAGGAAAGTTTGAGAATTGGGCTTTTGGGTGTGATATTTGCCAGGATGTTTGTCCTTGGAATAATAAGTTCAGTGTTCCAACTCAAGAAAAAAGATTTTTAGAACATTTAATTGAACCAAATATTGAATTTGATTATTTCGATAAGTATACAAATAGCCAATTTAAGCAAAGATTTAAATTTAGTCCTATTACTAGAGCTAAATTAAAAGGTTTAATTAGAAATTTAAATTTTATAAGAGTTAGTAACCAAATGAAGAAAAATTAATCATATTAAGAAATAAATAAGAAAATTAGGAGAAAAACATGGCTAGAAATGTTAAAGTAGCAATTATAGGTTCAGGTCCTGCAGGATTAACTGCCGCTATCTATACAAGTAGAGCCAATTTACAACCAGTTTTATTTGAAGGTATGCAACCAGGTGGACAATTAACTATAACAACAGAAGTTGAAAATTTTCCAGGCTTTGAACATGGTATTATGGGACCAGAATTAATGAATATTACAAAAAAGCAAGCACAAAGATTCGGAACTGAAATTTTAAGCGAATCGATTGAAAAGGTTGATCTAAAACAATATCCATTTTACTTAAAATCTAACAAAGAAGAATATTATGCAAATTCTGTAATTGTAGCAACCGGTGCAACTGCAAAATTATTGGATGTACCAGGAGTTAACGAGTACATGGGTTTTGGAATATCAGCTTGCGCAACTTGCGATGGATTTTTCTTTAGAAATTTAAGAGTCGTTGTTGTTGGTGGTGGTGATAGTGCTATGGAAGAAGCAACATTTTTGTCTAAATTTGCTTCTGAGGTTTATATTGTTCATAGAAGAGATCAATTTAGAGCTAGCAAGATAATGGTTGATAAGGCAAAAAATAATCCTAAAATTAAATTTATCCTAAATTCAACAATAACAGAAGCTTATGGTACTAATGAAAATGGGATTAAAAAGTTAACAGGAGTAAAAATAAAAAATCTTGTAACTGGAGAAGAAACACAATTCCCAACAGATGGATTATTTTTTGCTATTGGTCATAAACCTAATACAGAGATATTTGTTGGGCAACTTGATATGGATGAAACAGGTTATTTAGTTGTAGAACCAGGAACAACAAAGACAAATATTCCAGGTGTATTTGCTGCTGGGGATGTTGCAGATAAAAAATATAGACAGGCTATTACAGCTGCTGGTTCTGGATGTATGGCTGCAATAGATGCAGAGAGATGGTTAGAAGAACATAATTAAGTGAATAACAGTTCGTTTTTACGTTATACTTTATACAAAAATAACTTTATAATAATAATAATTTTGTTACATTTGTAGTGTTTCTTTGAAAAATTAAGGGAATAAAATGAAATACTATGCATTAATTCTTGGTGCTTCTTCTGGATTTGGTGCCGCAACAGCAAGAAAACTTAGCAAAGATGGCTACAATATCATTGGTGTACATCTTGACCGTTCTGCTACTATGCCAATAGTTGAAAAAATTATACAAGATATTCAGAATGATGGTAACGAAGCACATTTCTTTAATATCAATGCAGCTGACCACAAGAAAAGAGAACATGTAATTGAAGAAATTAAAAAAATTACAAATAATGAGCCATTAGTCAGAGTTGTATTGCATTCACTGGCATTTGGTTCATTACAACCTTTTATTGCTTTAAATAAAGGTGGTGAATTTATTACTCATAGACAAATTGAAATGACACTCGATGTAATGGCTAACTCATTAGTTTACTGGACACAAGATTTGGTACACAATGATTTAATGCCAGAAAATAGTAGAATATTCGCTTTAACTAGTTTCGGATCTCGTGTAGCATTTCCGTTTTATGGAGCAGTTTCCGCTGCTAAAGCTGCTCTTGAAGCTTATGTTAGACAATTAGCGCTTGAGTTAGGAAAGAAAAAAATTGCAGTAAATGCTTTAATGGCGGGTGTTACTGATACACCTGCATTAAGAAAAATTCGTGGTAACAACAAAATAATTGAATTAGCACTGGAAAAAAATCCTATGGGAAGATTAACAGTTCCAGAAGATATTGCAAATGCTATTTCAGTATTGTCTAAACCTGAAGCTATCTGGATAAACGGTGGTGTTATTCAAGTTGATGGTGGAGAAGACGCTATAAGTTTTGCAAATACATCAGTATTATAATATATAAAAAGGCTCAGTAATCATTGAGTTTTATAATCAATAGTCATTTCCAATTACTTATAATTTCAACTGTAAAAGTCAAAAAAAAGCTACCCTTGTGGGTAGCTTTTTTTAATATACAAAGCTTATTGACTAATATATTCTTCAACAAGTTTTATTACTGCTTTTTCAAAATTTTCTTGTGTTTGTTCATCCATATAAGAAAGCAATTTTTCATAGCTTTTTTTTATGGCTTCCATTTTTTCATTAGTAACTTTAATACCTTTTTTAGTTAGTATAATATGAGCTTTTCTTCTATCAGATTTATCAGGTAATCTATCGATTAAACCTGCTTCGTAAAGTCTATCAATTAATTGAGAAGCAGTGCTTTGGGCTATATTTAGTCTATTAGCTAAATCATTAACGGTAATTTCAGGGAAATTCATAATTGTATTTAAAGCTCTAAATTGTTGATTAGTAACATCAACAGATAATTTTGGATTTTTCTTTCCTTTAGTAAAAGCACCTGTAAAAATTTGAGGTAATACTTTAACAATTCTATCAGCTCGGGTTTCATTCGTATTGCTGTTCATCTTTACTCCATTATATTTTTTTACTTACTACTTTTGCTTGCATAAATAATAATAGATAATCTCTTCCACCAGCTTTTGAATCAGTACCGCTTAAATTAAATCCGCCAAATGGATGACCTCCAACTAAGGCTCCTGTGCATTTACGATTAAAATATAAATTACCGCAGTGGAAATGAATTCGTGCATATTCTAATTTTTCTTGGTTATTTGAGTATACAGCCCCAGTTAACCCATATTTTGTATTATTAGCTATTTCAATTGCTTGTTTAAAGTCTTTAGCTTTTATTAAGGCTAAAACTGGTCCAAAAATTTCTTCTTGTGCAATAGTATCAGTAGGTTTAACATTTTCGAATATTGTAGGTTCAATATAGAAACCTTTATCATTTATAATATTTCCGCCATAAATAAGTTTATTCTCTTTTTTGCCAATTTCAATATAATTTAAGATTGTATTCATAGCTTTTTGAGATACAACAGGCCCCATAATAAAATTCTCTTCTGCAGGTCCTACTTGCAATTTTTTAACTTCTTCTAGTAATTTTGAAACAAATTTATCATACACTTTATTAACAATAATTGCACGAGAACAAGCAGAGCACTTTTGACCCTGGAAACCATAAGCAGAGGTTATTACACCTTTTACTGCTGCATCTAAATCAGCTTCGTCATCTATAATGATAGCATCTTTCCCACCTAATTCAGCGATAACTCTTTTTATCCAGATTTGTCCTTCATTTAATTTTGCAGCTTTTTCATTTATAGAAATTCCTACTGGTAATGACCCAGTAAATGCAATCATTCTTGTGAGTGGATGTTCAACTATTGTATCGCCTACTTCTTCACCGGAACCAGGAATAAAGTTAAGAACACCATCTGGTAACCCTACTTCTTGCATAATATCGCAGAATAATTTGCCCATCATAGGGCTATCTGAAGCAGGTTTTAAAACTACAGTGTTTCCGGTAACTATTGCTGCTGATGTCATACCAACAAGTATTGCAAAAGGAAAATTCCAAGGTGGAATAACAGCAATAACGCCTAAAGGTATATAAAATAATTCATTTTCTTCACCTTTAACAGGTGTTATAGGCTGCTTTTGTGAATATCTTAGCATTTCTCTGCCATAAAACTCAAGAAAATCAATTGCTTCTGCTGTATCTGCATCAGCTTCAGTAAAATTTTTACCAACTTCTTTAATCATCCATGCGTTAATTTCGTATCTTCTTTCACGTATAACCTGAGCAGCTTTGAATAAATATTCAGCCCTTTCTTCTGGTTTTGTCAATGACCAGGTTTTAAAAGTTTTGTGAGCTACTTCTATAGCTTTAATGGCTTGTTCTTTAGTTGCTTTGTAAAATGTAGCAACAATTTCATCTTTTTGGGATGGATTAATTGAATTAAATGTACTACTGCTTTTTACTTGTTTACCGCCAATAATAAGTGGATATGTTTTTCCAAGTTTTTTGGATATTAATTTTAAAGCTTCAGTTTGTAGTTGGAAATTTTTTTTAGATGTAAAATCTTTGATAGGTTCATTTTTAAATGCTTTTGGTTGCATATTAAAACCTTTATAATTGTTAACCATAAATTAAAACAAAAATATTTATTTTACAAATATATTTTTAATCATTTAGATAATTTTTTGAGGGCTTCTTTGATAATTTCTTCTGTATTTAATGATGAATTTTCTTTCAAAATCTCATTAATTACTTTTTCGATTGATTTTTCATGAAAACCAAGAACAAGAAGAGCTTGAACTGCTTCGTTTTTAGTGGTATAATTTGAAATGTTTTGTGTATTTCCAAATGATTTTAATTTATCATGCAAATCAATTATGATTTTTTCACTAGTTTTAATCCCAAGTCCTGGTACAGATTTTATTCTTACTACATTTTTGTTGAGTATAGCGTTTACCAATTCATCTATAGGCAATCTTGATAAAATATTTATCGCAAGTTTAGGACCAACTCCATTAACAGTTAAAAGTAATTCGAATATATTTTTGTCATCAAGTGTCTCAAAACCATAAAGCTCTAAAGCATCTTCTTTTACAACAAGATGAGTAAAAAGAAAGATTTTATCATTAACATTTATTTTTTCAGTAAATTGCAGTGGCGCAAATACTTTATAGCCAACACCATTAACATTTATTATAAAATAAGTAGGAGTTTTATAAATAACATTTCCTTCTAATGTTGCTATCATAATATTACTCTATTAGGATTATTTTGAATGAATTTTTCCCAACTATTATTATCGTTAGAATTTGTAAGTGATGTCAATTTAAATGCATGAGCAAGAGCTATAGCAATAGCGTCACTTTCGTCAAGAACTAAATTTTTATTAATATTTAAAAGTTTTTTTACCATATATTGAACTTGTTGCTTTGTCGATGCGCCATTACCTGTGATAGCTTTTTTTATTTCTCTTGGTGAATACTCGGCAATATTTACTTTTGAATGCAGAGCAGATAAAATTGCTGCACCGCGTGCGTATCCTATCTTCATTACAGCTTCAACATTTAAATGATAAAAGGCACTTTCAATTGACATTACTTCAATTGAATGCTCTTTACAAACTTTCTGAACAAATTGATAAATTTCATTTAATATTATTGGTAATTCTTTGATTTTTTTTAAATTTACTACTCCGGAATCGATATAATCTATTTTGTTAAATTTTTTTTTTATTATTCCGTATCCCATTTTATTTGTGCCAGGATCTATACCTAAAATTATCATAAATTACCCTTTGAATAAAATAATTCTTTTTCTTTGTAAATCTCTTCTAATGCATCTAACTCAACTTGCATTTGTTTTTTTGTGCTTTCAATATAATCTCTTATATCTCTAAAAGATTTTATCAATCTGTATGTTTCAGATTCTTGTAATTTTTTGATTGCTAATTCTTCTTGTTTAATATTATAATTTGTCTTTTTAATTTCAGCTATTAATTTATCTTTATCGGTTATTTCCTCAGTTTTTGGGATTAAAATATCTTGAGTTTCTAACATTTCCAGAATTTTATCAACTGTTTCAATATCATTATTTTCGTAAGCAGCTTTCAGGTCAGAAAATATTTTTTCAGCAGTTTCTTTCATGCTTTCATCTATAAGATCAGGGTGGCAAAGTTTGGTAGCTTTGCGAAATTTTGATTTAAGATCTTTTAACTGTTCTTCATTTAATAGATTTTTCCTTTTCATTTCTTCGATTTCGGCATGATATTTTTCGTAATCATCAAATGCATCGCGAAATTCATCTTTAAGTTCTTCGTTGTTTGGATCTTGTTCTAATTCGTATTTGACTAATTCTTTGCGTAAGAATAAAATTCTTTCGATGATAGTACCTACTTCAAGATTGTATAAAATTCCGAAGTCAATTATTTTTCGTTCTATATTTTCTTTTCTTTTTCTTAATTTATTCAATTTTTTATTTAGCTGTTTGAGATAAAAATTTAAAGTTTTTATATCATTTGTTTCAAAGAGATCAATCTTTTCGTTTAGGTTAGTTATTTGATCTATAAGTTTTACTACTTGTTCAAAGTTTTGTTTTTCAAGATTTTCAATTATTTGCGATAAATCTTCCTTGGTATTAAACTTTTTTAATTTTTTAGTTTCATTTATAACTTCATCATTTAAATTTAATAAAATAAGAGATCTTATCGTAATAAGTCGCCTGAAAAGAAATTTATTCATAAAAACTCCAGCAAACACCAAAATTAAAATTTTTGAATGAATTTGGTTTTATCATGAGTTCATTAAAATATTCCTGATGATTATAAACATCTGTAATAAATTCTACAGGTTCTATAGCGATGCTTTCTCTATCTCTAAATTTTAATCCATCGGCAGTAAAAATATAAACAACACCTTTTTCCTGAAATACATCTAATTTAATTTTGTAAGCTTCATCAATAAGATAAGTATGAATTTGGTTATCATTATTAATAATTAAATCTGTATAACATACATTGATTTTTCTATTACCAATTACTTTGTTTTCCAAAAAGTATAATTCATCGTCAGGGTTGAGAAGTTTTTTATAATTTTGTACAGGGCAAAAAGTTTCATCAATTAAAACAATAGTTTTTGATGGAACTGCTAAAATTAAGTTATCAATTTTTGAGCCAAGTTTAAAATATGGATGCCATCCACAACCAAAGGGAATTTCAAAATTATTTTCATTAATGCCAGATATAGTTATTTTTAAAAAATTATTTGATAATTTTAATGTGATAACAACCTTTAAATTGAAAGGATAAAAAGGAAATTCGTCATTATATAAAATCGTTTCAAATTTTAATTCAGCTTTATCGCTACATAAATTATAATCAATAAGATTAAAATCTTTAAATTTTATCAAACCGTGCATTTTAAGTGTATCTGTATAATCAGGCTGTGTAAATGAGTAAATGATATTGTGTAATTTGTAACTAAAATTTTTAATACGATTACTATAAGGCACCATAAAACAATTGCGGGCACCGGTATAAGTTTCAAATTCGGTTTCGTTTTTGTAGCCATCTAAAATGTTGATATGATGATTGTTAAGAGTAATATATAAATCAATAAATGTAAGTCCCTTTGATAATAAATTTAATTTTGTCTTTTCGTTATAAATTGAAAGACCATTATATTTACCTAATGAATAATCAGAAATTTTAAACATAATATGTTAAATCAATTTAATATCTTCTAAAAATTTAAATCTGTTACGAACATTATCGACTTCTTCAGAAGAAATATTATAAGAAATTATACCTTCGTAGTTTTCTTTATGCCCAAGATCGTTACCAAGTGGATCAAATACTCCACTAAAACCATTATAATTATTGTAAGGGTCAGTTCCTATTCTGTTAACACTTATAAAGTATGAAAGATTTTCAATTGCTCTTGCTTTGCTTAAGGCTAAATAATGTTCAATACGTTTATCTGGCCAATTTGCGATATTAATTATTAAATTAATTCTTTCTTTGGCATAAAATCTGAAAAGTTCTGGGAAACGTAAATCGTAACAAATAGAAAGTCCTATAGTAAAATCATTGACTTCGGTAATTACAGGTGTGTCCCCTGGTTTATAATACAAATGTTCTTTAGCATAAGAGAATGGATGTATTTTTGAATATTTTGTGATAATATTTCCATAATTATCAAAATGAAAGAGGGAATTATAGAAATTAAAATTATCATATTCTAATATACCAGCAAAAATGTTTGTATTTAATCTATAAGATAATTCTTGAAAAAAAGAAATTTGGTTTTGTGTTTGATTTTTAAAATTTTCTAAGTTCATAGTATAGGCGGTAAGTGTTAGTTCTGGGAAAACTAGTATTTTATGATTATCAAATTGATTATTAAGGATATTTTGGATATTAATTTTATTTTGCTCTATATTTTCAAACGATTGATTAAATTGTATTAACCCTATTTTCATATTTATTACCCTTTGTATAAAAAAAATATATGAAATATATTTAAAAAATACTTATATTTTTTTTTATAAAAAACTTTTTTAATTACTTTGAGGTATATATGGAACTAATACCTATTCTTTCAATGATTATTTTAGTTTCAACAATAGCCACATTTGGTTTAGCTATAGGTTCATATGCTATGTATAAAGTTAGAGAAAAGAAAGCAACACAACAAAAAGCACAAGCTCCAGCAACATATGAAGCAGAAGTTGTTACATCTACTGAAGTTAAAGATGTTCAACCTACACCTGTTGTTGTTAAACTAACGCAACCACAAGTTAGTAAAGCATTTGAACAGGTTAATATTAAAAAAGAAGAACAACAATCTACTCAGTCAAAACAAACAGAGGAAAAACAAGAAAGAAAAGGTGATATGCTCAGATGGCGTTGATAAGAAGAAAAATTAATCTGCCACTAATTTTGATAACAGGTGGTATATTAACACTAGTATCAATATATTTCTTTATACAGACACTACATGCTGTCTATGGTGCCTTTGGTGTAAAAGATTTATCAATATTTAATTTGTTCATATCAAAACCTCAAGGTGTTGCTATTTTTTATTCAAAATATTCTTCTGCTAATGATTCAAATTATACAAGATGGCTTAATGAAAATATTAATTCATGGGAAAAATATTTATCTTATAATAAAATAAAGCCGGAAAGAATTGATGATAAAGATTTAGAAAATGGTAAATTTAAAAAATATCAGTTAATTATTATGCCAGGTGCCAAAGCATTATCCGATAATGAATTGCTAGAATTAAGAAAATATATCGAGGATGGTGGGTCTATACTTACAACGGGTTCTTTCGGTACTTTAAATGAAAAGAAAGAATGGCGTGGTTGGGATTTTGTTATGACTGTTTTTGGTTCTAATTTTACTCACGAAATAACGCCACAAAAAGCACGTTCTAAGTATCATACTTTAAGAGGTAATACACCTCTTACGGCTGGTATTCCTGCCGGTTATCCTTTAAAATTGACAACAGTTGATAATCCTATTTGTCTGGAAGTAATGGAACCAAGAGTTAATCAAGCAAGTACCTGGTACAATTTTAGATATGAAGAAGGTTTGGTAGAAGAAGGAATTAAGAAAAATGCAGGTATAATTTATGGAACTTATGGTAAGGGACGCTTTGTATGGTATGGTTTTGAAATTACAAATATTGTTGGCGAAAACGAGGATTATGGATACTTCGAAAAGTTAATAACAAATTCTTTGAATTGGCTAAATTATAAGCCAATAACTTATGTCGTAGATTGGCCGCAGAGTTACAAAGCTGCTGGAATTTTTATCATTAAATTGGATGATAGTCTCAATAATTTCTATAATATATATAATTTTTGTAAAACAAATAATTTTACCCCTACATTTTTAGCAGAAAAGCAAACAATAATAAAATATAGTAAAGAAATATTACCTTTGCTAAAAATTGGTAATTTAGTTCCTATTGTTGATGTAGGATATCAATATGATAATACCACAAAAAAATATTCTCCTTATGATTATAAAACACAATATAATGCAATAAAAGATATAAAAGATTTTATAAAAAATAAATATGGTATTGAAATTTATGGTATTTCTGTTAAGCAAGGTAAATTCGATATGAATACCTTGAAAGCATTAAATGATGCCGATCTTAAATATTTACTAACAGATTCTTTGACAGATAGATCATTACCTTATGCTGTTTTTTTTAAGAAAAATCCTATTATTGTTTTCACAAAAACTGCAAGAGATGATATTGAAATAATTAAAAATTATAATTTATCTGAACCAGAATTCCAGCTTTATACTTACGAAGAAGATGTTGACAGAATTTTATTCGAAGGTGGAGTGTTTTTGCTTAAGAATAATACTTCTTTGCAATTAAAAAATGAGTATTATTCTGTAATACCACAATTATATGAATATATGAAAAGAAATAATTATTGGTTAACTAATCTTTCTCAACTTTACAATTGGTGGTATATAAGAACACATTTAGGCTCAAGAGTTGAAAAAATTACCGAAAAAAGATCGTTTGTAGTTATATCAAATTCTAGTAATTTTGATGCAGAAAATTTTTATGTTTATGTGGATTTAAATCAAGATACAAAAAAGATAGAAATTTCATCCGATATTATAGGACAAGAAAAACCAGAAATGAAATTGTTTGGGAATAAAATCTTATTAAAAATTAAAAAGTTATCATCCAATAGTTCTCTCTTTTATTACATAGATATAGTGAATTGATATGAAAAGAATAATTTTATTTATCGTTTTTATTTTGCAGCTATTTGCGAATAATAAAATATTATTATTCAAACCTTTAGATAAAATACAACCTAGTGAATATTCGGTTATTTCCAATAATAGTTTTCAAAATATTGAGTTTTTTTTGATAAATAATAAATATAATTATGATTTTCAATATCTTGATAATCTTGATAAAATTGATTCACTGGCAAATTATGCTTTGATTATTTTGCCGAATTATTCGGTAATAAAAACTGAAGATTATAAAATTTTGAAAAAAATGAAAGAAAATAGAGTTCCATTTATTTTATTCGGACAAATATATTCTATAAATAAAGATAAAATTGAAAACGTTACAGAAGATTTTGGTGATTTTGAATTCATTGATTATTTAAAGACATCAAATGTTTATATTAGTTCAAATACAAAATTTTCTAGAAATATTCCAACAGGGCTTACCGATTTAATAGTTATCAAAGATTCTATCCCGGGATATCGTTTTGATATGCCAATAGTAATTGCCGAAAAAAAATTAGAAAAATGTATTTTGGGATATCAGGATAATATTCTTTATTCTGCAATAGATTTTAGTGACTTACCTTTGAATGATCTTTTGGTAAATTCATATAAAAAAATTATTGCCAATTATATTGATTATCAACTCAATATTCCCGTTATTAGTAAGCATTTTATAAAGACAGATAAGCAAATTATTTTCATAAATCTTGTAGTGGAAGATGTAAACCAGCCAATTTCAGAAATGCTAGATACATTAAATAAGTATCCAATTAATTTTATAGCAACATCTAATTTTAGAAATTATAAGCCATATATTAAAAGTTATATTGATTTTATCCCTGTATTATATGAATCTGATTATAAATGGTATGGAAATAATTCACTAATTCCTAAGTTTAATAAAATTTGGGATGATTATAAAAAACAAAACAACTTTAAATATTTTATTTATAGATTTTATGGCAATAATTTAAATAGTTTACAATCTGAAAATTTAGAAAAATTAAAAATTCAGATTTTAATCAGTGATTATAATTTATCAAAAAGAATGATTGGGAATTATAAAGATATTTTTTATATAGGTAGACTAAATAATACCGTAAGTGATTATTTTAATCCTAATTTAAATAAGGATACATTGTTAAAGATAATTGAAAACGATATCTCTGTTAATAGATATTTAGGAATTCCATATAATTTTTATTTAAATGATCAGATAAATTATCCATCTTTTCACTTCAATATTGATAAACTTCACAAAACAATTAGAACGCTTTCAGAAAAATCAGAATTTATGCTTTACAGTGATTATTATGACAAAGTAAAAGAAATAGAAAACTGTGGTATTGAACTAACAACTGAAAGACGAAACAATATCTTACTTATTAAAAATAATAGCAAAAAAAATTTAGAAAAATTGTATATTAATATTTTAATACCTAAAAATATAAAAAAATATCGTTTCAATACAAAAGATAAACGAATTACAATTTTAAATTTATTAGATGATTATTTAATAACAATCGAAAATATACAACCAAATGAAACAATTAAAATACCATATAAAGCTGATTAGCATATTATTTATTTTTAGTGTTAGTGGTTGCGCCGAATTTTTTGTTGATTCTGAACCAATTAAAGATGATAATACAAAACTATCATCTTTTATCCCTAAAAACCTTAGTATTCAACAAATTAGTATTAATAGATTTGTTATAAGTTGGGATGCAACAACTGCTAAAATTGATGGTTATGAAGTATGGCGAAAAAAAGAAAATGAAGGTTATTTGTTACTCATAAAGTTGCCTGCTAATGTAAATTTTTATGTGGATACAACAGAAAAACCATCAATTACACACTATTATAAAGTAAGATCATATAAGGATACAATACTTTCTAAATTTTCTAATGAAGTTTCAACAGCATATTGGACAAAAATACCAGCACCTTCCAACTTAAAAGCAGTTGCAAGTGGAATTAATAGAATTCGTTTAACGTGGTGGGATAATACAGAAGACGAAGAATTTTTTGTATTAGCGTATAAACCAAACTTCCAAACTACTTATAAAGATTCTATTATTATTGAAAAAAACAGTGAGTTATATTATCTTACAAATTTAAAATATACAGAAGATTATAATTTTAAGATACGAGCAGTTAGTAGCAAAGGAAGATCTCTTTGGAGTAATGAAGTTACTACAAAGCCAATTAGCTGGAATTCTACGCCTGCTACACCGGTATTAAGCTATGAAATAGATTCCAATAAAACATTTATTAAATTAATTTGGCAGAATCTTGGAAATGGTATTAATTATGAACTAGAAAGGAAAATTGAAGACGACCACTACAGAACAATTTATGATGGTAGCTCATCGGAATTCATTGAAAGAAGCATATATTCAGGTAAAAAAATGTACTATAGACTTTCTGCCTATTCCACAGCTGAAAAAGTATATTCGGAATTTTCCAACATAATAGAAATAACGGTGACTAAATGAATGAAAAGCTTTACAAGTTTTTGGTAAATTCTTGTAATAAGCCAACTATAGTTGTAGATATATCAGGTGTAATTTTATTTTATAATAAATCAGCACAAAATCTTTTTAATATTCAAGAAGATTATACCTTACTTTTTGATCTTTTAAATGAAGATAGTATAAAAGATTTACGAGAAGCTATTAAATATGTGAGAGAAACTGATGAAGAGTTGGAAATAGAGTTAAAACTGGATAATAAGGAATCTTATGTTTTAAGGATATTAAAAATAGATGATAAAGATTATCAGGAAGTTTATTTATGCACTTTTGAAAAAATTAAGAAAAGTTTATATGATATAAAAACATTTTCGGGTGATAATAATTTATCTTTAAATCAATTTTTAAAATATTTAATAGAGTATTCAAGCGATTTAATTTTTATAGTAGATGGTTTGGGTTTTATACAAGATGTTTCTGAAAGTTTTTGTAAATTAATTGAAAAAAATAAGGAAGATATTCTTTATACCTCTTTTTATAATTATTTAAATGAAAATGAAAGAATATTTTTCCAAAACACAATTAAAAATGGTAAAGAGTTTGAACTAGAAGAATTAAGAGAAACATATTTAGAAATAGGAAATAAAATAGATGTTAAATATTATTTCCTTAAAATAGAAGTTGAAGATAAAGAAAATTATCTTATTATTTGTATACCACTGCATTATAATACAATAACAATAGAAACATCCAACAAAGTTATAGATATTAATTTACTGCGTAATATTTTACATGATGTTAATACACCTATTAATGTCATTTTGTTATTCATAAAGGAAATTTATGATAGCATAACAAATCCATCAGATGAACAAGAGATAAATTATAATATTATTGAGCAAAACTCAAATTATTTATACAAAATACTCAATACGTTTGCAGAATTTATTAGTTTAATTGAAAATGATGGACAAATTCAACTCAGTAAATTTAAATTTATTGATATTTATCCTGATATTGAAGAGGAAATTAATAACCTTTCATCAAAATATAATATTGAATTTAGCTTTGCAAAAATGACCACAACGGCTTTTATTCAAAATGATAAAGATAAATTATTATCTTTAATCAAAAATTTTTTGAATATTGTTGCTATTGCACAAATTCAAAAAATAATATTTTTTTCGGCATATCAAGAAGGAGAATATTTTATCATATCAGTTAAAGATAACTTTACTAAAGCTAGTGATGATTTTCTAAAAATATTTTCGATGTTGTTTGTTGAAAATAATGATAAGACGAGAAAAGATTTAGGTATATCTAAGTTACAGCACTCATTAGTATTAAAATTAATAGATTATTTAGGACTTAAATTAATTATTAACAATAGTGAATTTGGTATTTCTATTCCATTATCTTTTCAAAATTCTGAAAAAGATGAAGTTTTACCAAATAGCATAAAGCCAGAAGTAATTGTCTCAAAAGAAGATAATTCTACTGAGGGAATAACTAAACAACCAGTTATAATAGAAAAAAAAAATTATGAAGATTTAAGTTGCATTTACATCGAAGATCAGGTGGATTCTCAGTTATTATTTAAATCTCAATTTAGTGAATTGAAAAGAGTAGACTTTTCTACCAGTTTTGAAGATGCAATACCGATGATTAAGTCTTACAAATATGATTTTGTTGTTTTGGATATTAATTTAGAAGGCGAGTATAACGGTATTGATGCTATGAAGATTATAAGGAATACTAAGGGTTATGAAAATGTATTAATTGTTGGAGCAACAGCATTTTTAATGTCCGGTGATAAAGATATGTTTTTAAGAGCGGGGTTTGATGATTTTGTCCCAAAACCGGTAACAAAAGATAAATTATATCCTATTTTAAAAAATAGATTTAATTTTTAATTTTTTTTAGTATTTTTGTAATCAAAAATAAGTAAACTATGAAAAAGAGAACATATTTAATCTTAACACTCATCATATTTAATGTAATTGGGTGTATTGATTATTATCAGGAGTTTGAATTTAATAAGGATGGTGAAGGCAAGTTTTTTATTCATTACTGTATGAAAAGAAAAAATAATTTTTATGATACTACAATAAGTAGGCAATATAACGATAGTGTTTTCATATCTAAATTTTATCAATTTAATCCTGATACATTAAAAAAATTATACAGTGCAGATTTTGTTAAAGATATAGTGGTTAATAGTTTTTCTGATTCAGTTGATAATACAATTCATACTCAAATATCATTTAGCTTTTCTGATGTAAATAAATTATCTGAATTACCACCTCTTAGAACATTTGATATAAGCTATAAAGATGGTGCAGAAGGGCAAAAGGTATTTAGAGAATTTATACCTCCATTAAATGCTTTCTTTACAGTGCCAGATTCATTATTAACCTTTAAAGTAGTTGTATGGTTGCCGGGTATTGTTATCACTCACAATGCTCAGGAGTTATATAAAAATAGATTGACCTGGGAATTCCGACATAGCGAAATTGGAACAGGTAAAAATCTAATTGCAACGATAAAACCATTTAAATTGAAAGAAACACCAAAATGGTTGTACTATTTAAGTGGGAGTGTTATTCTTATAGTATTGTTTTTCTTGTTTAGACGAAGTAGATAACTAAGACAAAAAAGCAAACTAACTTATTTTTAAAGCTAGGTTATTAAATTTAACTTTTTATAAAAAAGAAATTTAAGAAAAAGTTAAACTATATAGTTAAATGCGATTTATTAACTTAAATAATCAAGGAGATAATTTAATGAGTTGGTTCACAAGAGCTCTGAATTATTCTGTAGGGAAAAAAATATTAATGGCCCTAACAGGATTATTCTTAATCACATTTCTTGTAGTCCACTTGACAGGAAATTTAATGCTTTACGGTGGAGAAGCGGCATTTAATAATTGGGTAGCTACACTTGAAGGCCCATTAGCTCCTTTTATTAAAATTATGGAAGTTGTATTAGTTTTAGGTTTTGTCCTCCATATTTATGATGGTGTTCGAGTTACATTGCATAATTGGGGAGCAAGACCAGAAGGGTATCACTTTAAAAGAACAGATCCAGGTAGTTCATTTGCTTCAAGAACTATGTGGGTTTCAGGAAGCATAGTTTTTATATTTTTGGTTGTACATTTAAGAAACCTTTGGTTTGAGTTTAAATTTGGTGCAGTTGCATTAGGAAAAGTTACACCTTTTCAAATTACAACACAAGTATTATCAGATCCAATTTATGGAACATTATATTTAATTGCTTCTGTAATATTGGGTTTCCATTTATGGCATGGTTTCCAAAGTGCATTCCAAACTTTAGGATTAAATCATAAAAAATATACACCAGCTATAAAATTTATTGGTAAAGCATATGCAATAATAATTGCTGGTGGATTTGCATCATTGCCATTATATTTTATGATTATAGGAGGTAAATAATGTTAAAACTTGATTCAAAAGTTCCTGCAGGTGATATTCGCCAAAAATGGAGCAATCATAAATTTAATATGAAGTTAGTTAATCCTGCTAACAGAAGAAAATATGATATTATAGTAGTTGGTTCTGGTTTAGCAGGTGCATCAGCTGCTGCTACATTAGGTGAATTAGGTTATAATGTAAAATGTTTTACATTTCATGATAGCCCAAGAAGAGCCCACTCTATTGCTGCTCAAGGTGGTATTAATGCTGCCAAAGCATATATCGGAGATGGTGATTCTATTTATAGATTATTCTATGATACTATCAAAGGTGGTGACTATCGTGCAAGAGAGGCTAATGTTTATAGATTAGCTGAAGTTAGTGCAAATATTATTGATCAATGTGTTGCACAAGGTGTTCCATTTGCAAGAGAATACGGTGGAATGTTAGATAATAGATCATTTGGTGGTGCCCAGGTTGCTAGGACATTTTATGCAAAAGGTCAAACTGGTCAGCAATTATTACTTGGTGCTTATAGTGCACTGAATAGACAAATTGCTAAAGGCACTGTTCAAATGTTTAATAGAAGAGAAATGGTTGATTTGGTTGTTATTGATGGCTATGCTAGAGGTATTATTTGTAGAAACTTAGTAACAGGCGAATTAGAAAAATATTCAGCACATGCAGTTATTTTAGCAACTGGTGGTTACGGTAATGTATTTTATCTTTCTACTAATGCTAAACATAGTAATGCTACTGCTATTTGGAGAGCACATAAAAAAGGTGCTGCGTTTGCAAACCCATGTTTTACACAAATTCACCCAACATGCATTCCACAACACGGTGAAGAACAATCTAAATTGACTCTTATGAGTGAATCTTTGCGTAACGATGGTAGAGTTTGGGTGCCAAAAAATCCTGGCGATAAAAGACATCCTAATGATATTCCTGAAGAAGAAAGAGATTACTACTTAGAAAGAAAATATCCATCATTTGGTAACTTAGTACCAAGAGATGTTGCATCAAGAAATGCAAAATTTGTATGTGATGAAGGACGTGGTGTAAATGAAACAGGGTTAGCTGTATATCTTGATTTTGCAGATGCAATTAAAAGAAAAGGACGTAAAGCAATTGAAGAAGCTTATGGTAACTTATTTGATATGTATAAAATGATTACAGGCGATGATCCTTATGAAGTGCCAATGAAAATTTATCCTGCTGTTCACTATACAATGGGCGGTTTATGGGTTAATTACAACTTAATGTCAACTATACCAGGTCTTTTTGTTGCTGGTGAAGCTAACTTCTCAGATCACGGTGCTAATAGATTAGGTGCAAGTGCACTTATGCAAGGTCTTGCTGATGGTTATTTTGTTCTTCCTTATACTATTGCTGATTTCTTAGCTACTCATAAACCAGCTAACGTGACAACAGATCACGAAGAATTTGAAAAAGCTAAAAATAATATACAAGATTTTGTTAATAAATTAATGTCTATCAAAGGTAATACTACAGTTGAAGAATTCCACAGAAGACTTGGAAAGATTATGTGGGATAAAGTAGGTATGTCAAGAAACGAAAAAGGATTAAAAGAAGCTATTGAAGAAATAAGAGCATTAAGAGAAGAATATTGGAGAGATGTTAAAGTTACTGGTTCAGCTGATGATTTAAATAATGTTTTAGAAAGAGCTGGAAGAGTTGCTGATTTCTTAGAATTAGGCGAACTTATGGCAATCGATGCATTGCATAGAAATGAATCTTGCGGTGGCCACTTTAGAGAAGAATATCAAACACCTGAAAACGAAGCTTTAAGAGATGATGAAAATTTTGCTTATGTTGCAGCATGGGAATTCAAAGAAGTAGGTAATTGGAAATTGAACAAAGAACCTCTTGTATTTGAAAACATTCAATTAAGTCAAAGGAGTTACAAATAATGGCTAGCAAGAAATTATCATTAACACTGAAAGTTTGGCGTCAGCCAAAAGGAAGTAAAAAAGGTGAGTTTAATGTATATCAAGTAAGTAATATATCTACAGATGCTTCTTTTCTTGAAATGCTTGATGTTCTCAACGAACAATTACAAAAACAAGGTGAAGATCCAATAGCATTTGAACATGATTGTCGCGAAGGTATATGCGGTAGTTGTGGTATGTTTATTAATGGTAGAGCACATGGACCATTGCAAGGTATTACAACTTGCCAGTTGCATATGAGACATTTTAATGATGGGGATACAATTGTTATTGAGCCATGGAGAGCAAAACCTTTTCCAGTTATCAAAGATTTAATTGTTGACCGTTCTGCTTTTGACAGAATCATGCAAGCAGGTGGTTATATTTCTGTAAATACTGGTTCAGCTCGTGATGCAAATAATATACCAATTCATAAAGAAACAGCTCTTGAAGCTTTTGAAGCTGCTGCATGTATTGGATGTGGTGCTTGTGTTGCTACTTGTCCTAATGGTTCAGCTATGCTTTTTGTGAGTGCTAAAGTTTCACAGTTAGCCTTATTGCCACAAGGTCAGGTAGAACGAAAAGAAAGAGTTGAAAAAATGGTTAAACAGATGGATGAAGAAGGATTTGGTTACTGTTCTAATACTTATGCGTGTGAAGCTGAATGTCCAAAAGGAATTCCAGTTTCTCATATTGCAAGATTGAATAGAGAATATATAAAAGCCAAATTAAGTTCAAATAACGTTGGTTTATAATAAAATAGGCTGGCGAAAGCCAGCCTATTTACTTTTAAGGGGTTACAATTAAGGGACGGGGGACTTTTAATACATCGTTTATAATTTCATAGAAAGTTTCTTTTGGTAATGCACCAACTGCCATTTGTGGACGATCGTCAACGGGTATAAATAATAATGAAGGAATACTTCTAATTCCAAAAACAGCGGCTAATTCTTGTTCTTCTTCTGTGTTTACTTTGTAAACTTGAATTTTGTCGCCATATTCTTTTTGAAGTTCATCTAAAACTGGGCCAACCATTCTACAAGGTCCACACCATTCAGCCCAAAAATCAATTATTGCTGGTTTTGTTCCTTGATATTTCCATTCTTGATTTTTTTCATAATCAAATACTTTTTCAAGGAATGTTTGTTTTGTTAAATGTTCAACTGCTGCCATTGTTATTTTCTCCTTATATATTTATTTTCTTATTAGTTTGATACATATGGATAATAAAAGTTACAAATTGTATCGAAATATTTTAGCTTCATAAATTATTTATCGTGCATGAGTAGGATGTATTTAGTTTTAAAAAGTTTCAATATTTTTTGTAAGTTCGATAATAAGCTTAAAATGTTCTTCTGCAACAGGTGTTATGGATAAACGATTACCTCTACGTGCAATTAATAAATTTGATAATATCGGGTGATTTTTAATTTCAGATATAGTTAAAATTTTTCTAAATTCTTCAATAAATTGTATGTCAACAGAATACCAAATTGGTTTGTTTAGGCTTGCTTTAGGTTCAAAGTATTTACTTTTAGTATCAAATTGAGAAGGATCGGGATAAGCTTCTTTGACTACTCTGGCTAAACCAACAATACCTGTTTCAGCATCAGCATTGCTGTGATAAAATAGAACTAAATCATTAATTTTTACTTCATCTCGCAGAAAATTTCTTGCCTGATAATTTCTTACACCATCCCAAACTGTAGTTTGATTGGGCGATTTTACTAAATTATCGATTGAAAAAACGGATGGTTCGCTTTTGAATATCCAATATTTCATTAATACACCTTTTTTTTTTATAACAATTATGAACTATTTAAAAGTTCTAATAGTTTAAAATATAAAAAAATAGTATTTTTGTAAATAAAAAAAATAGTATTATGATGACTTTGAAAGGTATGACATTAGAAGAATTAGAAAATTATTTTATTATTATAAATCAACCAAAGTATAGAGCTAAGCAAGTTTTTAACTGGCTATATAATCACAATGTATCGAGTTATGATTTAATGAATAACATTCCTAAAGATTTAAGAAATTATTTAACAGAAAATACAAATTTTGATACATTAACTACTGAAAAAATTAAATTTGATGACATAGAATATACGCAAAAGATTGTTTATAACACATTAGATGATAAAAAAATAGAAACTGTTATAATTCCTGATAAAGATCGTGTCACATTGTGCATATCAACTCAAGTAGGCTGCCCACTTGATTGTAAATTTTGTGCCACTGGACAATTTGGTTATAAAAGAAATTTATCAGCTGGAGAGATTGTTGATCAATATTTTATTACTCAACGTAGTCTTAAACAAAAAATTACTAATATTGTCTACATGGGGATGGGTGAGCCCTTTATTAATTTCGATGCAACCTTAAAATCATTAGATATTTTTACAAATGAATTAGCTACAAAATTAAGCAGGCATCATATTACTGTATCAACTGTGGGAATTCCTGATAAAATCATTAAACTTGCTGATTCTAAATATAGAGTAAAACTTGCATTATCATTACATTCTTGTTTTGATGAAATAAGAAGTAAAATTATGCCAATAAACAAAAAATATCCATTAAATGATGTTATTGATGCATTAAAATATTATTCTCAAAAAACTGGACAGAGAATAACATTCGAATATACTATGCTAGATGGAATAAATGATAGACTGGAAGATATAAATGCTTTAGTAAAATTAACTAAACAATTACCATCGAAGGTTAATATAATTCCTTTTAATAGTATTGAGCATATGATTAAGGATCCAAATTCCCTTTCGGCACAACTTAGGCCTACAAGTCGTGAAAAAATAGAAGAATTTGCCAACATTTTAAGGGATAAAAACGTAACTGCTTTAGTTAGAAACACACAGGGGAATAAAATAAAAGCTGCTTGTGGACAACTAGCTTTGGCAAATGATTAAGTGGTTGGTGTTGGTGCTTTTGAAAAACCAACTCTATCCAATTTTCCCCAGGTCATTCCAAGTCCTATGAATTCTTCTATTGTTGCCATAACTTTTGTAAAATCTATTATTAAAATGAAAAATAGACGATATATTACTGCATAAAGAACGAGATCATATTCTTCGCCTTCTGTAGCAACGCAGAACAAGGCAGTTGTTACATCAAGTATGGCTATAGTAATCCACCAGTAAAAAATTAAATTAGACATGCCAAAGAATAAGGCAACAACAATAAAAAAGATATTAGCTATTAAATTCATAGTTGGCCAAATAAGTGCTTCATAAAACATTGACCATAGTGTAAGAAAATTTGGTAAATTCGATGTAGGGTCCCACAATAAATGTTTATGCTTTCTTAAGGATTGTAAAATACCTCTTGTCCATCTATATCTTTGTTTAAGTAGGTTGTATAATTTTTCTGGTGCTTCGGTGTAGGAGATTGCCATTGGTTCGTATACTATTTTCCAACCAGCTTCACTAATATTTAAGGTTAAATCTGCATCTTCAGCAAATGTATCGTGGCTATACCAACCTGCAGCAATTATAGCTTTTTTTCTAAAAATTCCTATTGGGCCAGGTATAATGTTAACAGTTTTCATAAAACTTTGTGCGTTTCTGGCCATATTTAAGCCTTCGATATATTCCAATGCTTGTAATTTTGTGATGAGATTATCACGGTTTATTACTTTTACATTTCCTGCAACTGCTCCAACTTCTGGGTGTTGGAAATGCCTTATACCTAATTTTAATGTTTCGGGTGATAATATTGAATCACCATCCATACACAAAACAAATTCTGCTTTTGAAAATTGTATACCTGTGTTTAACGCTTTTGATTTTCCGCCGTTCTTTTTATTAATTAATGTAACTTTTATTGTATTTCCATATTTACCTTTGTGTAAGCCTACTAATTTTTCAGCTTGTTGGGCCGTATCATCGGTTGAACCATCGTTTACAATTATAATTTCGAAATTAGGATAATCAAGCTGTAATAATGAGCTAATTGAGTCGAATATCGTTACACCTTCATTGTAAGCTGGAACAATAATTGATACAAACGGATAAAAATTTGATTCTTCTTGATTTGTATATCTAACTACATTTAAGAAAGATAATATCAAAATAGCAAAATACCTTAGTAGTAAAGCAAAAAGAAATAGTGTTAATGCTATAACCGTTGTATAAACAAATAAACCACTCCACGAAAGTACAGTATAAGGAAGGGTAAATAAAATTATTAAAAAAGATATTATAGATAAGGACCCTGATATAATCATTAACCTTAATTTTTTTTTGCCTTCATCTTCATGTGAAAAAACTTTGTTTTCTTCAAAATTTTTGAAAGTTTGAATTGTTTTTGATGCACTCATAAATTAATTTTTTTTTGTTTTATAATATAACTAAAATCTATTAATATAACCAAAATGAATTTTCAAGTTGTTAAAATTTTCGTTATAGGGTAAAGAAATATTAACGGAAAACATGCCGTTTTTTGTTGAAAAAACACTTCCTAAACCATAACTTAATAAAAAAGTATTAGCTTTTAGCAATTCGGTTCTATATATTTGTACATATCCAATATCAGATAATATATAAAAGTAAGATTTATTTGTAGTATACAATCTAATTTCGTTGTTGGCATAATTAATTAAATTTCCTCTAAATTGAATTTCTCGATAACCTCTAACACTACTAAATCCTCCAACGCTAAATAAATCATTATAAGTTATATTGTTCCCTGTTTTATTTCGTGAAATGATATTTGTATAAAAATATAAATTGTTGAATATTTGTGTTAGATATTGAAAATTGAAAAGTAATGATTGCTGATTAAAATTCTTTTTAACACTTTTGTTAGATTTTTGAATTGTTGTTAAAGTTAGTGAAGCAAAGTAATTATTCTTTAATGGGAATTGAGTATTAAATTTCTCCACAGAAAAAGTAAAAGAATGCAAATTGCTAAAGTATTTTGGGTATTGCGAGTTAATCAAATTAACATTTGGAATTGAGTTTTCGTAATGTAAAGTGTAAGAAAAACTAATATCTGTATTAAAATAATATTCTAAACCAAAATTATAACTATTATTAATGAAGAGCGTATCATATTTATTCTGAGTAATTTTAATGTGTGCTGATAAATCATAGTTAAAGATAAATGGTTCGGTATATTCTATTGAGAAATCAAAAAAGTTTTGTTTGGGTTTATTCCAGTAAAAGAAAAATTTTCTTGCAGTGCCAAATAAATTTAAAATTGAAATATCAAATTTACCAAATAGTTCTTGTTTTTTATTTTGTGTTTGAGTAAAACCTAAAATTCCATCAAAGTATGTAGATTTTGTCTCATCTATATAGAGTTTTAAATAAGAATTTCCGTTTGTATCTAATACAATAATTGGTTTATTTGATAATTGTAAAAAACTGTATTTACTTAATCTCTTCGGAATATTTAAGATGTAGTTATATATAAAATTCGAATTAGGGTATATATCTATTATATTGTATAAGGTATTTTCTCTAGTTGATTTTAGACCAAAAAACTCTATTGCTTTGATTTGATATTTCTTGTTTTGGTTAAGTTTGTATGCAGGGTTAATAATGATTTTAGAGGAATTGTATGAATAAGATATACTATCCAAAGAGTAACTTACAAGTGGGTAACCATTGTTTTGATTTAATAATACTTGATTGAACAGGTGGGTAATATTTTCTTGATTTTTTATTTCATAAGTAAAGTAATTAGATGCAAGAACCAAAATTGTATCATTGTAAAATTTGATATTTAAGGATGTATCAATTATAATATTATTGTGGAGAAGATAAGTAATAAGTGCTTCTTTATCGTTTAATTTTGCTTGTGTAATTAGTAGTGTATCTTTTTGATTTGTTTTAATCAAAATTTTATAATTATTTGATAATGTAATTGAATATAATAGGATGATGAAAAAAACTATGTAACGCAAATAATGAAAAGTCATTAAATTTTTGTATATTTAAAAGTTAATTTTTAGATACAAAAATAAATAAAAAAAACTAATTTTCGGGGTTAAAAATGGAGCAACCAGTTATTTCAGTGGGGATTTTAACAAACAATGAAATTAAGTTTGAATTTCATGGGGACTATTTTGTAAATCAAACAAAGCAAATAGTCAATGGAAGATTTAAAGCGACTATACAAAATAAAGTTATAACTGTAGAAACTGAAAACCAAATTTTGACAAGCGCCGACGAGATAATTTTTACACCAACAGATTTTAATTCAGCTACTTTTGTATTAAGAGATGTTATTATTGGTATAGGGTTTCATTGGGAAGAAAAAGAAAAACAAAGTTTTCAGGGACAATTAAAATTAATTAAACAAGATGATAAATTACATGCTATTAATATTATTCCAGTTGAAAATTATTTGGAAAGTGTTATTTGTTCCGAGATGAGAGCAACTAGTTCAATGGAGTTATTAAAAGCTCATGCTATAGTATCCAGAAGTTGGTTGCTTGCACAATTGGAAAAGAATAAAGAACTAAAAGAAAAAAGTGTTAATTATGTTACAACTTTACAAACTGATGAAGAATTAATTAAATGGTGGGATAGAGAAGATCATAAACTTTTTGATGTATGTGCCGATGACCACTGTCAAAGATATCAAGGTATAGCAAAAATTTATACGGAAGCAGCCAAAAATGCTGTAAATGATACAGCTGGAATAGTGATAACAAATAAAGGTAAAGTTTGCGATGCAAGATTTTCTAAATGTTGTGGTGGAATTTCTGAAAATTTTGATCTTGTTTGGGAACCGGAGTTTAAAGATTATCTGCAAGCTGTTGTTGACTGGAAGCATACACCAGATGAATTCGAATTAGATTTAACCAACGAAGATGCTGCTACAAAATGGATTCTGGATACACCACCAGCATTTTGTAATACTGATGACGAAAGTGCGTTATCACAAGTTCTTCAAGAATATGATAAAAACACAACACCAGATTTTTATAGATGGGAAGTTAAATATACTCAGGAAGAAATTTCTCAACTTATTAATAAAAAAATTGATATAGACTTTGGCAATATTATTGATTTAATTCCAGTTGAAAGGGGAAAATCCGGAAGGCTTATTAAATTAAAAATTGTAGGGACTAAAAAAACATTAACAATTGGGAAAGAACTATTAATAAGAAAAGCATTATCTCCAACTCATTTATTTAGTTCGGCTTTCGTAGTATTTAAAAAATATAATTCTGATAATAATGTGCCATCAGAGTTTATAATTAAAGGGGCAGGATGGGGGCACGGTGTTGGATTATGCCAAATTGGTGCTGCTATGATGGCAGAAATGGGATATAAATTTGATGAAATTCTTTACCATTATTTTAAGAATATAAAAACTGAAAAAATTTATTAAGAAAGGATATCTTAAATGAAAATTGCAAAATCATTCAAATGGGAAATGGGACATAGGTTATCATTTCACAAAGATAAATGCGCAAATATACATGGACATTCTTATGTTTTGGAAGTTGAAATGGAAGGTGATATTTTGCAAGATGGAATGGTCCTTGATTATTACCTTTTTAATGTAATTATTAAACCTTTAATTAATGAGTTGGATCACTCCTGTGCTCTTCATAAAGATGATACTGAATTTATTGAGTTCTTTAAAAAGATGAATATGAAATTATTTATTATGGATAATTATCCTACTGCTGAAAATTTAGCTATCTATATTCTTAACTACATTAAAAATAAAGATTTGCCAAAAAATATTAAAAAAATTAAAGTAAAAGTGAAAGAAACAGAAAATACATATGCGGAAGAAGAAATATGTTTGTAATTACGCTACAAAATGGTGTTAAAATATGCTTATAAAATATAATGATGATTTCTCAATTAATGTTAATTATCCGTATTTAAATAAACCAAAGCATGTTATTATATTTGTTCATGGTTTTACCTGTTCATCTGATGATTGGGAAAAATTAATTAAGTTTTTGCAAGATGATATCCTGTGCATAACTTATGATTTACCAGGTCATGGGAAAACCACAACGCATGATAACTTAGATTACTATTCACTAGATTTTCAATTAAAAATAATTGATTTTGTAAAAGAATTTTTCCAGTTAAACAATTTTGGATTATATGGTTATTCCATGGGTGGAAGAATAGCATTAAACTACGCACTGACAAGAAAAATAGATTTCTTAATTTTAGAGAGCACATCTCCTGGGATAGAGAATGCTGATGAAAGAAAACAACGATATGAAGAAGATAAAAAACTAGCAGATTTTATTTCCCGACAACCATTAAAACTTTTCGTTGATGAATGGATTAACAAAGATATTTTTAAATATAAACAGCTACTTAATTCTAACGAAATTGAAGAATTAAAACAAAAAAAATTAAGAAACGCAAAAACAGGCTTAATTAATTCCCTGCTTGCTTTAAGTCAGGGTTTTATTGAGCCTGTTTGGAATAAATTAGAAAATTTAGACTTCCCTGTTTTGTTATTATCTGGTTCTGAAGATGAAAAATATTCAAAAATTCATAAAAGAATGAGCAACAGCTTGCCTAATGTTCAGAATGTTTCAATAAAAGGAGTTTCTCATAATATACATTCCATAAAAGCAGAAAGCTTATCCCAATTTGTAAAAGCTTTCATTGCTAATTTGTAGTCAGTGGCTTATTTTTAAAACTTCTAATTTTAGCAGGATATGCAAAAACAGTTACAGTTACTTTTTTATAAAACAAAAAATAACTATCTACAACTATGCTATATGATGGTGTGACTAATAAATCTGCTTCTGGCGCTTTCCTAAATGCCTTAAAATTTGCTGCTGCTTTTACGATATCATAACCTGTATTATCGTATTCGTTAGATTGATTGAAATACATGAAATTGTCATCTCCTGCAATGGGTATAAAATGAAATAAATAACCACGGCTTGCTGTGGCAGATATTTTATTATCTGTATACACTTCCAATTCCGGGATTGTTTCATATTTAATGTTTGTGCCCTGGTTTAATTCAACTATAGAAGAACATCCATAGAAAAATAAAGCAGTTAAGAATATTATTAATTTTTTCATAGTTACCTCAATTTTTAAAAAAATTATTGTTAAAAATAAAAAAAATCATTATTTTTAAAGCAAATTTTTTGGATATATTATGAAAAAAATATTTATTACTGTTATATTAGTTACGAATATATTCTCGCAAACTTCTAAGATGCTAACCTACAACGAGTTAAAAATATTCAATGCATATTTCCCTTCTTCAGATATATGGAATTCAAATAATATTTTCTTACCATCAGTTAATAGTTTTAATAATGAAAATAATTTTTTCTTTTCTTTTTATAAAAATAAAGGCGAAAAGTATAATTATTCTTTAAGATTAGATTTACAAAGTTCATCATTTTCTTATTATCAACTATATCAAAATAAGCTTCAATTGTATAATGTATCAACAGGTTTTGGAGATAAAGATTTTAGTTTTGGAGTAGGATATACTTTCTGGAAAGGTGAAAAGCAATTATATCAAAAAGAAAATTTCTATACTTTATCTACAACTTTAAGACCGCTTAAATATTTTTCTGTAAGTTATGGAATAAATTCTACTTTTAAAGATAAAAACAATAGTTCATATGGAGAAGTTGGGATTAGACCATTTGGAAATGATATTTTAAGCGTGTTTGCTGATGGAGAAATTTATAAAAGCGATAAAAGTTGGAGTTATGGTATAAGTAGTAATTTAATCCAGGGAATGACTTTTTATGCATCTTATAATTCAAAGCATTATGTTTCTTTGGGCCTCTCATTGCAACTTAATAATTTAGGTATCTTTTCATCTTATGCTAGTCATTCAGGCGATAATATTACATCTAACTCAATTAGATTAGGAACATATCATTCTAATAAAATTATTCAATATATTGAAAAAGAAACAGTTAATAAATATTATAAGTATGAATTAAATAGAAATATAAATTATCAAAGATATCAATTTTTTGATAATTCTTATACTTTGCTAGGTTTGTTAAAAGAATTTGAAGCAATAAAAAATGATATATCAATCAAAGGAATTGTGATAAATACATCTGCTATGTATGCAAATCGTGAAATGATATGGGAGCTAAGAGAAAAATTAAAAGAGTTGAAAGATAATGGAAAAAAAATTATAATCTATATAGATAATGCAAATATTGATATTTATTACTTTGCTACAGTTGCAGATAAAATTGTTATGGATCCGCAAGGAATGTTATCAATTACAGGATTTGTTACTGGTAGAAGTTATTATAAAAATATGCTTGACAAAATTGGGTTAGGTTTTGATGAATTGAGATTTTTTGAATATAAATCAGCAGTAGAAACTATTTCAAGAACAAGGCATTCAACTGCAGATAGTATTCAAAGATTTAGAATGATTGAAGTTTTTTATGAAACATATAAAAAAGATATTTGTGCGGCTAGAAATATTAAAACAGAACAATGGGATACATTAGTTAATAAATATATTTATTATCTCCCCAAACTTGCGTTAGAAAATAATTTGGTAGATGTTATAGCCAGATGGAGTGAGTTACAAGATAATAAAGAATTGTTTGAAGAAAAACCTACAATTGGTAAATTCTTTTTAACTAAAGAAGATAACCAATGGAGTAAAAAGAAAAAAATAGCAATAGTTTATGCTATTGGTGCTTGTGCTATGGATGAAGGAATAACAGCAAGAAGATTAGTAAATGATATGAAGCAAGTTATGACAGATGATGATATTGTTGCTGTAATATTACGTGTAGATTCTCCGGGGGGCGATCCTCTTGCTTCAGATTTAATTGCTGAAATTATTAGAAAATATAAAGATAAAAAACCTGTTGTGATATCTCAAGGTATGGTAGCAGCATCTGGTGGGTATTGGCTCTCTATGTATGGCACAAAAATTGTTGCATCACCTTTGACTATTACAGGTTCAATTGGTGTTATTTCTGGATGGGTTTATGATAATGGCATCAAAGATAAACTTGGTATTACAACAAGCAAAGTGCAGATTGGTAAATTTGCAGATATGGGTTATCCGTTTATTCTACCAATATTACCTATAGGTATACCAGATAGAAAGTTAACCCAGGAAGAAAGAAAACAAATGGAAGAAGGTATCAAAATTATGTATAAAGATTTTGTCGATAAAGTTGCGAAAGGTAGAAATTTAAAATTCGATGAAGTAGAACCAAACGCACAAGGCAGAATATGGATGGGGGTAGATGCTAAGAATATTAAACTGGTTGATGAAATTGGCAGTCTCCAATTTTCAATTAATCTTGCTAAAAAATTATCTAAAATAAGCGATGATGAAGAAATTGTTCTAATAGAATTTCCTAAACCGGGTTTATTTAATT
>Ga0116146_1000596_pt1 | contig 43391 bp, 37 predicted proteins | sample AD_JPNHG2_MetaG_FD_89748 | JGI IMG/M metagenome (GOLD analysis project Ga0116146, IMG submission 89748) | Active sludge microbial communities of municipal wastewater-treating anaerobic digesters from Japan - AD_JPNHG2_MetaG | ecosystem: Engineered > Bioreactor > Anaerobic > Digestate | place... | reverse complement strand
TGCGGCTCCAGAAGCGGCACGTGCTGGCCTATCTCCGCGAAGCCCTCATCGCCCATCGCACCGGTCAGCCGGCGCCAGCGCTGGTCGCTATAGGGGTCTGAACGGTTACGCAGTCCCTTGGTGCTCGGCCAGCCGCCCAAGGCCGTGAATGAAAACACGGTGTCATGGCAGGGCAAGAGCTGGCATTTGATCGATGACGAGGGGGTGTTTGCCTGTGAGGCGTCGGTCGCAGGGGAACGTCAGGCCTTGCCGCCGCCCAATCGGCCGGCCGGAGAAATCATCAGCCGACGCGGCTGGGATACACCCGTCAAATGCCGGCTGGTTGACTCCGTCGACTGTACCCAAACCGACCACGGTTTTGAAGACGACGGGAAGTCGCGGGTGCTCGACCTCCCCGGCGGCAAGTTCCGGGTGACCGGTGCGGCCAAGGGCTTCGAGCTGACGTGGTTCTCTTACACGGTGCAGACCGCAGACCGGGCGGGCGTGCCGCACCTCGTCGTCGTCGAGACCCCCAACGACCGCGAGCGCTATACGACCGTGTCTCTGACTATTCCGAAGGGTGAACCCTGGTCGCCCCCGTTTGCGGGCCAGGAGGCTGTCAAGGTCAATTCGATGGAGATTTCGCAGGAGCCCTTCTGGTATGAGCCGGACGTGGGTCTGGCCGTCTATACCGGCCGCGAGCTGCCGATCAACGACAAGCCCTTCACGTTTCAGTACGTCTTTTTTCCGAAGGCGGCGAGGATCCGTGTGGCCGTCAGCTCAAGCGGCTGGGCCAAACCCAACACTCCCGAGAGCGGTGGGGCGGTCTCGCGGATGTGGGTCTTCGAGATTCTCGACCGGTTGGCTGACCGGTTGCCAAAGATCGACCCGCCGAACGGGCGGCAGCGTCGCGTCGGGCTCTACGCCACGCACCCCTGGTACTTCCTGGCCCATTACGGCGTGCCGCCGCACACGCCCCAGCAGCGGCGGCAGTCGTTCGAGAACATGTGCGACCTGCTCGCCTTCTGCGGCATGAACCTGATTCAGTTCAATGCCATCAACGGGTCGGACCGGGCCGGCCGTGCGTGGTACCCGGGCAGCTACTATCGGCAGCTTGGGGCCGATCTGCTCGCCGAACTGCCACCCGTCGCCGCAACCCGGGGCATCGATATCGTCCCGGTCGTGACCTCGATCACCGCTCCCGGTAAGATCGAAGGCGGCAAACCGAACAAATACGGGTTTTCGGAGTTGTCTTTTCAAAGACATGCCGACCCGAAGGCCGATCCACGGGCGTTTGAGCATCGGCCGCCGGACCCGCTCCGCGCCGAGACGCAGCGATGGCTCATCAGGCACCTGCTGGAGATCGGCCGGCACTGCAAGCAGCACAAGAATGTGATCGGCATCGGCTTTCGCGTCAACGGCAAGATTGGTACCTGCTATATCTCCGGCGAGGACAAGTCCGGCGGCGAGACGAAGGTGTACAGCGCCGAGATGATGGGCTACTCGTCGTGGAACCTGAGCCAGTTTCGCAGCGAGTCGAAGCTGGCGGTGCCCAATGAGTCCATGGAAGCCTACCAGTGGCTCAAGGCGGATCCGAAACGGTGGGACCAGTGGCTCAACTTTCGCTGTCGGCACACGCGGGAGTTCTGGATTAAGGCCCGTGACGCGATTCGCAGCGTTCGGCCGGACTGGACGCTGTATGTGCTCACCGACCTGCCGTCGGAGGTTACGGGGACAAACATCGAGTGGCCGGGCGCGGACTCGCCGGATGCGGAGAAGATCACACTGGACTTGTTGCGGGCCCACGGCTACGACCCGCGGATGTTCAAACAGGACGAGGGGATCGTGATCCAACGGGTGATGATGGTGGACATGGAGCGGTTCTTCAGCAAGTGGGGCCCCCCGTGGGGCAGCAACCCCGAACGATATCGCGATTTTCACGAACAGGAGTTCCTGCCGGACTGGTTCCGGACGCCGGCCGGGTCGGCAACCGAGTTGTATCACAACTACTGGGAAGAACCGTTCCATCCGGTGGGCTGGGAGTTTGGCCCCGACGATCGCGGAACCGGTATGCGGACCTCAACGGCCACGGCCAGGGGGCGCGCCTTCTATCGACCGGCGACCTTTGCGCTTCGTGTCGGTGACACCGACACGATCGCCATTAACGGCTGGCAACGGCCCGTCATGGGGCACGAACATGACCTGCGCCGGTTCTGCCAGGCGGTCAGGGCCTTGCCGATCGGCGAATCAAAACCGTTGAAAACAACGCCTCTCGACCCGAAGGTGTCGGCTACCCGGTACGCAGACCGCATCGCGGTGATCAACGATCGCGACAAGCCCGTGACGGTTGCGGTGAAGCTTGATGAGGCTTTGCCGCCGGACAAGCGGTTGCGAGATCTGGCCACGGGGCATGTGCTGATTGAAGCGGGAACAGGCAGCCGGGACTCTTTCGTCGTTCAGATGGAAGACTACGATCTTCGTGCGATGGCGGTTGAATAAGAGGGCGGTTGACCGGTTCGTCACGCGGCGGCAGGGAGACGATCGTGCAGGATCGAGAGAAGCTGGAGCTGTTCAAGGCGGCGTTGGCGGTTGCAGCGGCGGACCGGACGCTCAAGCGGTCTGAGCTGGGCCTGATCCAGGGGCTGGCCGTCAAGGTCGGCATCGGGAAGGCGTCTTTTGACGCCATGATGGCGGCTGCTTTGCGCGGTGAGCCCATTGCCACGGGCGTATGTATCGGGTCGCCGGACACGGCACGACTGGCACTCAAGCTGCTCGTCGCCGAGGCCCGCATAGACGGCGAGATCAGCGACGCCGAACGCGATCTGCTCGTCACCATCGCCCAGCGGCTCAAGATCGCTGGCGACCAGTTCCAGGCGATCTATGCCGAAGGTCTCAGCCAGGCCGACGAGATTCGCCGCCGCCGCCGTCTGTCGAGTCAGGGAGAAAAACCGTAAGAGGGAGGCCTGCCCGGCGGGCAGGCGGTGGCGCGGACACCTCAAACCGCGACGGGAACAAGCGACGTCTTGTTGGGTTGATAGAAGATGGCGCGGCAATGATGCTGGGGAATGAATTGCGGGCCGAGATCGGTGAGCGACTCGGATGATCCGACGAACAGATATCCCTCCGGGGTCAGCTCCTTGACCAGTCGCTCGAAAAGGGATTTGCGGGCCACGGCATCAAAGTAGATGGCCACGTTCCGGCAGAGAATCACATCGAACGGTCCGATGCCGTTAAAGGGTTCGAGCAGATTCAAGCGGCGATATGCGACCATCGCGCGGATCTCGTCCTTGATCTTCCAACTGTTCGGTTCGCGGATGAAGTATTTCTCAAGGATCTCCGGCTTGAGGCCGCGTTGAATCTCGATATCGCGGAATCTGCCGATGCTGGCCTGTTGAATCGCGGAGTCCGAGATGTCGGTCCCGGTGATCCTGATGTCCCAGGTGGCGATATCGGGCAGGAGTTCGTGCAGCACGATTGCCACACTGTAGGGTTCTTGACCGGTGCTGCAGGCGGCCGACCAGATCCGAATTCGCTTGGGCGTGGCGGTCTTCGCTTTGGCATCGAACAGATCGGGAAACACTTTGTGCTGCAGGGCCTCAAAGGGTGACGTGTCGCGGAAAAAGAGAGTCTCGTGGGTGGTGATGGCGTCAATGATCTTGATCTGAATGGTCTTGTTGTTCTCGTAACGCGCCTTGTAGTACAGTTCCGAGAAGTTCTTGCAACCTGCGTCTTCAGCAACCTTGGACAGGCGGCTCTCGATCAGATAGGCCTTGCTTTCATCAAGGACCACTCCGCAAAGGTCGTTGACGAGACGGGCGAGGATTTTGAGTTCGTCCGGCGTCACCCGCATGCCAATGCTCCTTTCCCGGCAAAGCGGGTAATTTCAGACGCGATCCGGTCCAGCGGGGCGATCACGTCTGACAGGCCTTCTTCGGCTGGAGCCTTGGGCATGCCGTACACGACGCAGGTCGTCTCGTCCTGGGTGATGATGGTTGCGCCGGCGCGCTTGAGCAATCGACAGCCCAGAGTGCCGTCGTTGCCCATCCCCGTCATGACCACGCCCAATGAGTAACGTCCACAGGTGTAGGCGACTGAGCGGAACAGGTAGTCCACGGACGGCTTGCAGTTGTTTTCCGGCGGATCGTCGGTGATTCGAGCCACGAGCTGACCGTCGACGCGTTCGATCTTCATCTGGCGGCCGCCGGGTGCAATGAGAATACGCCCGGCCTCAACGGCTTGGTGGTCGACGGCCTCGCTGACCGCGAGTTTGCTGCGATTGTCGAGGTCGTCGGCGAGCGATTTGGTGAACTTCGGCGGCATGTGCTGGACGATCAGCACGGGCGCGGCCAGGTCTGCGGGCAATGCCGGCACCATTTTCGCGAGGGCCGCGGGACCTCCCGTGGAAATGCCGATGGCGACGACTTCCGGCTTCCCGGCCGGCATGGCCGAGATTTTGCGCATCCGCTGAGCGACGTCGGCTGTCGGAGCGGAAAGGACGGGCGGACAGTACCGTGTCGGGGCCGGCTCTCTCAGTCGCCGCTTGACCGCAGCGGCACGAGCGAATGCCTGGATTTTCGGAACCAATTCTGAACGCAGCGCCTTGATGCTGCTCTCGATGCTGCCGGTCGACGGCTTCAACACGAAATCAAATGCCCCCAGACTCAGGGCGGCGATCGTTTCTTCGGCACCCTGTGTGGTAAAGGCGCTCAGCATGATCGCGCCCACCGTGCTGCCGGTCGCGCGGAGATGGCGCAGGACGTCGAGACCGTTCAGCTCGGGCATCTCCAGATCCAGGGTCAAAAGGTCGGGCCGCAGTTGATCGATTTTCTGGATGGCGATCCGGCCGTTCGAGGCAGAGCCTAAGAGCTCGACCTCCGGCACCTCGGCCAGAAGGTCGCTTATGACCTTCCGGTAGGTGACGGTGTCGTCGACGACCAACACCCGGATCCTGTCTGTGCTTGCGTTGACGTTCAAGTCGCCTCTCACTCGCCACCCCCGCCGCGAGGTTCCTTACACCTTGAACTGCCCTACCAGTTGCTGGAGGTTCTCCGCCAGTTTGGACAGCTCCTGGCCGGCCGTTTGGGTCTGGGCTGCGCCCTGCGCGGTTTGCCGTGCAGCCTGATCCACACCGGCGATGTTCTTGGTGATTTCCTTGCTCGCCGCGGCCGATTGGTTGACGCCTTGCGAAACAGTCTGTGCCGCCGTCGCCGTCTGTCCGACGTTCTGAGCGATCTCCTTGGTGGTGATGCTTTGCTCTTCGACGGAAGAGGCGATCGTGCGAGACACCTCGTTGACCTTGGTGATCACGCCGCTGATTTCGCCGATGGACTTCACCGCGTTGCCCGTCGAAGCCTGGATGCCCTCGATTCGCCTGCGGATGTCCTCGGTGGCTTCTGCGGTCTGTTTGGCGAGTTCCTTGACCTCAGTGGCGACGACCGCAAAGCCTTTGCCGGCTTCACCGGCGCGGGCCGCCTCGATCGTGGCGTTAAGGGCAAGCAAGTTCGTCTGTTCGGCGATATCCTGAATGACCTCAATGACCTTTCCGATCTCGTCGGCGGCGGCGCCGAGTTGTCCGATATCCTGATTGCTCGTCGCGGCCAAATGGGCGGCTTGCTCCGCGACGTTCGCGGCCTGCTCGGCATTCCGGGCAACCTCGCCGATGCTGGCGGTCATTTCTTCAACCGCCGCAGCCACCGTCTTCACGTTGTTGGACATTTCCTCGGTGGAGGCTGCCATGTTCTGCATATTGGTCGACAGTTCCTCCGCCGCACTGGCGACGGTGGCGGATTGCCCGGTCGTCTCCTCGGCCCCGCTGGCGAGTTGCGTGGCCGTTGCCGATAGTTCCGTGGACGAACTGGCAAGAGTCCGAGAAGTGTGCGCAAGCTCGGTGATCGTCTTACGGAGGTTCTCGGTCATCGTTTGAATGGCCTTGGACAACGCGCCGACTTCGTCGCGACGGGTTACGAGATCTTGAGCCACGTTCTTGGAAATGTCGCCTTGGGCCACGTTATCAAGCTGACGAACCACCTGGCCGATCGGCACCGATACACTTCTCCCAATCAGGACGCTGAAAACCATTGCCAGAATGCTGGCCGCGGCGCCGATGGTAATGAGCATCTTATAGACTCTCGAAGAAGTCGTCGCGGCTGCCTCGTTGCACTCTTCCTGACGCTTGCCGACGAACGCGACGTAGTCCATGCAGGCCTGCGCGGACGAGTCCGCGTGTCCGGCCAGGTCTTTTGCAGCCATGGCGGCGGCTTCGGCGGTCTTGCCTCCCTGGGCCAGTTCAATGACTTTGTTGTTGACGTCCCTGGCATCCGCCAGCTTCTGCTGAATATTGGCAATCAGTTTCTTGCCGTTCTCGTTTGTTTCCGTCTGATCAAGGTTCTCCATGATCCTCTTGTACGACGCTCTCGACGTCTCCACGTCTTTCGACAGTCTCTCAAGGCCGGCGGCATCGGAGGTCACCGACATCAAAACGATGGAGAAGAAAATGCCATCAACGGTGCTTCGCACCTCCGTCGCCTTGGAAGCCATCGCAGCGGCTTTCTCGTACTCGGCCATTTTCTCGTTAACCTGACTGAGTCCCCAGTACCCGACCGTGATGACGCCGACCATCATCGCCACCACAACGCCAAACCCGGCCAGCAACCGTCTTCCGATTTTCATGTTCTTGAACATAGTGGCACCTGATCCTCAAAAAAGACTCTCTGAACCCAAGGCGGTCCGTCTTTGTGCGGGCCGCAACCCGAACGTACAGCGATCCGAAAACATGCGCGCAACCCGCACGGCTCTCTGGCCGTAAGGTGCTAACCTTTCACACGGTTCACGTCGTCTGCTTGGAGGCCCCCTCGCTGGCGAGCGCCTCTTCCACGTCAAGAATGACCACGAGCTCCGACTCCAGCTTGTATACACCCGCGAAAAAGCGGCCGTCGATGCCGTTGACATTCGCGGGCGGAGGCTCAATCTGATCGGTGGCCGCGATCACGACGTCGGCGATCCGGTCGACCAGCAGGCCCACGCGCTCACCGCGCGAGTTGACGATGACGTTCCTGCTGTCTTCGGTGATAATCGTCGGTTCCAACCCGAGCGCCCGGCGCAGATCGAGGACGGTGACGACCTCGCCGCGGAGGTTCACCACCCCCCGGATCGTCTCGGGCGTGTGGGGGGCTGGGGTCATATTGAGCTGACGGTTGATCTCCTCGACCTGATGGATGTCGACTCCGAGGAGGAGGTCACCCACGTAGAACGTGGTCAACTCCAGCTCCTTGCCCGCCATGTTTCTCTGTTGTCTTTGCATGGTGGTTGTCATGCGTTCCTCCCGCTAACCGCCGTAGCCGACCTCTTGATGAGCCGGGTTACCGCGGCGATCAATTGGTCGCGATCGAGCTTGATCTGATACTCATCAATACCGACCTCGCCGCCTTTCTGTATGTTTTCTTGTCCGGCCAGCGAAGTCACCGCGATCACCGGTATGTTGGCGAACCTTTGATCGTTCTTGATCTTTCTGGTCAGCTCGTAACCGTCCATATTGGGCATTTCAATGTCCGTGACGACGAGGTCGAACGGCTCTGCACTCTGTTGTATGGCATTCCAGGCGACCAGACCGTCCTCGCAGGCCTGGACTTCATAGCCGGCCTCGGACAGGAAACCGGCGACCTGTTTGCGGAAGAAGGCCGAGTCTTCCGCGAACAGGATCCGACGGCCGGCGTCGGTCGCCGCGGCCTGCTGCTGTTGGCTGAACCACTCGCCGTGAGCGGCTCGGGCCAGCTCGGACAAGTCGATCAGGCGAGTGGTCTTTTCGTCGATCACCAGTGAGCCGAGCACTCCGGGTTCGCGGAACGTCACCACGTCGATATCGGTGCTGATCTCCCGGATATCCACGAGGTTCGGGGCGATCAGGCCGATCTCCTGCCTTTGGCCGATCAGATGGAAGACAATGACGTACATGTGCGGCTGCTCAGGCCGCGGCTTGGCCTTGATCAGCTTGTCCAGACTGAGCAGCGGCAAAGAACTCCCCCGGTATTGCAGGACCTCCTGGCCGCCCACGCTGTCGATCTGCTCGGCGCGGATGCGCTCAATCCGCGAGATGAGACTCATGGACACGCCGAATTGCTCTGATGGATCGTTGGTAAAGAGCAATGCCGTTTGATGCTCGGCTTTTTGCGCGGCTGATTCCTCGGCACGCGCCGTTGCACCGTGTTCCTCCGGCATTTCGATCGCGCATTGCGCCGCGATCCCGGCGATGTCGAGGATCAGGGCCACGTGACCGTCACCCAGTATGGTCGCCCCCGCCAGGCAACGGACGCCTTTCATGTGACGCCCGAGCGGTTTGACGACGATCTCCTCGGAATCATGCAAGCCGTCGACCACCAGTCCGTATCTGAGTTGGCCGGTTTCCACCACGATGATGTTGAGGGCTCCGGCCGTCGTGTCCTGCCGGCGCTCCTGACCGCTGCGGGCTTCGACCTCGGTTGGGTGTTCCTCGTCGGCACGCCGGTCCGCGAGGTTCTTCCGGCGGTCATCCTTCAGTTCGGATGGCACCGGGTCCAGGTACTTGGACTGGAGACCGAGGGCGCGGCTGAGGCGAACCAGCGGCAGGAGATTGCCGCGAAGCCGGAGCACCTCGGCGTTCTTAATGTGCTCGATGCGACTCTTGACGTCACCGGCCTTGATGCGAACGAGTTCGTTGATGTTAACCTGCGGGATGGCGAAACGCTCTTCTCCGCAACGCACGATCAGCGACGGAATGATGGCCAGCGTGAGCGGCAGGCTGATTCTAATGGTGGTGCCCGAGTTCACGCGGCTTTCGATCTCCACCGTTCCGCCGAGTCTCTCGATGTTGGTACGGACCACGTCCATGCCCACGCCTCGGCCGCTGACGTCCGTGACCTTCTCCGCCAGCGAGAAGCCGGGCAGGAAGATCAGACTCAGCGCCTCGCGGTCGGTCATTTCCCGGGCTCGTTCGGTGCTGATCAAGCCCTTGCTGACGGCCTTGGTCTTGATCTTGTTCACGTCGATGCCCGCACCGTCGTCGGAAATCTCGATGTTGACCTTGCCGGCCTGATGGAAGGCCCGGAGAGAAATGCGCCCTATGGGGTTCTTGCCCTTGGAGGTTCTCTCCTGTGGCGCCTCGATGCCGTGGTCGACGGAGTTGCGAATCAGGTGGGTCAATGGGTCGCCAATGGTCTCGAGAATGGACTTGTCGAGGTCGACATCCTTGCCCTCGATGGTCAGGTCGCACTGCTTGCCGAGCTTACCGCTCAAATCGCGGACGATTCTCGGGAACTTGTTGAAAACCGTCCCGATCGGCTGCATGCGGGTCTGCATGATCGCTTCCTGCAACTCGCTGGTGACCTGGTCGAGGCGGGCGCTGACGGACTCGAGGTTCCGCGTCTCCCTATTGTTGATCGTCTGGACGAGTTGGTTGCGGGAGAGAACCAGTTCGCCGGCCAGGTTCATTAGATGGTCCAAGAGGCCGACCGATACGCGAATGCTGGTCTCGACATTTGTTTTGGACGTTTCCGAAGGCGGCGAAGAGTCCTGGGCGCTGACCGGCGGCGCGGCGGGCGCGGCCGACGAAGGAGGCGCGGCAGGTGCGGCCGGGATCGCGACGGCCTGGGCTGCAACTGCGGGGGCAGCTTGCGCCGCAGGGGCGGGAGATGCCGAACCCGCATCTGCGACCTGGTGGATGTGCTCTTCCGCCAGACCAAACTCCACCATCAGCATTTGGCGATCGACCACCGTGCCGATCAAGGCGACAAAACGCAGCCTGTCGGGTATGCCGGTGGAGAGATCCCCGAGATTGAACGCATCGAGCCTCGCCTCGACCACTTCCCCGAGGGCCAGAAGATCCTTGATGAGCGACAAGGGCGTCTTGCCCCGTTCCTCGACATCCTTGATCAGGTCGAAGTCAAGCACGAAGAGCTGGTGACCCAGTCGCCGGTGGGTTGCCAGAAGGTGCTCCGACACCTCGAACATGGCGGTGGCCGGTTGTCCGACCTGTACGTTGCGCTCGAGGCTGGCCGAGACCTCGGGAGACGCCTGGCCGCTGATGATCTGCTTCAGTGCGTCGATGAAGGATCGGACATCCTGCTCATTGGAGGTGTTCACGTTGTTCAGCAGCCCGCGAAGCGCGTCCACCGATCGCAGAAGCGAATCGACCACCGGCGCGGTCGGAACCAGTTCCTTCGAACGGACAAGGTTCAGAACGTTCTCCAGGCTGTGCGCCAGATCGTTGATCGTGGTCAGCCCGAGGAACCCGGCGGCCCCCTTGATCGAATGGACGGCCCGGAATACCTTGTTGACCAATTCGGGGTCGCTGTCCGCGCCGCCCTCTTCAATGGTAAGCAGATCATTCTCGACGTCGGCCAGGTGTTCGAAAGACTCGACGACGAACTCTTCAATCATCTTCTGGTTATCAAGGGACATGTTGTGACTCCGACCAGTTCTCCCATCGAATTCAGCAGTATCACAGGCTCTCGGCGATCGTAAAGTGCTCGTCCATGCGCATGACATGGAACAAATGCCTGAAGTCCTGATTGCGCGTTAAGACCGTAAGCGAACCTCCGGCGGCGCTTACACTCTTGTGACAGAGCATCAGGACCGCCAGGCCCTTGGAATCGATCATTTTCACGTCGCCCAGGTCGATCACGAGGTGAACGTGACCCTGGCTGATCAGATCCTGAAGCTGCGCGCGAAACTGTTCCGTGTGCGAGGCGACGATATCGTAGTCCGGACGGACGGTGTGCGTTTGTCGTGTTTCCGTTACAGATGTCATGCTGTTCTCCCATTCTCTCAGATAACACACCCGACCGGCGGGGTGAGCTCATGGCGAACGCTCAGTTCGACCCGGTTGCCGGCCTCGTTGAAGGTCACTTGTGAAGCGTATGTTTTCATCAGCGGCAGTCCCCTGCCGCCGTCACCCGTCACGTCGAATCCCGCTTCGCGGTTTTCCCAGACAAACCCGGGACCGTTGTCTTCCACGATGAGTTTGATTTCGTCCGTTGCGAAGACCAGTGCCACGCGGACCTGTCCTTCGGGCGCCTCGCGACATCCGTGTGTCACCGCGTTCAGGGCCGCCTCGCGGAGGAGGATACGCACCGCGAACATGTTGACAGGGACCTGACGCCGGTCGAGTTCCTGGGCGCAAAGATCATCGGCCCGGTCGATGTTCTCGAACGACGGGGACATCGTGATCCGCAACGCGTCTGGAGTATGCTCGATGTCGAACATGTCCGGCCTCAAAACTCGATTCCCATCAGAACGACGTCGTCTTCCGCCTTCCCGCCGCAATCACACAACAGTTCGTCCACCACCGAATCCACAACTTGATCGATCGGCAGGGCGCGCCGGGCGAGCAGACCTTCCTTCAACCAGGCCATGCCTTGGACCACGCTTAAGCGCCCATCGGGACCTCGCCGGCTTTCGATCAACCCGTCGGTGTAGAGAAACAGTCGTTCGCCCCGTTCAACCGGAAAGCGTTTTGACTCGAACCTGGCGGTCTCCAGCATGCCCAGAATGTCACCGCTGAGATCGATGAACTCGCCCTCATGGCGCGATGACTGAAAGAACGCCGGCGGGTGGGCGGCATTGGCAACCTCCACCTCCATGGTCAGCTTCGAGAAGCGCGCACAGCAGGCGGTGACATAGCGTCCCTCGCTCAGAAACTTGAGGAGACTTGAGTTGTGCAATGACAAGACCTCGAGGGGGGTCAGCGATTCGTTCAGGAACGTGGCCGCCAGAGCTTTGAGGGCCCCCGTAACGAACGGGACGCTCAGGTCATGGCCGGAAACGTCACTGACCAGAAACCCGAACTCATCATCGCACAGACGGGCGATCTCGTAGAAATCTCCGCCGGCTTCATGGGCCGGTTGAAACCGGACGCCCAGTTTCAGTTCCGGCAGGCTGCTGGGCGGTGTCAACAAAGACACCTGTCCGTCGCGAACATCCTCAAGGCGGTCGGCGCTCTCCATGGACACGGCTTCGTAGATCGTTGCCTTGCGGCGAAGCAATCGGCGATTCAGCGACAGCTCCAATCGGCTTCGAATGCGCGCGAGGAACTCCTGTCGTTCAATAGGCTTGGTGATGTAGTCTTCGCCGCCGACCGCAAAGCCCCGGGCCTTGTCGCTGGGATCGGAGCGGACCGTCAGGAAGACCACTGGCAGATCCGCATAGTTGGGATTCTTCTTCAATTCGAGGCAGGTGCTGAATCCGTCGAGACGGGGCATCTGGCAGTCCAGCAGGATCAGCTCCGGCAGACGCTTCTCCAGCATGGCGAGAACCTGCTCTCCATCCTCGGCTTCAAGGACCTCGTATCCGGCCTTTTTGAGAAGATGTCTGATCAACGCCCGCACGTCCGGGTCGTCATCAGCCACCAGAATGGACGCAGTGCCGGGTTGGGATCCGAGCATGCCCAGGGCGTCGACTTCAGGTGTCGCGTCCCGCTCGGCGCCGCTGCTTGGCGTCGGGACGGCACAGCGGAGCAGTTCGGCCTCTGTGGGCGAGGTAGCCACAACCCGTCTCCTGAGGGCAGATCGAACACATAGACTGCGCGGCGGCCTTGCCGCCCACCTGTGCCTCCGTGCGCTGTGCCAAGCCGCAACCCCGGGTATCTCCCAAGCCGTGTCGGGAAAGACACTGTGATGGCCGCTGACGGATCGATGGTGTTATCCAGACGTCGTGGTCCGGACGGCACCCCACGCCGAGCCATAACCCGGGGAAGATTCAGCCAGACGACTGGTGTATCGACCCCCGGAAACAAGGCCTTTACTTGCCATCGGATCGGGAAATCACGGGAAAATGCTCATCCTGATGAGCTCAACAACGCCGGCGAAAGGGTTCACTTGGCACCCAGTCGGAAGCCGCGTTTAGTCCGGTAACCGCACAGGTCCGCGAGACCTTGCTGCCTGTGGTTTGCAGCCTTGCGGCCGGTTATGGCGCTATGGGATCCTGCAGTACGCGTGGCCTGAGTAGGCCGGCCAACGCGGGTTTGCCCAGGACTTGTGTGTCCTGTTTGTCTTGTCGATGAATAGCCAATGGCAGGGTGTGCCTTGAGCCGCCGGCCAGGATTATTGGACACTCGTCCAACGGCCCGGGGCTGGGCAGGTTGACGGCCGGTCGAAGGGGCGTCAACCTATAGGCCCAAGTTGAACTGACGAAGTCGATATGACGGGCACTGGATGACCGGAATACAAGCCATGTACGGAGCCGGCGCGCGCCGCCGAGATGTGGGGATACTATTCACTTGCGCCGGCAGGCGAATCGAGTTGATCAGTGCGTTTATACGAGCAGCCAGGGCGCTCGGGCTTCGTCCGAGTATCCACGTGGCGGATACTGAGAGCCATTTTGCGGCTGCTTGTATTGCCGATGAGGCTCACCAGGTTCCTCCGACTCACTCGACGGACTATATCCGTTCATTACTGAGAATCGTCAAGCGCCGGCGGATCGACATTCTCGTTCCGCTCACGGATACGGATCTGGTCAAGCTCGCCGAGTCTCGAGATGAGTTCGCCCGATCGTCGTGTATTGCCCTGATTTCATCTCCGGCCGTTGTGCATACCTGTCGCGACAAGCTGTTGACGTACCGATTTCTGACGAGCCACCGGATCGACACGCCGGCCACGTGGACTGCGCAGGAGGCTCTGGCGCGGCGGCGCCATCGCTTTCCCTATTTCCTGAAACCCAGGCGTGGAAGCGCGAGCAGGGGAAGTTTCGTGATCCACCATCGGCGGGATCTGGAAGCCATGGTACCCAGAGTGCCAGAGGCGATCGTTCAGGAGTTTGTGCCCGGGCTGGAGCACACGCTTGACGTGTACGCGGGTTTCGACGGTTGCCCCCGGTGCGTTGTTCCCCGCGAGCGCATCGAGGTCCGCGGGGGCGAAGTCACTAAGGCCCGCACGGTTAAGAACCGGCGGATCATGGCGACCGGCGTACGCGTGGTGGAGGCATTGGCCGGGTGCGTGGGGCTGATCACGATCCAACTGATTCTTTCTCCAGACGGCAGGATCCGGGTGATCGAGATCAACCCTCGATTCGGCGGCGGGGTGCCTTTGGCGATCCACGCAGGTGCGGACTTCCCGAAGTGGCTGCTCACCGAATGGCTGGGCCGCAAGCCGAGAATCCGTCTGGATCAGTTCCGCGACGGCGAGATCATGCTTCGCTTTCATCAGTCGTTCTTTGTAAGGGATAGGGACTGACGCTGCGCCGACCCTCGATACGAACTGGAGAGCCGAATCCCGAGGCACCAGGAGCGGCTCAAAGGCGGCCAAGGGTTGGGCACGCGCTCGAGAAGCACGAGACAATCAGCCAAGACAAGCCAAGAACCGAGAATCCAATGCGATGAGCGAGCGGTTCGTCGAACTTACCGGAATTGCGGTGGTCGTTTTTGATCTGGACGATACCCTTTACCCCGAGCGGCAGTTTGTCTGGAGCGGGTTTGAGGCGGTGGCTAACTGGCTTCGCCAACAGATGGACTGCCCCGATGACCCGGCCCGCCGGATGCGCGAGCTGTTCGAAAGCGGATGTCGGCGACGGGTGTTCGATGAACTGCTTGCCGAATGGAGATGCCCACATGCCGAGGACTGGGTTCGACAGATGATCGCCTGCTACCGTGACCACAACCCAGTCATTCGGTTGTATCCAGACGCAGAAGCCGTCCTTCTGAAATGGCAGGGGCTGTTTCAACTTTCATTGATTAGTGATGGCCCCGTCAGGATGCAGCAGAACAAGGTGAGGGCGTTGGGATTGGAGTCTCTCTTGAGACCACTCGTGCTGACCGATCGGTGGGGGGAAGCCTTTCGGAAACCTCATCAGAGAGCCTTCGAGTACATTGAGAGTGTGACCGGCTGCCGGGGTCCGGAATGTCTCTACATCGGCGACAATCCGCAGAAAGACTTCGTTGCTCCAAACCAAATGGCTTGGCGATCCGTGTGCGTCCGGCATCAGGACGGGATCTACGCGAATACCGAAGCCCCACCAGAGGGTCAACCGGAGTTCCTGGTCTCGGAATTGAGTTATATTCTTATCTCCAAATAGGTAACGCAGGTTCTTGGGCCGCCGGGTGCACCAGGCAATACGAGCCGTGGACGCTTAGCCGTCTTGTCGCTCTTCCTGCCCCAAAGTATTGTGTAGCCGGTTGGCAGGATTGAAGCAGCACAAATGACTTGAAATCGCGAACCTTCTGGCCGGCAAAGCGGTACAGTAGCTGTGAGTGGATTTCCGGGAGGGTGCTTAACTGGGCCATCTTTGGCGGCTCATCCTCAACCGCCAACTGCCTGTGTGCCGATAACTTACGGATCAGTCTGCGAAAAAACACAAAGGCAGACGGAATGACAGCGCAGTTTTCGCGCCACCCCACAGGGTGGCTGGGGCGCTGGGCGTTTTTGCCCAGGTGAATAGGTGATCCCGAGGAGCGGGGGCTCGAGAGCCTTGCCTTGTTTCGGCAGGTAGGTTATCCAGCTCAGAGTCAGGACGGACTCATATGCGATTAAACCCGAAATACAGCCCGGTTCGCTGGGGGTTTGGATTGGCAGGCACTCTCTTGCCGGTGGCCTTCATCTCAGGTTGTGCCTCGGCATGGTGGAATGGGTTCCTGGACCCTACTCAGGTTGGGAACTTCCGCGAGAACGTGGTCACGGAGATCCAGGACACGGTCAGTTTCGAGGACAAGCCTTCCGGTATTCCCAACGCGGTGGACCCGACGCCGGACGACTTGGTTGCCACGGTGGAGAACTACCAGCTGGGTCCCGGCGACGTTTTTCAGATCACGCTTCTGGATTTCATGGCCCGTGGGGCACAGAGCGAATTCGTCCTGACCGTGGACGACCTGGGCTATGTTGACATCGCACAGATCGGTCGAATTCGCGTGGAGGGGCTTACTCTTCCTGAGGTTAGAGACGAGGTTGCTCGACAGGCGAAGGCAAGAGGCATCTATGCCGAAGAGAGCGAACCCACAATCACGGTGATAATGGGCGATCAGCAGAACCGGACTTTCAGTATTACGGGCGCCGTTCAGGCGCCCGGCACCTATCGGATTCCCCGCCCGGATTTCAGGCTCACCGAAGCACTCATCATGGCCGGCGGGTCGGATGAGATGCTTCAGCGGCTTTACGCCGGCGGCCGGGTCCGGACGATCTACGTGATCCGGAACGAGCGGCGCCCGAAGACGGTCAAGGAATCGGTCGTGAAGGGCAAGCCAAGCCGTGATGAAACCAACCTTAAGCCGGCAGACACCGGGTTGCCGTCGGCCGTCGTTCCTGAGCCGGCTGTTCCCGAGCCTCAGTCGGTCCAGCCGTCCACACGACCAGGAACGCAGGGGCCGGCATTGCCCACCGACTCCGTGGAGCAGGATTTGATCGACGCCGTCGCCCCCGAGGGAGCATCTCCTCGACGGGGTGAGTTGCCTTCCTCCGCGCCGCAATCGAAGAACGAGAGCCCGCCCCCGTTGAGACCTTTCATCTTCGTCAACGACAAGCTGATTGAGGCGCCTGCGGGCCAGGAAGCCCGTCGGGCGGCGACTTCGGCTTCGACCGTCGTGGAGACGGTTCCACAGACTGAGCAGGCAACCCGACCGGTGGACTGGAGCGAGTTGGCCGGCGAGGGACAACAGAGAATCATCCGCATCTCCGCCGAGGCTTTGCGAACCGGTGACAGCAGCAGCAACATTGTGATTCGACATCAGGATCTGATCCGGGTTGATCCCGGCCCGATCGGGACTTACTACGTGGGTGGTCACGTGGTCATGCCGGGTCAATACCCGCTCAACGGTGAGCAGGTGACCCTGGCACAAGCAGTGATAGCCGCTCGCGGTCTCGATCCGCTGGCGTGGCCGACGCGGTGCGAGATCCGCCGGAGAATCGACCGCGATCGGGAGCAGATCACGCAATGGGATTTGGCTCGAATCATGGCGGGCCAGGACCCGGACGTCTTCCTGCGCCCCAATGACGTGGTCAACGTGGGGACGCACGCGATTGCCCCCTTCTTGTATACCATTCGCAATGCCTTCCGGTTCAGCTACGGATTCTCGTTTTCGTACGACAGGAACTGGGCCGAGTACGACACGCTTGCCGGCCAGTACTATCGAGCCCGGACCGAGGCATCACGGAGAGGTCTGCTGAGCGCCTTCGACTTCTGAGGCGCAAGGGCGCTGAACAAACATGAGCACCAAGCCTCGATCCCTGTGGACGCCGGCCAACACGCTGCAGGCAGCGGCGTTGACCACTCTGCTGGCCGTCCTTTTCTGGCACGTGCTGCATCGTCTGGTGCTCAAGTGGCTGTCCAGCGAGGACTGGTCGCACGGGTTTATCATTCCTTTGTTCAGCCTGTACTACCTGTACATTCGCAGGGACATGATGCCGGTCGGTTTGCGGGACCGCAGCGTACTCCCGCGGCTGGCAGGGGCAGCATTCCTGACTCTCGCGTTTCTGCTGTATCTGAAGGCAACCATCGCCCGGATCGACTATCCCAAGAACGTCGCCTTGGTCATGAGCATCGTCGGGACTCTGTTGATGGTATGCGGCTGGCCGCTGACCCGATGGAGCTGGTTCGCCGTCGCCTTCCTTATGTTCGCGATGCCGCTTCCAGACAACGTATACGGACAGATTACCAGCCCGCTCCAGCGAATCGCCGCTCGCGTCTCGGCGGGGGTTCTCTCCATGGTTCCGGACATGATGACCGAGGCGACGGGCACGATCGTCGAATACAGCTACCAGAACCGGACGGGGACGCTCGACGTGGAGCGGGCGTGCAGCGGCATGCGTCTGCTCATGACGATGACGGCTCTCGGGGTGGCCATGACCTTCGTGAACGAGCGGGCCCTTTGGCAGCGGCTGATCATGATTCTGGTTTGCGTGCCGATCGCCGTGTTCTGCAACATCATCCGGGTTACCACGACCGGGTTTTTCGTCGTTTTCGGTCGCCAGGATCTGGCGCAAGGCACGGCTCATACGCTGTTGGGGCTGATGATGCTTGCCGTCGCCTTCTCGCTCTACGGTGCGACATCGTACGTCTTGAATCATTTGTTTGTGGACCATCAACCCGAGCCTGAGGACGGAACGGCCACGGGAGGTATTGCGGGATGACTTCGTTACCCATGACGGTTCAGGAACGGATTCCCATGCCGATGGGGCCGATCATTCGCCCCGAGCTTGCAGGGACGAGCATCACGGTCCAGGACGTGATCCGCATTCTGAAGCAGCGGATTTTCCTTATCCTGTTCATCTGGATTCTCATTTTCGGCCTGACTATCGGGGGCACCTACCTGTGGGTAAAGTACTGGCCAGGCTACACCGCAATGGGGCAGGTGGTTGTGGAGTCGCCGCTGCCGAAAGCGCCCATGGAGTTTACGAACCCGATCGTGCAGGTGGACCTGCTCGACCGCGCGGTGGCCGACCAGATGGTTCGGCTCAAGAGCGAAGGGTTGCTCAGAGACCTGATCACCAACGATGCCCGCGTTCGCGAAACGCAGTGGTTCAAATCAGGCCGCGACGCCAACGAACGCGTTCAGAAGCTTCAGAGCAGTCTGAGCGTCAAACAAATACCGCAGACAAACTACATTCTGGTCAGCCTGTCGACGAGGAATCCGGAAGACGCGCCGGTCATCATCAACCAGCTCATTGATAAGTACATTTTTGAGACCACGACCGGCTCTCAGAGAAGCTATCGAGAGGAACTTGACACCTACACTAGAGAAGAAGAAGCGATCAGAGCCAGGTTGCAGAACCTTCGCGATCAACAGGCGGATTTCCTGAAGATGGAGTTGACCGAGCCGGGCGCGATCAAGGGAATCAATATTGTGGGCGAGACCTGGCGCGTCTTGGCCCAGGAGGCCGCAAGAATCGGTACGGAGAAACTGCAATACCAGGCCCAATATGAGAATCTGGTCAACCGCGATCCGTCCCAGGCGTTCATTACCCCTCAGATGCGGATGATGATCGAGCAGGATCCGGAGGTGGTGCAGCTACAAAACGCCAGGGTCATGCAGGAGCAGCTTCTGTTGGCCCGTCAACAACAGGGGCTCGGCGAAAACCATCGCGAGATCCGCGAGCTGAAAAGTCAGATGGAGTCGATCGACAATCAGTTGGCCGATGCCAGGGCTCGAAAGGAGCAGGCGGTTCTGGAAGCGGAAATCGCCCAGGCGCAGACGATGTATTTCAACGCGATGCATGCCGAACAGCAACTGCTGGAACAGATCGAGCAGGAGCGATCCAAGCAGCGTGACCTGGACCGGCAGATCGTCGAGTATGAAAACCGTGAAAAGGAGTACGAGCTTCTCCAGCAGCAGCTTGAGCGCGTGAGCGATTACATTGCCCAGTTGAACATGCTGATCCGCACCACCAGTGCCATTCGCCTTTCGGGGGTGAGGGCCTTGGTGCCCTTGGAGCGATCTTCGCCTCGATGGGAGTACAACCTGCCGGCCGGTTTCGTACTTGGCCTGTTGTTGGGCGTCGGCTTGGCGGTGCTTCTGGAGTTCATCGACACGTCCCTGAAGACGGGCCGAGACGTCATCAGACATGTTCACGTGCCGGTTCTCGGCACTGTGCCGGACCTGGACGACGAGGAAATCCCCATTGACGCAATCGAGCTTGCGCCGCATGTGGCGCCTCGATCCATGGTCGCGGAGGCGTTTCGAAACATCCGGACGAACCTGCTGTTGACCTGTCCGGCCGACCGACAGCGGACGGTGCTGATCACAAGCCCCAGACCGGAGGACGGCAGAACCGCCGTAGCGGTCAACCTGGCGATCTCGCTGGCCCAAAGCGGCCGGCGGGTGTTGCTGGTCGACGCGAACTTCCACCGCCCCAGGCTTCGGACCATTTTTCCCAAGTCCAATATAGACGGCCTGAGCAACGTCCTGCTGGGACGCACCCGCCTCGCGGATGTGGTTTCCAAGACCGAATTGCCCAACCTGGATGTGCTGACCACCGGTCCCATTCCGCCCAACCCGACGGAGTTGCTCGCCGCGACCTATTTGCAGCAAGTGATTACCCAGGCCACCGAGCGATACGATCAGGTGATTTTCGATGGGCCTCCGGTGCTGCTGGTCAGCGACGTTCTGGTCATGACCCCAAGCGTCGACGGCGTCATCCTGGTGTTCAGGGCCCAAAACACGTCTCGCGGCGTTGCCCAACGTGCCCGCGAGCAGATCGAGCGGGTTGAGGGACACATTTTCGGGGCAATCCTGAACGCGGCCCAAGTAACCCGAGGAGGCTATTTCCGCGAGCAGATTCGCAGTTATTACGACTATCAGTCCGAGCAGTTGCTTGCTGCTGAATCGCGCCGCGAGCTTCCCGGAGACCAAGGCAAAGAAGCCTGACGATGATTGTCTGACGGGAGAGCCTTATCGAAAACGGCCGGCCTGAGGGCCGGCCGTTTTATTTGTGTGCGCTCAACCACCCTGCCGGCGACCCGTCGGGTAAGCTCAGTCCGCACAGTGCTCGTCGGCTTCAATGCCCGGTCCACTGAGGCATAGCCAGAAGAGACTGAAATCGTCCAAGTCGACGTCAGCGTCCGCGTCCATAGTCGCGTCGGTGCACGTCTCGGCCGCCTCGATGCCGTTTCCCGAATAACATGCCTGGAACAGGCCGTAGTCGGTCTGGTCGACGTCGCCGTCATAATCCAGATCGCCCGGGGTCGAGACCGTCAAATCCACGGGCACGGCAACCACCGGATTGACCGCCGCCGGATCAGCAACGGTGATGCTCGCCCGGTAGAAGCCAACGGACAAGCCGGCGATGTCATAGGCAATGATGATGCGATCGACTTCGCCTGTGCTCGTGCCGGCCGAGGGCACGCAGCTCAGCCACCTGACTTCGTCGGTGAGGGCGTACTCCAGGATCCCGCCGCCCACGTTCTGTACCCAGAGCGTACCACTCTCGATGCGTCGTCCCTTGACGGCTTTGATCTCGAACGAACCCGGCGAGACGGATATCTGCGGCGGTCCCGCAGATACCTGGGTGATGGACACGTCGTCATACCATGCGTCCCCGTCCGTATGGCGGGTCAACAAGACGGCTATGCGATTCGTTCCTTCAGGCGGGACGACGGTCCAGGTAATCTCGCGCCAATCGTAGTTGAGCGCTTCCTGCCGCGGCATCTTCGATTCACCGATCCAGGTGTCATTGCTGAGATACCATATGCCGAATACGTACCAGCCGGCGGGGTTCTGCACGTTGGCGGTCCTGATCCAGGCGCTGACGCGATATATCATGCCAGGACTGATAGAACCGTATGGCGTCACCTGGCGGACCATGCCCAGATCCCAGGTTGGGTGGGCCTTGAGCCATTGCGAATGGACCCCCGAGTATTTCGTCGAGGTTGTCAGGACATCAATGTCCGGGTGCGGCTGGGCGTCGTTGGTTTCCCAATGCAGCCCCACACCCGGATATGTGGGCGATTCGCCTTCCTCGAAGCCGGGATTGCGGATCAGGTTTGGCCCACCCCGAGCCGACGCCGCCGCCAACGCGGTCAAACCGGAAACCAGCGTGATCGTCATGTCACGTCGAACCATGTTGTCCCACCCATGCCGGACTGATTCCCGTGGCTCGCCTGACCACTCACGGAACGAAGCCTCCCCTGGCTCTGTCGCTGCCGTCACGGCAAAGGAGACCACCCGCACGCGCGTCGGCCCTACCCGACATTCGCTCGCAGGAACCTCAGGCCGCGCTTGGCCAGGTCATCGCCGTCTTTCGCCAGCGGTCTCCAGATCGCCGCTGCTGCGGCCAGTTCCTTAATCGCCGGCACGAAACTCTCGATCGTCAGCCAGCGGTTGTACTTGAGTTGCTTGAGGGTCTTGAAGAAATCCTTCCACGGCACGTGGCCGGTCCCGGGAATGCCGCGATCATTCTCACAAGCATGGACGTGGAACAACCGCTTCCTGCCAATCTTGCGCAGGGCGGCCGTGGGATCCTTTTCTTCGATGTTCGCATGGAAGGTGTCGTAGTGGACGCCGACATGGGTGCTGCCGATCTCGTCACACAGGGCGGCCGCGTCCTCGCAGGTGTTGAGGAAATAGGTTTCGAAGCGATTCAGGGGCTCAATTCCCACGTTGATGTCAAGGATCTCGGCGACATCGGCGATCTTGCGAAGGCTTGCCACGGCGTATTTCCATTCGGCGGCGTTGCGCCCGCGGCCAACGAGCCTGCCGACCGGCGAGTACAGCGGACCGGCCACACAATCGGAGCCGAGTTCCTTGCTCACCTCCAGGACGCGAACAACATGGTCGATCGCTGCCTGGCGTTCACGGGCTTCTGGGCTGATGGGCGAGCCGGTCACGATGACGGTACACACCGTGGAGCCGAGGCCGGTGGCTTCCAAGGCTTTGCGCGTTGCGCGAACATCCACGGCCTTGGGGTCAAACATCGGGAACTCCACTCCGTCGAATCCCAGCTTCGCCACCCTCTCGATCAAGGGGATGCTCTTGCGTGTGAAGCAGCCCGTCCACAGCATCAGGTCACAACCGATCTTCATGTCGAACCTCCTGACATTGTCTGGTCTTCTGAAAAGGGTTGAGACAGTCGACGAGCCGTTCAACCCGCCAATACTCCATCAGCCGGCCGTCAATGTTGGCGCACGGGGCCCGCCGGGTTGCGAACATCATACCCGGCCGGTCAGTGATGTGACAGTTCTCGGCATGTGGCCTCTCGTGGTCATCGTGCTCCCCGACGGCGAAGCCGGCTCACGAGCTCAACGGTGATGCCGCCAATGCCCCGGGTATGCCGGAAACCATTCGCGAATGGACCAGGGCTCACGGCGGTCGTCAGGGCAATGGCGGACGTCCTTCTGTACCGGCCGGGTGCCAGAGCACGACGGCTACGGTCGGTTCCATTCCTCGCAGAGCGGGCAGAGCGGGATGCCATCAAAGCGGTGATCCAGATGCGAGCGGCGGACGGCCATCATGATCGGGCCGGTCCACAAGGAAGAAAGCGAGGTGTCCGTCAGCGATCCGATAGCATGGTTGCCTCTGTAATCCTGGTCACAGACGGTGACCCGGCCATCGGCCAGCACGAACGTGCGGCGGAAGATCCTGTAACAGGGGACTCTTGCCGGCGGGGCCATGGACATCACCGCCAGTTCCGGCCACTGGCGGGCATAGTGACTGGGACCGGCCACATAGACCGAGCCCGTCTTGGCGATCCAGTGGTCAAAGAACTTCTCCATCTCGCTGATCGTCGCTCTCGTTTTGGCCATCTCACAGACGATGAGCGGCTGAGGTTGTCGGCGCTGGTGGTTCGCGATACACAGCGCCTCGATGTTGGCCGCAACCTGTTGATAACAGTCGGCACGGTGAACATCGCGATAGGTGGCAGGGGTCATGGCGTCGATGAGGACATTGAGCACGTCGACGCGCGGGCTCATGAGCGCGTCGATTGCCGAGGCATCCAGGTTGATGCCGGTGGTTCGGACGGCTATGCCGAGAATCCCCGCTTGGCGGGCATAAGCCGCCATCGCGGGCCATTCGGGGTGCAGCAACGGATCACCGAAGCCGCCCAGGACAATTCTCGCGTCGTCCCGGGTGGCCAGTTCGTCAATCAGCCGCTTATACATGTCCATGCTCATCGGCCCGCGTCGGCCGACGGCCGATCCGCGCGGCCGAAGCGTCGTGTTGGGAAGTGAGTCCTCGGTGGTCAGCTCGATTTCGACTTCTTCGGGCAATACTCCGATCTGGTCGTACCTGTGGTCGAGCAGCCAGCGGGAAGCGGTTGTGGCATCAGGAGTCTGGTTGTCCCGGGCGGTCTCGACCAGGATTTGGGCGACACGGTCCAGTGCGGCCTGAGTGTCGGCGATGCAACGGCCGACGGCATGGCTGATCTCGGCCGGGACGGCATAGTAAGCGCTCTGGGTGGCGAGATCCTTCCGCGGCTCCTCCGGCCGGTAGGCCATGATTCGGCACAAAGGTTGCCCGGCCTTGGCCAGTTCGGCGAGCAAGGCGGGTTGGCACACGATCGCAGATAGGCCCGGGGCGGTCTGCGTGAGGGCCAGACGCATCTCGGCGCGCACCTGGTCATAGTGGTCGATGAGTCGATCCAGCAGATCGGGATCGAGCAGCGGTGCGGCCGACGGCACGGCCACCACGGCGTCGGCGTGATCCATCCGGCAAACGGCGTCGATCAACCACGGATTGAGGCTCTCGTCGAAGACGGTGGTCCCAACCAAGCCGCCGCGCCAGGCATCAAGAGACCATTTACGCCCGCTGGCCACCATCTCGCGCCACGGCACCGAACCGGCGTCATGGGTCTGAACGACCACATCGAGGCCCGCCACGGCCGCGTCAGCCAGGTGCCTCTCGCGACGATGCACAACCAGGTGGGTTCGGTCAACTCGCTTTGCCGCCAGGACGCGCCGCAACGTCCGCCGCAGGACCGTCTCGCCCAGCAGATCGTCATTCAGGCGGGCCCGCGTGCCGAGTACCCCTCGTGCAAAATCGGCTTCGATGACAGCAATGGTCTTCATGGGGTTGGACCGGGTTTCCCCCCTTCGCTTTGCTTCAGCGCGGCGAGCAGGGTTCGGGGTTCCCTTCGGGTCTGAGCCTGAGGCTCAGCCTCAAGGTCGAAGACAGGGTTCAGAAAGAAAGGATAGAGGATGAAGGATGAAAGACGAGTCAACAAGACCCCACTGTCGGTTCTGGCTGATCGCTGATCGCTGATCGCTGACAGCTCTTCTCCCATACCCTTACTCCTTGGCGATCACGGCGTCAAAGCGGGATAAGGCTTCGCTCAGTATCTCGCGGGCCACGCCGGCTCCTTCGACAATCGCCTCGACGAACTGGATATCGCGACGCAACTGGCTTCGGGCCCGGGAAACGTCATCATGTTCGCTCATGGCAATGCGGCGGTCGGCGCTGAATCGCTGTAACTCCGCGTGTTGTGACACCGCGCTGACGATCTCGTAGGTCTTTACCAGTTGGCGCATCCGGACGCGCAGGGCATCAACCTCGGCAATTCGCCGATTGAACTCAGCCGGCCGGTCAAGCAGGCCGGTAAGTTCCTTGAGTACGGCGAGCATGTGCTGGCACGTTTGGCGCATCTCGTCGATATCCTGCAGTCGCTTCTCAACTTCCGCCTTGCCGGCGGCCAGGCGCGAACGATCATTCCAATCGAGCTTGCGGAGGTAGTCGAACTTCTCGCGCGGTATGGGACGGGTGCAGTACCGCTCGGCCGTTTCAGAGAGCTTCATTACCGTTGTGCCGGCCTTGCGTACGCCGCCTTCCGTGGCATCGATGACCCGTCCGCGAGGCAGCGCGGCAAAGTCACCCTCAAATTGCTGGAGATAGGTGAAAAGCTGCTCGTCGGTGTAGATGTCGTTGCCATGAATGTCCTTGGCCTTGATCAGGATCGGCCGGGCTCGAACGATTCGTTCCCATTCCTTCATTTCGATGGAGTGGAAGCGGTTCAGCTCCGGCCGCCACAGGTCGTGGATGGCGACACCGGGCAGGTAATAGACGTGGTCGGTGCATCCCAGATCCTGGCCGACGAAGATGATCGGATCGCAGCCCATGTAGACCGCAAGGTACAGCGACAAGTGGGCAACCGTCGCCCCGGCTTTGAGACCGTCGCGCGCGGCAAGCTTGCGGCCCAACACGGCGGTCGCAAAGCTGTTGGACAGAATGGACACAGGTCCCTTGTAAAGATCCAAGACGCCCCAGTTGACCTTGGGTTCGGCGATCATGTGTGTACCGCTGAAATCCTGTACGCCCTCGAAAAACCGTTTGGTCAGTTCGTGGTAATCCAGGACGGTGACGAAGTCGGGAATGACGCCCCGGTCAAGCAGCGTCTTGTATATGGCGTGTACCGCGATGATGACGGCTTTACCCTTGAGCGCTGCAAGCTGGTCGATATTGCGTCTCAGGGATGGCCCGGCGGAGACGACGATCGCCGGGTAGCCGGCGAAGCGATCGCGAAGCACGTCGATCGGCGGAGTGGCCAAAAACCGCGGCAGGTTGTTGGCGATGTTGCGGCAGGTGATTCGGGAGTTGGTCACCAGCGTGACCAGGCTCATTCGGCAGTAGGTCATGTGGTCGGTTAAGAGCTTGCGGATCGCGGCCTGGAAATCTGCGGCAATTCGCCCGGAGGGCGCATGACTGACGAACTGAGCACCCATCATCATGGCGGTGTTGTGGGGCTCCAGGCGGGTCTGAACCTCGTTCTTGTCGGTACTGGTCAGAATAATGCAGCGGTCGGAACGGAAAAGGTCGGCCAGATCCATGGTTTCCATGGCGGCCTTGAGAAGCGGCAGACTCGGCTCGGTCACGATAATGAACGCTTCGCCCTTGAGCCGCGAGAACAGGGCCCGCACATGGTAACCCAGGCCGAATCCGTTGATGATGTAGCACAAGGAGTCGCCGATCTCGACCGAATCGGCCCATTTCTTTGACTCGGTTTCGGGGTCGATACGACTGTGCAGATAGAATGGGCGCTCAGAGCCGGGTAAACGGACCGCAACCGTGGGCACCCCGGTTTTCGCTTGTTCGATGACCACCGAGTCGTCGTCGGCGCACTCGTCGATGCGCTGGGCAAGTCGCGGGTCGCTGCGGAACAGGGCGGCCATATTCCGGCAGTATACCTCATCACGAACGAGGGGGTTGGTTGCTGGTGCGGATCCCGACAAAACCCATTCTCCTTGATCCGGTCACGTCAATCGACGAAGCTCGCCCTGATCTTCAGTGCATCCTTCAGGCGTTCGAGGTACTCGCGACGAGGAATCTCGACCGCCCCGAACCGCTGAAGGTGCGGCGTAAGGAATTGTACGTCAAGCAGGGCGAAACCGCGACTGCGCATTCGTTCAACCAGGGCGACCAGGGCTACCTTGGAAGCGTCCCGCTGTCGGCTGAACATGGATTCGCCAAAGAACGCGCCCCCGATAGCCACCCCGTAGAGCCCGCCGGCCAACTCGCCCGCCGACCCTTGGCTGCTCCCCGCAGGTTGGTCGATGGCCCGCCAACTTTCGACCGAGTGAGCCAGGCCCAGTTCGTGCAGTCGGCAATAGGCCTCTACGATCTGCTCCGAGATCCAGGTGCCTTCGCGCCGGTCGGCGCAGCCGCGCATGACCTCCTCGAAGGCGGTGTTGACGCGGATCTCGAACCGCCCGCTGCGCCAGGTCTGCATGCACGTCTTCGAGGCGTGAAAGCCGTCCAGCGGAATGACCGCCCGCGGATCGGGGCTGAACCACTGGATCCGGCCCTCCACGTCCATGGGGAAGATGCCGCTCGCATACGCGGCAACAAGAACCTGAGGCGTGAGGGGGAGCGTCTTCATGCCTTGAGTATACAAGGTTCAGCGTTCGGTGTTCAGTAGGGCCGACCCGGCGACGACACGGCTTCTCCTTGGCTGTGAGCAACACGGTCCGCACTCACCGATTGATCTTCTGGCGGACTTCGGCAACCACATCGTGTCGCCGTGTCGCGCGCCCTCGTCGGCCTTCCACGATTCAGGGTTCAGTCATGAGAGGCGAGGAACACAGGGGCGTTGAGTACCCGCGACGGCCGGATCTCGCGACCAGCCGCAAGCCCCGCCGTTTGGACTCATGCACCAGTGCCGGCCGCCACCAGCTTGACGCGGACACACTTGGCCGCCGTCCAAGCAACCTCACCGGGCGAAGGGGCCCCGGTGGCGATGTGGTACAGGACGTCCGGGCAGATGTCTGCCCCGTTGGGCCACACCAGTGTCTCGGCTTCGGGATCGACGCGCACTTGTGCGAAAACGGCGATGCCCTTCAGATCCGCAAACAGGCCGCCTCTCTCGACCAATGGAGCAAAGTCCAGATCCGCGCGTACGCCATCCTCAAAGGTGATCGCCAGACGGTAGCCACCTTGCGATCGCACCTGTGTTGGTCATGGATACATCCCCCGAGTCTCCGTTCAGGCCAACGGCTCGATCCCCGCCGGCAGCTGACCCGCCTGCACGCGGTTCCAGGCATCCGACAAATCGCCCGCGTTGCTCAAGAATCAACGACGTCGCCGTTTTGGCTTGGGAGCGGGAACGATCTCGCGTGAAGCCCATCGGAGAACCGCTTCGGCGGTCCGGACCAGACGCTGGTATTCCTTTTTCCGGACCGGACCAGCCAGGCCCGGATACCGAATCTCGACCGCAAAACGCGTCAGCGCCCCCGGCTCGCCCGACCGACGCTGGAATCAGGCAGCCGCCCTGTTCGAGCAGAGAGAGTAATCGTGCCAGGTCGTGGATGTAGGGAAAGCGAATGCCGCGATGAATAAACACGGCCTTGACCGCCTTCTCGGCGGCTTGTTGGGCATCGAAGCACAGGTCTTCGAGATAGGCCCCCGCGACCTCCGTTTTCGCTCGAGCCAGGTTGCTCCGGGCCCGGTTCAGCCACTCCCTGGGGCCGTCCGGTGGAAAACGCTTAAGGGGCATAGACCACCCTCCCTTCCGCCAGCGCCGGGGCAATGACCAGGCAATGGGTCTGGCGACATCGTTCGACCTCCTGCGGGGAGGCGATGATGACGTCGACGGCCGCGCCCGCGCCGTGCAGGCTCAAGTAGATCCTTTCTATCAGCCGGCCCCGGTCAAACTTACCTCGCTTGATCACCAGCAGATCAAGATCGCTGTTGGGTCCCATTTCGCCACGCCCGGCGGAGCCAAATAGGATAATCCTCTCGGGGTGGGCCACTCGAACGATGTGGCGGATGATCTCCTTGAGAACCGCAGGAGCGGACTTGCCCCGACCTGGCGTGCCTCCTGAGACGCTGGTGCGACCGGACTTCGGCGAGAGCGGTCGAGCTGCGTCTCGCTTGCGTGATTTCAGAGTTCTGGGATGCGCACCCAATCGTTTTGGCATGGCTCAGAGACTTTCGAAACTTCGTTCCGGCTCTTCCGCGACCACACAGACCGAGCGGGCATCCAGGTCGATGTTGAGTTTACGCCCGAAAGAGACATTCACTCCTGGCGCCGCCTTGCTCGGGGCCTCGCCCAATCGCTCGATCACGACTTGCTCGCCAGGACGAAACTGCGCTGGCTCGTCCGGCACAAGGGCACGCCCGTCGAAGTGAGCTTTGATCCCCGCCATAAGCACCTTATTACATAGTATACTTGCTTGACGGACGAGCCAGATACCATCCGGGGCAACGAGCGGTTACCGCCGTCGGAAGCCAAGTCGGCCATCCCAGCAGTCGGGATCGCCGTAATCCTCGATGATGAGCCTGTAGGTCTTGCCGAATTGGATAACCCTCAGCAGGGTCAGGCTTGTCCCGGAGGCTGTTCTGAGCCGGAGGTTCCAGTCGTCGATGCTCCATGTCCCGGTTGCCTGAGTTGCCCCGATCCTCGTTGCCAGCGGCTGCTTCGCCTTGAGGTCCAACGTGCCGTCGGCATTGACCTGTAGGGTTGTGCCCCTGTCAGACCAGAGACCATGGAGATCCTGCCGGTTGACAGCCGAAGGGTTGAATTCGATCATCGATTCAAAAAGGACATTCGCGGCGAACTGCATGGCTATGCCGCAGGATAGAAGGGCTCCGATGGCAATCCTCCAACGAGACCGAGGGCGTTTTCGCAGGCCCTGGACTATCAAGACGGTCCCAGCAGCGACCGCTGCTACGGACACACAGCAGAATCCGAGGTAGGCAAATGGTGCGGCACTGCGAAACTGCAGCAGTTCCAGGATGCTCTCCATGAGCGACGTCCTCTCGGACGATTCCTTACGTGGCCGTCCAGAATCTCTACTTCTGCGTTTGAAATCGGCCGCTCATGGCCACGCAGAGCCGTGGCCATGCCACCCGACACCCGAGCTAATAGCTAAGAGCTAAAAGCTTCCTAAGAACTCATCCCCTCAAGCTTCTGATCAATCAACTCCCCGACCATCTTCGGATCGGCCTTTCCGCCGGAGATCTTCATCACTTGGCCGGTGAGGAAGCCGCGGGCCTGTTGCTTCTTCTTGGGGTTGGCCAGGGCATCCCGGACGGCCTTCTCGTTAGCGGCGAATGCTTGGTCGACCCAGGTTTGCATCTGGCCGGTGTCGCGGACTTGCACGAGGCCTTCTCGCTGGGCAATGGCCGTCGGGGTATCGGGGCAATCGAGCATCTTGCCGGCGATGGTCGCCGCGGCGGTGGCGCTGACAAGACCTTCGGCGGTAATGCGCGACAGCTCGCCGAGCCGGGCGGCGTCAATACCGAGCTGGGCGATGGTGCACTTGCGCTCGTTGGCCCTGGCCGACCAGAAGCTGATGAACTGCTTGCCAAGTGTGGGCGGATGTCCACAACCGGCGGCCTCCTCGAACAGATCAGCCGTGGCCCGGTCGTTCAGGATTGTCGCGGCGTCGGCGGAGGTCAGGCCGTATTCGCTTTCCATCCGAGCCTGACGCTCAAGCGGAAGCTCGCCGACGCTGGCCTGCAATCGTTCGAGCCATTCGTCGTCCACCACCACCGGCACCAGGTCGGGGTCGGGGAAATAGCGGTAGTCGTGGGCCTCTTCCTTGCCCCGCTGGAACTCAGTGACCCCTCGGACATCGTCCCACCCGCGGTTCTCCTTGGGGCTCTTGCCGATGACATAACCCGGGTCGGCCATCCAGTCGTTGATGTGCCGCTCGATCTCGTAAGCGATGGCGTCGCGGACGGCCCGAAAGCTGTTGAGGTTTTTCACCTCGCAGATCGGTGTACGGTACTCGCGGCCGTCGTATTCGATGGCCACGTTGATGTTCGGCTCGAATCGCATCTGCCCCTTCTGCATGCTGCCTTCGCTGACGCCAAGATAGGTCACTAGACGCTGAAGCTCGATACAGAAGGCGTATGCTTCGTCGGCCGAGGCCAGATCCGGTCGGGTGACGATCTCCAGCAACGGCGTGCCGGTGCGGTTAAGATCCACAAGCGTGACCGAGGGGTTGTCGTGAATGTTCTTGCCGGCATCCTCTTCGAGATGGGCCCGGATGATGCCTACGCGACGGATCTCGCCGTTAGGCAAGGGCACGTCAAACGCCCCGTCGAAACTCAGCGGCAGGTCGTACTGGCTGATCTGGTAGTTCTTGGGCAGGTCGGGATAGTAATAGCTCTTGCGGTCCCACTTGGTGAACCGGGCGATCTGGCAGCGCAGGGCGATGGCCGTGCGCATGGCGTGCTCAAGGGCGGCCCGGTTCATCACCGGCAGCACTCCGGGCATCCCCAGACATACCGGGCAAACGTTGCTGTTCGGCTCGGCCCCGAACTCTACCGGGCAGGAACAGAACATCTTGCTCCGCGTGGCCAGTTGAACGTGGATCTCCAGGCCGATGATCGGGCGAATCTTCAGTTGGCTGCGGTCCATGGCTCATTCTCGCTCGTTCATGCTCAGACACGCAATATGTTGTACCCCATCTGAGCCGATGCCGCCAGCAGGCATCACAGTGGTTGGTGCCCGCTTTGATCGCTGCGTCGCCAGCATCCGCATGTCGCTCTATCTTTGCGCGCCGCGTTGTGGGTATACTGTCAGACAGGCGGCTCCGGACGCTGGAGACGGTCGAATGGGTGTCTCGCGATTCAACCCTGCGCCGCGGCGCCTGCCGTTGTCCATACGAGAGGTGCACGAGCATGTCGGGACAGAAGCAACTGAGAACAGCAGGCACAAGATGGCCGGTCAGGCACTCCCGCTGCGGCAGAACGTTCCTGAGCGCCGTCATGATGGCGGTCGTCGTGAGCCTGGTCGCGCCTGGACCGATGCAAGCGGACTGGGAGCTCCAAACGGTAGACAGCGCGACTACGGCCGTGGCCCTCGCTCTCGATGGGGACGGGATAGCGCATCTCTGCTACTTCACGCCGCCCATTGATCACCTGTCGGGCACAACGGGACATCTTCTGAAGTATGCCAACAATGCCGGCGGGCCCGGCATATGGACCACCGAGACAATCGAGACGCTCACGAAAACCGGCGACGGCTGCGACATCGCGGTGGCGGCCGATGGGACCGTCCGTGTTGCGTACATCGTCGGCGACGACCTCAAGTACGCACGGAGGGACGGCGGCTCGTGGATGGTGACGACAGCGGTTTCAGGCGGCGTCAAGTGGCGATGCGCGCTCGCGTTGGACTCCAGCAACACCCCTCATATCGCCTTCAGCCGATTCAGCGACTATGACGACCCTTATGACCGTGTGATGTACCAAGGCCTGCCTTGTTATGTGACTTGGACGGCCGGCGCTTGGCAAGAGACGGCGCTTCAATGGGCGGCGGGCGAACCGGAATACCTGCTGGACACCGGCGAGTGGCAGGATATCGCGCTGAGCTCCGACGAAACCGTCTACGGCACATGGAAATCGGCCTGGACGCTGAGATTCATGGTTCCGCTTTCTCATGACCCCAGCCACTTTGCGGGTTATCAGACGGGCCTGCCCGGCACCGCGAACCGGTTCCGGATCGACGCGTTCGATGACTTCTACGCGGCCGGGATCGGCAGCGACACCGGAGCCGTCGTCTTGGGGCGGAACACCTCCGACCCAAGCGACGAAACGTCCTGGTACTTCTTCTGGGAAAGGTACGAGCTGGACAACACCGGAACCCACTATGGTGATGACAGCGAGCAGCATCTGGGCTTGGCCGCCGACTCCGAGGCGGGTGCGCATCTGGTGTTCTACGACGCCATAGACAACGACTTGAAGTACATATGGCAATCGGCGTCCTGGGCCTATGGGGAGTCAAGCCCCGTCCAGCGCATCCACCCCTGCTTCACGGAACTCGTCGACAGCGACGGCGACGTGGGTCGCAGTGCCGACATCAGCGTCGACGGATCGGACGACCCGCACATTGTCTACCTCGACACCAGCAACCACGCGGTCAAGTACGGCAAGCGCATGGCGTTCTCAGGGCCGCAACTGCGCGTTTTGCCCTCGCGGTGGGACTACGGCCACGCGGAGATCTGGCCGACCGAGAACCGCAAGGAGTTCATCATCATGAACCCCGGCTCGGAGGACCTGGTGATCACCTCCATCGGCGTTGACGATGTCACTTCGTACCCCGCAGGCGGTGCTCCGCCGTTCCGGATTTGGGCGGTCAAACTGACCGAATCGCAAGTGCCGATGGGTGACCTGCCGGCGACGATTCCGCCCGGGGAGCACCGGACCTTTGGAGTCATCGCCTCCCCGGATACCATCGCCAGAACCAGAATGGGAGAGCTGATCGTGCGTTCAAACTGGGGTGACGTGGTCGTCTCGCTCAAGGCTTACGGAGTGGGAATCGATCGAACACCGGGCGGGTGCGGCACAATCGGGCCTGTTTCGGGAATCGCAATGCTGGCCGGTTTCGCTCTGTTATCGATTTGCGGCCACAGGCGACGAGACTGATGCCGGTCTGCATCGGCGGGCCCGGCTTCGGCAAGGCTACACCGGGAGAGCAGACTGTCGGTGGTACCTGGGGAGCACACGCCCGCCGAATGCGTCACAAACCCGGGGCAGCATGTCCGAGCCTGTTCGGTTGCGGCATAGGCGATGGCCGTCTAGAATCCGTACCCAAGTCGGTTAACGATCGGATTGAGGCAGCGCAAGACCTGAGGGATCATAATGAGCATCGAGCAGAGTATCGATCGGCGGGATTTCGTGAAGCTGGTGGGTGCCGGGCTGATGGCCGTAGGAGGGGGCCACCTGGCGGCCGGAGCCGAAAACACGGCGGTACCCGCGGCCAAGCCGGCGGCGAAGTTCAAGAAGGCCATCGGTTTCGAGATGGTCGGCGAGGACCTCTCGGTGCTCGACAAGTTCAAGCTGCTTAAAGAACTGGGCTTTGACGGTGTCGAAGTTCAGAGCAGCGGACGACCGGACCGCGAGGAGTTCCTCAAGGCCCGCGACGCGACCGGTCTTGAGATCCACAGCGTGATGAACCCCGATCACTGGAAGAAGCCGCTGTCGCATCCCGATCCCAAGGTCCGCGAGGAATGTCGCAAGAGCATGCAGGGCTCGCTTGAGGATGCCAAGTACTGGGGCGCCGGCTCCGTCCTGCTCGTCCCGGCCGTGGTCAGCAAGGAGATCGCCTACGACGAGGCCTATACCCGGTCTCAGGCCGAGATCCGCAAGCTGGCCCCCATTGCCGAGAAGCTCGGCGTCGTTATTGGCATCGAGTTCGTCTGGAACAACTTCCTGCTCAGCCCGCTGGAGTTCGCCCGTTACATCGACGAGATCAATTCACCCATGGTCCAAGCGTACTTCGACTGCGGCAACGTGGTCCGCTACGGCTGGCCGGAACAGTGGGTCCGCATTCTGGGCAAGCGTATCTGCAAGATCCACATCAAGGAGTACAGCCGGCAGAAGGCAAACGAAGAGGGCGTTTGGGCGGGCTTCGACGTCGAACTCATGGAGGGCGACTGCGACTGGCCGTCGGTCACCAAGGCCCTGCGTGAGGTGGGCTACAGCAGCTACATCACCGCCGAGGTCAAAGGCGGCAAGAAAGCTCGTCTGGCTCAACTGGCAGAACTGATAGACAAAGTCATTGCGGGCTGAAGAATTGGCTGCCGTGACAGGGAACGGTCAAATCCATCCTGAAGGCCCCGGCAACATGCTGACCGGCCGGATCGAAGTCGTCACGCACCCAACAGAACGACTGATAGCACGCCGGCATTGAACCGGCCCGGTCAGTTGGTTAGTCTCATCTGGTATTGGAACCTTGTAGCCGGACATCTGTGCGGCTTGCACGCAGGTTTCTGGATCGCAGTGCGGTAGGGTTGCGGCCCGCAGGAAGGCGACCTGCCTTAGGGCAGCAGAGGAGCGTCCGGTCGCCTGGGACAAACACTGGTTTCTTATTCGAAGGGTCAATCATGCAAAGCGGTAGCAAGTCCGGCAACGCCACTGACGCGGTATCGCGACGGGTTTTCTTGAGCGGGACAATGGGAGCGGCGGCAGGACTGGCCGCACCGTACGTCATCGGGTCTCGGGCCGGGGCGGCCGAGACAAGACCGGCGGCTGCCCGAGTGAGCCCCAACGACAAGATCCGGATCGGGCTGATCGGGGCCAACGGGCAGGGCAAGTTCAGCCTCGACCAGTTGATGCAGCAGCCGGACGCGGTCATCACCGCGGTATGCGAGGTCTTCGAGAAACGTCGCGACGAGGCTCTCGCCAAGTGCAACGGGACGGCCAAGCCGTACGGCGACTACCGCAAGGTTCTCGAAAACAAGGACATCGATGCCGTGGTGATCGCCACGCCCCCGCACTGGCACGCGCTGATGGCCATCGAAGCGGCCGAGGCGGGCAAGGACTTCTACCTCGAAAAGCCAATGACCCTCACCGTAGGCGAGTGCCTAGCAGTGCACCACGCGGTCCAGAAGTACAAGCGCATCACGCAGGTGGGCACACAGGTCCATGCCACGGCCAATTACCGGCGAATTGTCGACGTCGTCCGCTCGGGCATTCTCGGGCCGATCAGCATGGTTCGTGTGTTCCACGTCCTCAACCAGGGGCCTGAGGGGATCGGCAGGACACCGCCGACCCCGGTACCCCAAGGCCTTGACTGGGAGATGTGGCTGGGACCGGGACCCAAACGCCCGTTTCATCCACTGCTGTTCAAGAATTCGGAGTTTCACCCATCGTTCATGGCTTACAGCGGGGGTTGGACACCCGGCATGGCCCCGCACCTGCTTGACCTGCCGTACTGGGCCTTGGACCTTGGCCATCCCACGTGCACCAGCAGCACAGGCGGCCGCTACATCATCGACGACGATGGCGACGCCTACGATTTTCAGCAGATTCAGTGGCAGTTCCCGAAGCTGACCGTGTGCTGGTGGACCTCGCTGGTCAACAGCTTCGGGTTTGACACGCAGGGACAGCCCGGCGTGCACCGCCGGCGCGGCATCTACTTCCACGGGACCAATGGCACGTTGATCGCCGATTACGGTTACCTGAAGATTGTCCCCGAAGGCGACCGCATGGAGGAGGAGGACGTCGAGAAGGTTGAGAAGGTCACGCCCGACTCGCCGGGTCATCATCGCGAATGGCTCGACGGCATCCGCACGCGCACGCCGCCCAGTTGCCACGTCGGCTATCACTACAAAGTGGATATGGCCATCAACCTGGGGATGCTTTCGCTGAAACTTGGCCGTTCGGTGCAGTTTGACCCCGTAACCGAGACGATCCCTAACGATCCCGAGGCCCAAAAGCACGTAAATCCCGTCTACCGCGAGCCGTGGAGGTTTCCGGCGCAGTACGTGTGAACTGCGGGGTGGCCCAGATTCGTCTTGAGTCTGGGGTCGCACATTCCTTTGGGCCGAGCGGTCCGTTGACGAGTAGCTGTACGCGTTGGCCCACCGGTCGGCGGTACCTGGGTCATCCGCCATTGCGCATCTCCGTTACCTTGTCGTACAATCAAGGCAAGGTGATGCAGGTCATGGATTACCAACAGTTCATAGTCCGCGATCCGCGGGTCTGCGGTGGCCAACCGGTGATTCGGGGCACAAGGGTGACGCTCCAGACCGTGCTGGCGAGCCTGGCGGATGGAGATGGGATCGACGAAATCCTGGCGGATCTCCCCACACTTACGAGATCGCAGGTCGAAGCAGTCATTGCCTTCGCGGCTGCTTCCGCCAGCGAAGATCTGCCCACTCCTGGCGTCCCCCATCTGACATGAGGCTCAAACTCGACGAGAACCTGCCGGCCCGGCTTGTGGGTGAGCTTTCCGCCTTGGGACACGACGTGGATACTGTGCCCGAGCAGGGGCTAAAAGGGTCTCCTGACCCCCCGCGTCTGGAGCGGAGCCCAGGAATCGGGACGGTTCCTGATCACCCAGGATCTCGACTTCTCCGATCTCAGGGTTTTCAGGCCTGGCACGCACCACGGCATTCTCCTTGCCCGTCTCCGCGAGCCCTCGCGTCGATACCTGATCGAGAAAATCCGTGACATCTTCAGGAATGAGGCCGTCGAACGATGGAGCGGTGTCTTTCTGGTCTGCACCGAGAGCAAGGTTCGGGTTCGATGGCCGGCCTCGCGGGGCTCCTGAGCCCAGGTATTACCAGAACGAATGCGTGTTTCCGCCGCGAACACGTCGTGGTATTGTCTTCGTGTTGCCGAAACGCCGATTCGGCCTGTCCCGCAAGGGGATTGGCCTGTCGCTGGGGTGAGACTGCACCGTGCGTACAAGCGAACTGCAATATGAGCTGCCGACGGAACTGATTGCCCAGGAACCGCCGGAGCAGCGCGACGCCAGCCGTTTGCTGGTGCTGGATCGGTCCACCGGTACGCTGCGACACGAAGTGTTCGCCAGGCTGCCACACCTGCTCCCCCCCAAGGCACTGCTGGTCATGAACGACACGCGCGTGCTGCCCGCGCGGTTATACATGGCTCGCCGAAGCGGCGGGCGGGTGGAAGGCTTGTTTCTCCGGGAGACCGAGGCTGGAGCGTGGGAGATCATGTTGACCGCTTCTGGTCGGCTCAAGACGGGCGAGGAATTACGGATCAACGGCTCGACTCGCCGGCTGCGGTTGACAAGGAGTGCTAAAGCGGGGGTGTGGTTCGCCGAACCGGTGCCCTGCGCGCCGGCGGTGGAGATCCTGGCCGAGTGCGGTCATCCACCGCTGCCGCCGTACATCCGGCGCGGCACGCAGGACAACAGTACTGCCGGCAAGGACGAGAGGGAGAGACTCGATCGCGATCGATACCAGACGGTGTACGCCCGCCGGCCCGGGGCCGTAGCCGCGCCGACGGCCGGGCTGCATTTCACGCCTGCCGTGCTGAACGAGCTGCGGACCGCTGGCATTGAGACCTCTTTCGTGACGCTCCACGTGGGCGTGGGCACTTTCGCCCCCATCCGCTGCGATGATCTGGCTGAGCACGAGATGCACGCTGAGTGGTATGATTGCCCTGCGGCGACAGCCGAGGCCGTCAACGCTGCCCAAGCGCAGGACCGGCCGATTGTGGCCATCGGCACCACCAGCGCCCGCGTCCTCGAAACATGCGCCGACGAGAGCGGTCGCGTCACCATGGCCAGCGGTTGGACGCGGCTCTTCATCTATCCCCCGTACCGGTTCAAAGTCGTAGAAGGCATGGTGACCAATTTTCACCTGCCGGGTAGCACGCTGCTCGCGATGTTGTTCGCCTTTGCCGGTCGCGAGGCGATCCTGAATGCCTACAATGAAGCGATTCGAGAGCGGTATCGCTTCTATAGCTATGGCGATGCAATGCTGGTTCTCTGAGGAAACGCCATGAAGTCGCGCGATCTGATCAAGATGGGTTATCCGGCCGGGCCGATTCTGCATCTGGCCCTGTCGGCGGCAGGCGAGGCGCGCGTTTCGGGGCAACGTAAGTCAAAAGTCCTTCAGACGTTACGCATGTTATTGATCGACGCTCACCCTTATGTGGAAGACCCCTTGTTCGGCAAGATCGCCAAAGCGTTGATCGCGGCCGGTCTCGTTGCCCAGCCCAAGCCGACAGCCGCTGACTACAAGCTCAATGAGTCCCTGGAATACAAGGTTTGGGGAGACGATATCGACGAACAGGCCCACCAGCAGATGCGAAATGCGTGCAAGCTGCCCATTTCAGTGGCCGGGGCGCTCATGCCCGACGCCCATGTGGGCTATGGCCTGCCCATCGGTGGCGTACTGGCAACCGACAACGCGGTCATTCCCTACGCCGTCGGCGTGGATATCGCCTGCCGGATGATGATGACCGTTTTCGACCTGCCCCCGCATCTGCTGCAGGATCAGGATGATCGTTTCAAGGCGATCATCGAAAACAACACCCGGTTCGGTATTGGAGCTGAGTGGAAGCCGAAACGCGAACACCCGGTGATGGACGAGGACTGGAACATCTCGCAGGTGACCGCCCGCCTGAAAGACAAAGCCCACCGGCAACTCGGCACCTCCGGTTCGGGTAACCACTTCGTCGAGTTTGGCGAGGTGACGTTTTTGGAATCGGTGCGTGGTGTGTCGCCAGGGAAATACCTCGCCGTCCTTTCGCACAGCGGAAGTCGCGGTCCGGGCAACGAGGCCGCAGGCTTCTACAGCAAGTGGGCCATGAGCCGGCACAAATCGATGCCCAAGGAGTTGCGTCATTTGGCTTGGCTTGAACTGGACGGTCCGGGCGACGAGTACTGGGCGGTCATGGAGCTGATGGGTCGCTATGCCTCGGCCAACCATCACATCATTCACCGGCAGATCGTCAAAGCGGTCGGTGAGCCGCCCCTCCTGCAGATCGAGAACCACCACAACTTTGCCTGGAAGGAGCAGCACGGCGGACGTACGGTGATTGTTCACCGCAAGGGAGCCACGCCGGCAGGCAAGGGCGTGCTGGGAATCATTCCTGGCTCGATGGCCAGCCCGGCCTATGTGGTGGAGGGGCTCGGCAACGAGGAGTCATTGCAGTCCGCCTCGCATGGGGCTGGCCGGTTGATGTCCCGGGGCGAGGCCATCCGGACTTTCAAGTGGCCCCAGGTCAGGCAGTTCCTGAAAGAAAAGGGTGTAACCCTCTTGTCCGCAGGCCTGGACGAGGCCCCCTGGGTCTACAAGGACATCGAAAAGGTCATGGCCGCCCAGGAGACGCTGGTTCGTCCGGTGGCCAGGTTCATGCCTCGCTTGGTAAAGATGTCGCCACCTGGGGACCGACCGGAAGACTGACCCCTCCACGGCCCCAGCACCCTTCAGTAACTCAACTCATTTGCGCCTCCCCTCGCAGGTTGCCTGGCGCAATCCCGTTATCCACGTTCGTGGCTATCCAGCGAGCACATGACGGCTCGTTCCGGCCTCCTCATCAAGTCCGTTTTGCCTCTGTTTCGCGCGATTTTCGGGACTGCGAGAGGAACGCGAACCTGGGCATGTCTGGCCCGCCTGGCGGAGGCGGATTCGAAGGGGGCGTTAGAGAGATTGGCGATGCGGGTGCGTTTGGGAGTACGACGAATTCATGAGCAATTCATCGGCGCGTGATGCACTACGGTACGCAGTCGGGTGCGGCAGTGAAACTTGCGCGACCACGCAAGTCGCAGCGAAGCACAGGCATCCAAGGTGTTGCTCGCACTGCGAATTGCCGCTTGTGCGTCATCCCTTTCGTCTGCGGAACAACGCCAGCCCGCCCAGCGTCAATATCGTTAAGCTTGCCGGTTCAGGGACCATCGGCGACGCCAGGTCTCCTCGCCCAGCGTTCATGTCATTGAATATATACAACGCCACGTCCGTGCGGGCGTAGTCGTTTCCCAGGTCGAAGCGAAGAATATCGTCGTTGTTCCAGCCCGCCGTCACGTCGAAAACGTACAGATCATCGACATCGACGGGGCTAAACGCCGCACCCACCATATACAGGGAAATGCCGCTGACCGTGCGATCGTACGTCATCACGCCCGTGGCGGTGTCCACGCGGTAAAAGGCGTCCTCGAAGACCAGCCAGGCGTTCCCCAATGCATCGAAGGCAATGTCGCCGGATTGATTATGCAGATTGAATGTGTCGCCTTCATAGATCAGCCCAACGGAATACAGTACGCTCCCCGTGTTCGGGTCGATGCGGAGCAACTCGTCGGACGCCTCGTCCGTGGCCCAGAGCCGGTTGCTCGTGTCAAACGCCGCACCGAAGATGAACCGGCCGGGCAGCGTCACGCCCGCGCCGGCTACCGCCGTGTCCGGATTCAGCGAGCGAAGCGTCGAACTCACCGGCTCGCCCGGAGCGGACGGTTCGAAAAACCACATCCCCAACGAAACCGACCACGCCAATCCATCGGCGCGCAGTTGGGTTCCGTCGCCGTCGGTGATATAGCCCACCATCGTCGGCGAACCGCCTCTATCCGCGAAATGAAAAAGAATCGACGGGGGTTCGTATTCTTTCGTCCCATCGCCGCTGGCTGACCGGTTCTTGATGCCGTAGACATCCGCGGAAACCGGAGCCGCCATGAAAAGGGTCTGAATCAATATTGCCGTAACTACCGTGATCGTACATGGTTTTAATTTCTCAAGAAACATGGTTGCCTCCTGGGGCTCAGGAAAAACCTGTTATTCATCGCCTGTTTCTGTTTTCCCATCGCAATATGGGGTCCTTCCACCGACGGATTAGTTATGGGAATTTCTCTCTCTTCGGATCAGCGCCAGTCCGCCCAGGGCCAGCAGGCTCATTGTCGCCCGCCGGTTTACAGGTCACAGACACCCGCCAACTTTTATGCTACACCCGATACGAGATATTGTCAAGAGCTTTTTGCGATGTTGAGCATTTTAGCCTTACCCCACACTAGAGCATTTTCATCTTTTTTGTAGCGTATATCCGCAGTGGCGGAAAAAGTTTCTCGCGTCTTTTGGCGTGATCAGCGACATCAGTCGCGGCGTGTCTTGCCACATCGCTTCTCGCGTACGGTGTCGCACACGTCATAGCTCCTGCTTGATTTTCGAAAACGCATTCTCGATCGGCATCAGGTCCGGCGAGTACGGCGGCGATCTCCTGGCGGCGCTCGTGCTCACGTCTCGCGGGGTCGGCGAACGGTTCTTCCATTGCGGGCTCCTTGCGGATGCGCCCACAACGGCCTTCGCCTGGCGACCGGCGCGCTGTCTGGCTGGGTTGGTGCTCTTCGTCCTTCTCTTACTTACCCGGCGCGAGTTCGAAATGGCGGCAGGGTCTGGTGCGAACGGGTCTGTTGACTGGGCGACGGCTGTTTACGAAAGAGACCGAGAGTCTGGCCTAGAGTTCGGCGTGCGGGCGAGAACGTGGAGGTTCACGGCCGCAACGCGGCGGAGGCGAAGTGAACTGCTGGCTGCCGTATCATCGTTTCGGCGGCGCGGTCCGGCCCTCCTGCGATGCGGGCAGTTCAATTTCTTCCGGGCGGACCCAGGCAACCTTGCCGTCGCGCCGCTGAGGGACGAGTTCGCCGGCCGGCTTGGCTTCGTTGATCGCCTTGCGGGTGGCGCGGAGCAGCGCCGCCTGCGTGCCTGCCATATCTTGATTCTTGTCTGACCAATTCATCATGCCTGGCCTCCTTCGTCGATGAGCACCGGCGGGGTCTTGGTTGCATCGTAGACCTGCCAGCTATCCACCAGTGGATGGAATCGCATCGACTCCCATAAACTGCATGAGTGCATGAAGAACAATATCCGGCGACTCGTCGAACGCAGCGTGCTCGGCAAATGGGATATTCAGGAGATGCACCTTGGGGACAAGTCCTTTCAGCCGAGCGAAGCTCGCCAGATTGGTGAGAAAGTCGTTATCGCCGCGAATGATCAACATTTCGGCGTCAATCTCACGCATTCTCTCGTCGGGATGTCCATCGGTGGACAAGTCAGTCCACATGCCGATGACGCTTGCCGCGAACTTGTCATAATCAGGTTTGGGATTCAGACGCATATAAGCTTCGTAACTTGCCGGAAACATGTCCTTCCACCTTTGGCCGGTCATTCCGCAGATCATCTCCCAGCAAGGCTCCTTTTCGTTCATTTCCCAGCTTGCGCCAACGGTGACGACTTTTTGGAGACGCGGATCCTTCCTGGCCGCATACCTGTAAGCCACGACGCCCCCGTCGCTGAAACCGAATAGGCTGAACTCGCGAAGATCGAGAGCTTGGATCACGGCCGCAAGATCATTTTCCAGCACTTTGTACGACAGCTTCTCGCTTCCAAGGCTTGACCGCCCGTGGCCACGACTATCGAGTCCTATCAGCCGGAAGTGTCGGGCAAGGGCTGGCGTGATGCCATTGAAATCTTTGATGGTACCAAAGCCGCCATGCAGCATAAGCAGAACGGGGGCCGTCGGATTTCCGATCTCCTCGACATATATCTCGGCGGTGCCGCTGGAAACAAGGCGACCCCTGGCATGATCAAACACCGTGTGATAACGCGTCATTGGGTTCTCTCTTTCTACGATGCTTGTGCATCCGGTCATTACAAGTACAAGCGAGCATCCGGCGATGAATACCCCAAAAAAGCTTCGGGCGAAGGTCATCCTACCGGAGCCTTTGGGGCCAGCCAGGATCAGGGCGCGAGGTGCGGGCGTCCGCTGCGACGAAGTCATATCGCAGCCCCGTGGCCGACGAGCTCGAAATCGCGGTGGGGTCCGAGACGGACGGGGCTGTTAACTGGACGACCGCTGTTTACGAGAGAATCCGAGAGTTCGGGCCGTTGCTTTCGGGCGGCGGGGCGGAACGTGTACCATCCCTGTCGCAACGTCGCGCACACGGTGCGAAACAGAGAGTCGGGTTGTCGTTCGCGTTTGGCCATAACCCTTTGGTTCCAACGGGTTACAGAAAAGCCCCGATGGCTTACGCCCCGGGGCTTTCCGTTAACTGGATCGGCGGAGAAGCTCGCCGTTTTCAATCAAGCTCCCCAGGAGCAACCCTAGCCGAACCGCTCTCAGCATGAACACGACCGGGTGGCCCGTGAAGGCTTTTCCGAAGCGGCTTCCAGTCTATCCGCCACACCTTTTCGCGTCCAGCAGATTCGCCGAGCTCAGCAGTTTCCACTTGTGAACACCGGCGAAATACGGATAATAGTCGCCGTGACAGGCGGACGATCCGCGACCAGACGGAACGGGGTGCTTGGAGCAGCCTATGGCGGCCAAACGCGATGAGATCATGACGATG
>Ga0116146_1000590_pt1 | contig 43691 bp, 31 predicted proteins | sample AD_JPNHG2_MetaG_FD_89748 | JGI IMG/M metagenome (GOLD analysis project Ga0116146, IMG submission 89748) | Active sludge microbial communities of municipal wastewater-treating anaerobic digesters from Japan - AD_JPNHG2_MetaG | ecosystem: Engineered > Bioreactor > Anaerobic > Digestate | place... | reverse complement strand
GCCGCGTCGCTGGGCGCCCCGGTGAGACGACGAGAAAAGCGCGGGGGTCCCGGCTGCCGGGCATCCTGGCCAGCCCGCGAAGCGGGCGACCGGGCGGTGGGCTCTAGGGTGGGGGGCGCCTGTCTGCCCAGGGTTCCCTTCGGTTACCCTGGGCTACGGCCCGGACGCCCCTGGCGGGGCTGCGGCCGGGACATTGGAGGGTCTGGGTTAGCCCACAACGTGGGCGACCGGGCCGTAGCCCAGGGCGACCAGCGGGAGCCCTGGGGGAAGCGACGTGTGGGATTGCAGAGCCCCGCAGCGGGGCGATTCACGAACCAGGACCACACCGCAGGGGACGACCCGTGTCGCACACATTCACCCAATTGACCTGTCACGCCGTGTTCGCCACCAAGGGGCGACGTGAGATGATCAAGGACAGGCTGCGCTCCCGCCTGTATCATTACCTTGTCTCGACCATCAACAATCAATTGGGCTTCGCGCGCGAGGTCGGCGGTACGGCGAACCACCTGCACGTTCTCTTCGATGTGCACCAATCGGTTGCTGTGGCCGACGCCATCCGCGTCATCAAGAGCGTTTCGTCAGGGTGGATTCACGAGACGTTCCCCGATTTGCGGGACTTCGCGTGGCAGGAAGGCTATGGGGCGTTCTCCGTAAGCGCCTCGCTGGCCTTCCGCGTGAGGGCGTACATCCAAGGCCAGGAGGAACACCATCGGCGGCGATCATTTGAGGACGAGTTCGTCGCCTTGCTGAAGAAGCACGGGATCGCGTACGATCCCGCGCACCTGTGGGATTGAATCGCCCCCTTCAGGGGCTCTAGGGTGGGCTGGCGCCTGTTTGCCCAGGGTTCCCTTCGGTCACCCTGGGCTACGGCCCGGACGCCCCTGGCGGGGCTGGCGCCGCGTCGCTGGGCGCCCCGGTGAGACGACGAGAGAAGCGGGGGGGATCCGGCCGCCGGGCATCCTGGCCAGCCCGCGAAGCGGGCGACCGGCCGTAGCCCAGGGCGACCAGCGGGAGCCCTGGGGGAAGCGACGTGTGAGATTGCAGAGCCCCGCAGCGGGGCGATCCATTGATGCGAGCCGCGATGAACGAACGCGAAAAGAAACCTGCCGCGAGCCCCAGGCGCGCGTTTCCGGGGCTGGACAACATCCTTCTCGGCGACGTGCTCGCCGTGCTGGCGCGGGTGCCTCACGGATCGGTGCATCTCATCATCACCTCGCCGCCGTACAATCTCGAGAAGCCCTACGCCGAACATCACGACGACCTGGAGGACCGCGAGTACCTGGCCTGGATGAAACAGGTGTGGGCCGCGTGCAAGAGGGTGCTCGTCCCAGGCGGGCGGCTGTGCATCAACATCGGCGAGAACAAGCGCCAGTACATCTCGAACCCGCACTACAGTGCGTTCATCCAGCAACTCGTTGACCTGCGCATGCTCTATCGCGGCACGATCATCTGGAACAAGCATTCGGCCGCCAAGCACTGCGCCTGGGGCTCGTGGAAGAGCCCGTCGAACCCCCACCTCGTGCCGCGACACGAGTACATCATCGTCTTCTCGAAGGGCGACTGGAAACTGGCGGGCCGCCCCGAGGACGTGGATATCACGCCCGAGGAGTTCATGGCCTGCACGCGCAGCGTGTGGGAGTTCGGCACCGAGAGCCGCACGCGCATCGGCCACCCGGCCCCCTTCCCCGAGAAGCTGCCGGAGCGACTCATCAAGTTCCTGAGCTTCCGCGGGCAGACGGTGCTCGACCCGTTCGCGGGGAGCGGCACGGTGGGCCTGGTGGCGGCTCGGCTGGGGCGACACTTCATCCTGGGCGACAACTCGCCGCAATACTGCCAGCTCGCCCAGAAGCGCATCACCGACGAACTCGGCCTCTTCCACCCGCCGCGCATCATCCCCGTCGAAGAGCTGTGAAGACAAGATGCGGGAGGGGCTTTCTGGCAGAAAGCCCCTCCCGCACCCTCCTTAAAGCCTCCTGGGCAGGCGGCGGGGATCCGACGGGCGCAGCCTGCCCATGCTGTATCAACCCTGTGAGGGGGAGAGTGATACAGCATGGATAGAAGGGCGAGAACGGGCGATTCTCGCGGTTCCGGCCATGCTCGCTCATCTGCGGGATGAGCAAGCATGGAAGGAGCATGGCCGGAGAGCGTAAGGCATTGCGGCATAGAGGGTTATGGGGTGGCCCTCGCGGGCGCCGCAGCCCAGGTCCCGCGCTCCCCGATGGCGGCCACGTCGGGATCGCCAGACACTGATGAGGCGGAATCCCTGACAAGGGGGGTGGGCGGAAATCCCTTCTTGCGGAGAAGGGCTTCCCCTCGCCGCTCATTTCCTCAAGGCGAGCTGCATGCACAAGAGCCTGCCGCCCTTGTGGCCTTTGTGAACCTGGACCAGGTCGAAGCCGAGGGTCTGGTACAGGCGGATGGCCTCCTTCATGAATGGGAAGGTCCACAGGCGCATGCGGGCATAGCCCAGCCGGCGGCCCGCGGCGATGGCTGCGAGGGCGAGGGCACGCCCGACGCCTTTGCCGCGGAACCGCGGGCGGACGTAGAGCCGCTTCATCTTGCACACGCCGTCCTCGCCATCTGCCTTGCTCACTCCCACGAGGCCGGCCGGCTGGCGGCGGTATGTGGCGAGCAGCAGGCGGCCCGTGGGCGGAGCATATTCGCCCGGCAACGTGCCCGCCTCGGCCTCGAAATCCCGAAAGCAGATCGAGCAGCGGGGCGAGTGGAAGTATTCGGTGAGCAGCGCGCGGGCCTGCTCGAGCCGGGCCTTCGTGCGGGCGTGCAGGATCTTCGCCACTGGGATTCCCGTCGCGATGGTGCGGGTTCGGCCTTCTTCCGTTGGCTGGGGCGAGTCTACTCGTGGGAGCGGGGTTGTCAACCGTTGAATGCGTGTCGGACATGACCAGGCGCCCCGGTGGGCTCACCGGGGCGCCTGTGAGGTGAGGGCGTGCGTGCTCAGGCCTTCCGGCGCCGGCGGGCAAGGGCGAGGAGGCCGCCGGCCAGGAGGAGGCAGGTGGCCGGCTCGGGCACGGTGCCCAGGGTGAAGAAGCCGCTGACCAGCAGGTTGCTCGGGACGCTGAAGACGATGCGGTCGCCCTCGAAGCTGGGGGTGACGCCCAGTTCGGTGAAGGAGAAGGGGGCATCGGTGGCGCTGTAGAGCAGGCTGGCGATGGTGGGTGGGGTCTCGATCCCGGCGTCGCTGGCATCGAAGATGAGCTTGGCGTCGAAGGATCCCGTCACGTCGAGATACCACACGCGGGCCCAGCGGCCGTCGAGGTCGGCATTGACCGGGGTCTTGTGGCCGCCGAGCAGCCACTCGTTGTCGCCGAGGGTGCCGAAGTCGGCCTCGACGCCGAGGCCGGCCGCGCCGGCCTGGATGACATAGTTGGTCGCGTTCACGCGCCCGACCCCGAACACGTCGAAGTCGTAGTCGCGGCCGGGAATGTCGCCGGCGTAGACGTCCCCGGCGATGAGCGGGATGGCGTACTTGGCGCTAAGGGCGTTCTCGACGATCTGGCGTTCGGCCAGGTTGAGCACGCGGTCGAAGGCGATGACCTCGGCGATGTCGCCTTTGTAGGGCCGTGGCGTGACGGAGCCGGAGCGGAAGTAGTCGCCGAGGCTCGTGGCGGCCCAGGCGGTGGCGGTGCCGCGGGTGGCCGATAGGATGTGGGGCACGCCTTCGTTGGCCGTGGCGTTTCCTGCGAACGCCTGCCCATTCACGTACATGGCGCTGCCGGCGGGGTTCGTCCAGTCGTTGCTGTTGCCGGGATTCTGCCAGGTGGTGTTGCTGGCCCTGCGGATGCCGCTGTCGGCGTCGTTCTGGCCCCAGATGCCGGCGAGGCCCACGTTGCCCGCGGCGAGCGTGTTGACGAGGAAGACGGTTCGCGGGGTGGTGCTGGCGCTGAGGATCACTTCGTCGGCGTTGGGGGCCACGCCGCCGCTGTTGCCGGTGAGGTCGCCGTCGAAGCGCACGACGGGCAGGCCGTTGAGCACGCCGGGCACGAGCTGGGGCTGCTTGACGGCGGTGGCCTGCGTGAAGTCGCGGGCGTTGCCGCTCTGGTCGTTCCAGGCCGAGACGGCGCCGCCGCTCGCCGTGACGCCCTGGTCTGCCCGTAGCCAGTAGAGGGCGCCGTTCAGCGGGGTGCCGAGGGGCTCGAAGCCGCCGGGCGCCGTGTTGCCCGTGGGCACGGGCGCGTAGTGCACGAGCACGTAGAGGTTGCGCACGGTGTAGTTGCCGGCCGAGTCGGAGAAGGTCCAGTCCGGCTCGCCGGTAGGCCGGTTGCCGATGCCGAGCTCGACGTTCGAGCCGGGGTTGTTCCCGCCCCAGTCGCTGAAGCCGATGATGGTCTGGCCGGCGCCGTAGTTGTGGATTTGCATCGAGCCGTGGCCGGCGCCCGTGCTGTAGCCGCCGTCGCCGAAGTCGAAGCGGCCCGTGTTCTCGCCCGGCACGCGGCCGCCGCTGTTCTGGCTGTAGTTGCTCGGCCAGAACTCCAGGTTGCCGGTGGCGATGCCGGTGCCGGTGACGACGCCGGGGACGTTGGACGCGACGGTCATGTTCTTGACCACGTTGTCGAAGTAGTAGGCCCCGCCGCCGCTCACCGTGGTCGGCACGCCGAGCTGGTAGGGGTTGCGGGTGAAGGTGTCCATCGAGACCCACGCCCACTGGCGGGTGCCGACGGTGGGCTGGAGCTCGAGGTAGTAGGCCACGCGGTCGTAGGGCTTCACGATGCCGCCCGGGTTGGCATAGTCATAGGGCGCCCCCGTCGTGTTGAAGCGGCAGTTGTTCTGCGGGATGGGCAGCGAGTAGACGATCTGGTAGTCGCTGGATTCCGGCACGTCGCTCAGGTAGCTCGGGGCGAAGCTGGCGCTCGGCTTCACGAGCACCTGGAGGTTCTTCACCGTGTAGGTGTTGGCGTTCTGGGCAAAGGTCCAGTCCGTGTCCACAGTGGCGGGCCGGTTGCCGATGCCGAGGTCGGTGATGCCGCCGGTGCCGCCCCAGCGGTTCATGGCGAAGAGGGTCTGGCCGGCGCCGTAGTTGTGAATCTGCATCGAGCCGTAGTTGCCCGCCGAGACCGTGTCGCCGAAGTCGTAGGCGCTGCCGCTCGCCCCTGGGATCGGGAGGCCGTTGGCGGCAGTGTAGTTGCTGTTCCAGAACTCCACGTTGCCTGTGGCGATGCCGGCGCCGGTGACGATGCCAGGGACGTTGGAGACGACGTTCATGTTGTTCACGATGCGCTGGAGCGGCGCGGAGCTGGTGTAGGAGGTGGGCACACCGATGCGCGATGTGTCGCCGGTGAGTGTGTCCATCGAGACGTAGACGTACTGGAGCGGGTTGGCGCCCTGCTGGAGCTCGAGGTAGTAGGCCACCCGGCTGTAGGGGCCGGTGATCTTGTAGCGATAGTCTGCCGAGTAGGGCACGGGGTTGGTATTGTAGGTTGCGGAATCGGGGATCGGCAGCGTGTAGACGAGCTGGTAACCGTCGAGCGTGACCTCGGGAATGTTGGTGATCACGTCGCCGCGCGCCAGACCGCCGACTCCAACGACACAGCACGCGAGGCCGAGCGCCACGCGGCCACCGAACGATCTGCCCATCCGGCCCATTCGTACAGACTCCTTTCCTGAGCAGGCTCCCTTGCCCGCGAGATCGCCCTCTCACCAACCCTTGTCGCGTGGGAAAGCACCGACGGGGATGGCTGCAAGGCCAAGATTATAGGGGAAATGCCAGCTCGCCGTCAACCACATCTTGCGCGCGCGACGCCAAGTTGGGACTCACGCGCGCCGGGGGCGACGACGCGCCAGGGCGGCCAGGCCCCCCGCGAGAAGGAGGCAGGTGGCCGGCTCGGGCGAGTAGGCGAAGCCCTGGATGCCCTCGACGCGCAAGCCCGTGTAGCCGTCGCTGTCGTTCCGGACGCGGAAGACAAGCGAGTTCACGCCGTCCACGAAGCCGCCCGAGAGCGTGAAGGGGGTGAGCGCCCCGAAACCGCCGCTGGTGTGGCCGGTGGAGACGCCGTTGAGGAAGATGTCGAGGCCCGGGTTATCAGTCGCCCAGGAGCCTGTGATGTAGGCAGTCGTGGGGTCGAGGCCGGTGAGGTCGAAGAGCAGTTCGTAGTCGTAGACGCCGCCCGGCGCGCCCACGGTGTTGAACTGCGGCGCGATCCACTTCGAAGTTGGGCTGTTCGCCAGCCAGGGGCCTGCGACGATTGGGAAGGCCGTCTCGTCCTCGAGATGGGCAGGGCCGAGGCCGGCCGGACCGGCGATAATGGTGTAGTGCGGGTCCAGCGTCCCCGCCCCGTTCGGCAGCGGCACGCCGTTGGCGTCCACGCCCGTGTTGAACAGGCCGGGGATGGGGCGCAGCGCAGTGAGCAGGTGGGTGGGGGAAACGCCGTTGGCCAGGGCGTGCACCTGGGCGGCGGTCAGCGATACGTTCCAGATGGCCATCTCGTCGAGGCGGCCAAGGAACTGCTCGGAACTGTAGCGCCCGATGGTGAGCTGGTGCGTCGGGTCGAAGAGCAGGGGGGTGCCTGCCACGCCGTAGGTGCCGTTGAGCTTCTGCGCCACCAGGGCTCCGGCCGCGTTGTGCAGGTAGATGTCATAGGAACTGGGGCGCACGCAGTACGTCACGTGGTACCAGACGCCCGCCGAGTAGGCGACGTTGAGGTCGGCGTTCGTCGCCATCCACGCCGAGCCTGTGCCGATATCGCCATGGATCTGGTTGCCGTTCTGGAACTTGAAGTCGAAGCCCATGTCGGACGGGCTTCGGCTCGACAGCACCTCGCGCTGGTTGCCGGTGTCGGCCAACTGCGCCCACGTGGCCACCGTGTAGCTGCCCGCGAGCGTGTTGCCGAGCGTGTTGATGGCGATGCTCTGCGGCCCGGCGCTGAAGAGCACCGACTTGCCCGCGCCGAGCACCGGCGGCACGTCGGTTGAGAAGGCCAGCGCGCCCGATGGCGTGCCATGGTAGCCGCTCGGCGAGGCATCTGTGTAGGCGCCATCGAAGGGCCAGTAGGCCACGAGACCCGCATGCGCGGGCAAGACGACCGCAAGAGCGCACAGCACCGCGCACGCAACAAGTCGGCCCATTCACAGCTCCTGATAACCTGGTGCCGTCAATTTATAGCAACCCGACGCCCCGCGCGCAAGCCGATTTGCGCCGGCGTTCGCCCCGCCCGTTGACAATGCCGCGCCGAATGGCTACACTGCCCCAGTCGCATCGCCCCAGACCCCAAGGAGCGCCCGATGGAACTCGCCCTCAAACCCGACCTCGCCCCCGCCCTCGAACGCTGGCAGGCGTTCTGGAACAAGGATATCATCAGACGCCCCGCCGCCGTGGTCACGGCACCGAAGGAGGGCGCCAGTCGGGTGCCGGGGCCGCGTTACCCCTCTCGGCCCGATGACGATTTCGACGCCATCCTGGACCAGGTGGAGGCGAGCCTCGCCAGCGTGTACTTCGCGGGCGAGGCCATGCCACGCTACGAGCCGTGCTTCGGCCCCGATCAACTTGCCGCCTTCGTGGGCGCCCGACTCGACTACTCGCCTGACAGCTCCGGCACCTCGTGGTCGGTGCCGTTTGTCGAGTCGTGGGAGCAGGTCCTCCCCCTGCGGCTCGGCGGGCATAGCTGGCTGCGATTCCTGGAGTTCCACCGCAAGGCCGGCCTGCGGGCCAAAGGCAGGTGGATCGTTTGCACCCCCGACCTGCACAGCAACTTCGACTGGCTGGTCGCCATCCGCGAGCCCGCCCGCCTGTGCATGGATCTCATTGACACCCCAGAGCTTATAGAGCGCGCGATGGCCAATGTTCGCGTCCTCTACCGCGAGGTCTACAATGCCGTCTACGACGCCGCCGGGATGGCCGCCCAAGGCACCTCGTGCTGGCTGCCGTACTACTGCCAGGGACGCTTCTGCACGGTGCAGTGCGACTTCTCGTGCCTGCTGTCGCCCGAGCAGTTCAACCGCGTCGTCCTCCCCGCCCTCGCCGAAGAGTGCGAGTTCCTCGACCACTCCGTATATCATTACGACGGAAAGACTTGTCTCCAGCACTTCGACGCGATCACGGGCATTCAGGCTCTCGATGGCATCCAGTGGACGCCCACCGCCGGCGGCCCGCCGATGGTCGAGTGGCTCGACCTCCTCAAGCAGTTCCAGGCCACGGGCAAGCATGTCTTCGTCACCTGCACGCCCGACGAACTGAAATCCGTCTATCATCGCGCTCTCAAGCCCAACCTCGTCCTCTACAACGTCGGGTGCAAGAACGAGCGGGAGGCCGACGAATTGCTCCGCTGGCTCGAGCGCAACACCTGAGCATTCCGCCAACAGGAGTGGAACCATGGCCAAGTCCAGCGCTCCGACGAAAGGCGCGGAGGTCACGCTCAAGGACGTGGCGGACCGCGAGTTCGTCCTGACCTGCGTGTTGGACGCCTCGCGCGAGCGCGTGTGGGAGGCCTGGACCCGCCCCGAGCAGGTCTCGCGCTGGCTGCTCGGCCCGGAGGGCTGGACGATGCCCGTGTGCGAGATTGACCTCCGCCCGGGCGGCTCCTGGCGCTATGGCTGGAGCGGCCCCGATGGCGCCACGATGGAGATGCGCGGCAAGTTCCAGGTGGTCGAGGCCCCCGAGCGACTCATCACCACCGAGTCGTGGGGCAAGGGCTGGCCCGAGACGGTGAACACCCTGCTGTTCACCGAGGACCAGGGCAGGACGACGATCACGTGCCGAATCCTCTACGCCTCGTCGAAGGCCCGCGAGGAAGCGCTTGCGAGGGGGATGGAGCAGAGCTTGGCCGCGAGCCTTCAGCGCCTGGCCAGTCACCTGCAAGCTCCGGCGCCCTGAGGGCGCTGGCGCGGGGTTGTGATCCCCACGCACGGCCAGACGAGGGACGCCATCCCCCTTGCGGAGCCTCGCGCAGCATGGCACGCCCACGGCGCTCTTGGAAACTGTCTCAGAACCCACGAGGGCTGCGAGGCCCGCGGTTCTGGTCGCAGGCAAGGAGAGAGGAGGAGGCGATGCAGCGGAGAGCATCACTGACGACGAACGACGCCGCCTGCGGCCAGAAGACGCGGCGTCCCTTCGGGTTGCGGCGGCAGCGGGGCGTCTGCCGCGTTGCGGCTCCTCAGCGATGCTCTCCGGGGCATCGCCTGCGTCGCCGCGTCTTGCATCCGCCCCGCTGGCGCCGGCAACGCAGTCCACGTGGGTTCTGAGATAGTTTCTTACTACTCCGGCCGCGAACCAGTTTGCAGTGGCTGGAGCCACGCTGCGTCGGCCGGGGCCTCTAACGTAGCCGCGAGCGTCCCGCTTGCGGTGGTCTTCGACCAGCGAGATGCTTGTCGCTGCACGGAAAAAGGCAAACTGATTCGCGGCCGGAGTAACAGGAGACACGCGGTGCGGCGGGCTGGTGCAGCCTTCGTGGCTTGGGGCCTATGCGCCCTGGCGGGCGAGAGCGTCATCGAGAACCCGCGCCTGCGGCTGGTGCTGGGCGCGGACGCCACGGTGCGCGTCCTGGCCGACAAGGCGACAGCGAAAGATTACTGCGCTCAGGGCAAGGGGGCGCCCTTCGCATCAGTAACCGTGCCGGCGAGGCCAGGGGGATCGGACGGGTCGGACAAGTCGGACAAGTCCGACAGGTCCGACAAGCCCGAGAGGACCTGTCGCTCCAGCGGTGCGGCACTCGATGGCGGCCGCCTCACCCTGGCCTTCGACGGCTGCGACACGCGCCTCGTCTACGCCGTGACGCCCGAGCCCGACTGGCTCCTCTTCCGCCTCGAGCGCGTCGAAGGCACACGGCCAAGTCGCGTGACCCTCGCTCAACTGGGCGTGACGCTTGCCGAACACGTCGGGCCGCGTCTCGGCGGCGCGTGGAACGAGCAGTTCGCCATCTGCCTCATGGCGGCGAACCTCCAGAGCGACTGCCGCGCGCAACGGCGGGGCAGTGTGGCGGAACTCTCCGCCACGACTCAGGACGCCCCCGGCCCGAGGCTCGAAGGCGCCGCTTTCGCGCTCGTGGCCTGCCCGACGAGGGAGCTCGACACCATCCTTCAGAAGCTCGCCCTTGCCTGTGGCCTGCCGCGCAACGATGACAGCGGCACCCCCTCGCGCAAGCTGCCCATCGCCCGCCAGAGCTACTGGTTCCTCAGCTTCGGCGAGAAGGACGCCGACAAGGTGATTGACCTTTGCAGGCAGAGCGGCTTTCGCCAGGTGATGATGAACAGCGGCTCATGGTGCCGCACCGTGGGGCACTACACCTTCAACACCGCCTGGTATCCCGACGGCGTCGAGAGCTTGCGCCGAACCGTGGCGAAGCTGCACGAGGCCGGCATCCTCGTGGGCATGCACTGCTTCGCCTCGAAAATCTCGAAGACCGACGCCTATGTGACCCCCGTGCCCGACCGCCGTTTCTGGGTGGACCGCGACGCCGTGCTCGCGGCCGATATCGGCACGAACGACGACACGATCCGCACGTCGAGCGACCTCCGCGAGTGGCCCGGCAGCCCCGTGGCGAAGCAGAAGACCTGGGAGGGCGGCGTCGCCAAGCACCAGGAGGTCATCATTGACGACGAGATCATCCGGTATAAGGCCATTGGACGCGGAGCGTCCAAGACGGCGCGTCCCCACGCAGAGCGCGGGGACGAGAAAGGGGGTAACGAGCGCGGGGACGAGAAGGAAGGGGAGGGCACGTTCGACACCTTCCTCGGCTGCGAGCGCGGCGCCTGGGGCACGAAGGCCGCGCCTCACAAGGCCGCCACGCACTGCCGGCACTATGGCGTGGACGGCTGTATCAACGGCTACATCATTGATCAGGAGACGACCCTGCTCGACGAGGCCACCACCCGCCTCGCCGAGGTCTTCAACACCTGCGGATTCGACATGGTCTACTTCGACGGCGGGGAAGACGTGGACCGCCGCCGCTTCAACCACTACGTCTCGAAGTTCCAGGCCGCGGCGGTGGCCAAGTTCACCAGGCGCCCGCTCGTGCACATGGGCACGATCATGACCCACAACCTCATCCACTCCTTCACCCGCAGCGGCACGGTGGACACCTATCTCAACACCCTCTATGGCCACATCATCGCCGGCGGCACGGTGGAGACCTGGCCCACCGTGAAGAGCCATGTGGACCGCTCCGTGGCCTACATGCTCAGCATCGGCGAGGACCGCATTCCCGGCGAGCTCGGCTGGTTCGGCATCTGGCCGAAGGGGAAGAACACCGACGGGCTTCAGCTCGATGAAATCGAGTACCTGATGTGCAAGAGCCTGGCCCACGACGCTCCGATCAGCCTCCAGACCAGCTTCGGCCAGATGGACAGCCACCCCCTCACCCCCGCCATCCTGGAGATCGTTCGGAAGTACGAGTGGCTTCGCCTGTCCGGCAAGGTGCCCGAAGAAACAAGGCAACGGCTGGGCGAGAAGGGCAAGGACTATCTCCTTCTCATGGTGTGGGACACGCCTACGTTCCACTTCATCGAGGTCGAGCCCGTGCCCAGGATCGCGGGCGGGAGCGAGGTCCGCGCCGTCGTCGGCAAGGACGGGGACAGCGCCATCGCTGCCGTCTGGCACTATGCTGGGGCGGCGGGCAGGCTGATCATCCCGACCCACACCATCGCCTTTGGCGGGATGAACGCCCGCGCCAGCGAGCGAACGCCTGCTGGCGAAGCCGTGCCCATTGGAGCCCGGCGGGAGATGATCAGCTTCGTCGGACTCGAGCCTGGACACGTCCGCAAGCTCCTGGTCGAATCGCGTTTCGAGCCGAGCAAGGATACGGGACGCTGACTATGTGGCTGTGGATTGCGGAATCCATCGCTCTCGCCCTCGCGTTGGCCGCGCTGCCCGTGGTGCTCGTGCAGCGACGGCACCCCACGGCTACCGTGGCTTGGGTGCTGGCGATCTTCTTCATGCCCTATCTGGGCCTGCTGCTGTTCTTCGCGCTCTCGTGGCGGCGGCCCGAGCGCGTGCGCAAGCGCTATCACGAGCGCGACGACGCGTTCCTCCGGCGCTCGGGCAGTTGGCCCGTCATCGGCGACGCCGACGAGGAGTTCGCGCACGGCGAGTTCCGCGCCCTGGCCGACGCCCTCGAACGGATGGAGGGCTTCCCGGCGCGTCCCGGCAACGCCGTCGAGTTCACCGCCGACGGGCGGACCTTTCGCGAGACGCTCCTCTCGGGCATCCGCTCCGCCAGGCACCATGTCCACCTCGAGTTCTATATCTATCAGAACGACGAGACGGGCAACGCGGTCACCGAGGCCCTGTGCGCGAAGGCCCGCGAGGGCGTCGAGTGCCGCCTGTTGCTCGACGCCGTGGGCGCCCTGTGGTTCCACAAGAGCTGCCTCACGCGCCTGCGGGCCGCGGGGGTGAACGTGGACTTCTTCCACCCGGTAGACCCGCTGCGCAAGCGCTTCTTCATCAACTACCGAATGCACCGCAAGATCGCGGTCTTCGACGGCGTCTCGGCGCTCACCGGCGGCCGCAACGTGGGCGACGAATACGCCGGCCGCCGCAAGGGCGAGCGCGAGTGGCAGGACCTCTCCATCCTCGTCCGAGGCCCCGCCGTGCTCGACCTTCAACAGGTGTTTCTCAAGGACTGGTACTACACGACCGGCGAGGCCCTCGCCCCCGCGCGCTACTGCCCGCGGCCGCAGGCCGTGGGCCACGAGGTCGTGCAGGTGGTGCCCAGCGAGCCCAGCCCCCTCGGCAGCGCCGCCGAGTTCGGCCATCTGCTCGCCATTCGCGGCGCCCGCCAGTCGCTGCGAATCGTCACCCCCTACTTCGTCCCGCCCGAGTCCATGCACTCGGCCCTGGTCACCGCCGCGCTCTCAGGCGTGAACGTCGAGATCGTCGTGCCCGTTGTCAGCGACTCGCCGCCCTCCTTGTGGGCCGGCCGCTCGACCTATCGCGAGCTGATCGAGGCCGGCGTGCGCATCTGGGAGTTCCAGGACGGCATGCTCCACGGCAAACTGATGATCGTGGACGACCACTGGTGTGCGGCAGGGTCGGCGAATATGGACTGCCGCAGCTTCCGGCTGTCGTTCGAGGTGAGCTGCTTCGTCTACTCGCGGCAGGACATTCCGCAGCTTCTGAGCCTCTTCGAGCAGTATCGCGGCCGCTCGCGGCCCATCGAGGACCCGCTGGCCTACGAACGGCGCCTGCGCGACCGGCTCCGCTGCTCCGTCGCGCGCCTCGCCTCCCCGCTCCTGTGAGCCGCCCGCTCCCGAAGGTCCCAATGCCTCCGGGAGGGTACCCCGGCAGTGGCCTCGAGCTATCGGCTTACCCTGTAGCGGTGGACGGCATAAGGCGCGAAGTCGTCGGTGAACACCCCGCCCTTGACCGGGATCGTGCGTCCCTCGAAGAGCACTTCGGCCTGCACGTCGGCAATGCCCTTGAGGGTGATTGCGGCCTTCTCGGGCTTGCGGAACATGTTGACGGCGAATACGTAGGTCGCCCCCTCGTGCCGCTTCACCATCGCGTCCACGCGGCTGTCCAGCGAGCATTTGACCGTCGCGGCGTCGGCAATCGTCGGGCTGTTGAGGACGGGCGCCAGCCTGTGGACCTCGGCGTTGACGGGCGCGAGGGCGGCCTGCATCTCGGGCGAGATGGCGGCCACACTCGGCTGCGGCCCCGCCCACGAGTGGCAGAAGAAGCCGTAGCCGTCGGCGCCGTGGACCAGTGTCATCCAGATCTGCGTCTTCACCTCGTCGGGCGTCGGGGCGCGGCCCTCGCCCTTCGATATCTTGTTCGCCTCGATCCAGCACCAGACCTTCTTCTCCGGCCCCGCCCACTTCCGCAGCCGGTCAATCCCCTTCGCCACGAGGTGAAGGCGGTTCGGGCCGTCCGGCTCGATGCTGTTGCAGGGGTAGACGTCGAAGGAGACGATGTCGCAGGCCTTCGGGTAGTCGGCGTACTGCTCGTCCGTGGCGCCGCGTCCGACGAAGCGCTCGTGGGCCACGCCGCAGCCGAGGTTGAGGTAGACGCGGTGGGCCGGGTCGTCGCGGCGGATGCGGGCGAGGTCGGCCAGAAGGTCGGCGGGCGTGCGGCCCACTTGGCCTGTCGCCGCGTTCACGTTGTCCGGCTCGTCGCCGTACATCCAGCCGATGAAGGCGGGATGCTCGAAGAGCTTCTCCTCGACGTATTGCTTCTTGTAGGGGCAGATGGCGTACATCCCCTGCTTCTGAATCGCATCGAGGAACTCGCGGTCCTTCGGCCGCGGATAGGAATCCACACCGCCGACGTAGACGTTCACGCCCATTGCCTTGTAGGCCGCCGCCGGCCCCGCCGGCTGGAGCCACACGCTCACGGGGAAGAAGCTGGGATCATCAAGCACAGTCTTCGCGAACTTCGCCGGCGGAATCTTCGACACGTCCACCGGCTCCTCCTTCTTGGGCGGAACAACAAGGATGTAACGCTCTCGCACGATCGTCTTCCCATCCCGCTCAATGGCGGTCTCAAACTCCTGTCCCTCACGGGGCAGTTTGAGGCCCTTTCCTTCCCAAGGCGCGGAAACCCAGCCGCCGGGGGGCAGGGTCCGAGTGAGTTCGGCGCGCGCGTTGCCTGCAAGCACGACGGCTGTGGTCTTCTGCTCAGTGGCGCCCAGGTTGCGGAAGCCGAGGCCGTCTACGACGAGGGTGCGGTCGTCGAAGACGAGGTCGGGGTACTCGCGAGGGCGGTTGAAGCCCCCTTGGAAGCTGCTCACCTCTTCGGGGTCGCTGTGCTTCTCGCGGCAGAAGCCGAGCGCCCAGACGCTCGCCGGCGTGATGGCGTGGCCGAAGGCCGCGATGGGCACCGACAGCTCCATCGTCCACGCGCTCATTGCGGGCGGCGTGTCCCCACGCCGCGGATCGCGGGGCAGAGACGCCCCGCCCACAGTTGCGGAGGCCCCGCCCGCAGGCTCGCGGCCCGTGGCGGCGACGAGCTTCAGGTCCTTGCCGCGGGTCGGCTCGCCCCATTCGTCGGGCACCCAGGTCGAGCCGTGCGTCCGCCCGTCGCAGGTGACGATGAGGTGGGCGTAGAACAGCTCCTTCTTGTCGGGGACGACGAAGAGCTCGATGCAGTCGTTCTTCCAGAGCGCCCGCCCCTCGAAGGCAGTGACGAGGCCGGCCAGGTTGTCGTCGAAGCACCGCGCGGCAAAGTAGAAGTTCGCCGCGTCGCGGCAGAGCCAGCCCTCGGTCTGGTAGCGCACGGCCTTGTTGCGGAAGCCGAAGTGGCGGAGCGGCTGGGCCTTCTGCCACACGGGATCGTCGAGTTTCCCGTCAATCGTCGGCGCCGCGTCCACCAGCGCCGCGACCAGCACGCTCGACTGGCGGACGGGGACAAGTTCCTCTCCCGCCGTGGCACAAGCCGCGGTTCCCGCGAGAACGAGTGCGCACGAAAACACTCGAATGCGAGCGCTCATGCCCGTCTCCTTTCCAATGGCCTCTGCGACGCTGGCTGTGCGGAACATGAGCGTGGGCGGCACTCGCCGCCCACGCTGCTGTGACGCTCAGAGAAGCCGCCCCGCCCGTTTCACTTCCGGAAGTAGGTCATCGAGGGGTCAGGCCGGCCGACATAGCAGATGCGCGTGAACCCGTAGTGCTGGATGATGGCCTTGGCCTTGTCGGCCTGGGCCTGTGTGGGGAAGGTGAACAGCAGCAATGCCCCCGACTTGAGCTGCCAGCCGAGCCCCGCGGGCTGCACGGTGAGCAGCGCCGGGTTGAAGGGAATGGCATCCTCGCCGGGGAACGGCCCGACCGGCGCGCTGCCGCTGCACAGGTAGTAGGTCATCCTAGGGTTCGGGCGTTGGACGAAGCCCTGCGCGTTCATCTTGTAGTGCTTGATGATCGCCAGGGCGCGATTGGCTTCGGCCAGGTTGCCCCCGAAGCTCAGGAGCGACATCCCGCCGTCCGCGATGATCCAGGTGGGGCCCACGTGTTGCACGTGCGCGGTCACCCAGTTGAAGGGAACGAGGTCCTCGGCCAGCGGCCCGGGGGGCGGCGGCCCGCCCACGTGCACCTGGAAGGCCGCGGGCGCCGACTCCGCCATGACGGGCGACACGACGCGGATCTTCATCCAGCCCGTGAAGTTGGCCGCGAACGTGCGGCTCGTGCTCACCGCGCGGCTGCCCGGGGCCATGAAGTGCGCGATGGCCTCAGGCGAGGTGACCCCGTCGCTGCGGACGAACACGTAGCGCACCGTGCACGGGGCATTGGCAGTGATCGTGCCGTTGAAGTTCACCGTGGCGGGAAACGGCCCTGGGTGCACGGGCGGGGCCGCCGTGAGCGAGGCCCCGATGATCAGCCCTCCGGGACCCGGTCCCGGCCCTGGCCCCGGCCCCGGACCCGGCCCGGGGCCGGGCCCTGGGCCCCATCCCGGCGGCATGTAGAAGTTGCAGCCGCACGCCAACAGGGCGGCTGCGATGGCGGCTGCCCTGCCGAAAGTTGTCAGCCTGCCTCGAGTACCCATGCCTCACCCTCCTGTCCTCCCCCCTGTGGGACCGCCGCGTCCTCTTGGCTCTGCCGGGGCCGCCCGAGCCTCCTGTCCTCCCCCCTGTGGGACCGCCGCGTCCTCTTGGCTCTGCCGGGGCCGCCCGAGCCTCCTGTCCTCCCCCCTGTGGGACCGCCTCTGCTGCCAGCATACCACAAGGGCCGCCGTTGTCAAGGCAACGCCGGGGCGGGCCTGGGCTCGGAGCCGCCCAGACGCACGGGGGCCTTTCTGGTCGTCAGGAGGTCCTTGTTGTGAAAGAGGTCGGCCTGAATGATCAGGTCGCGCTCCAGTTCGAGGTCGGTGAGGGCATCGCCGCCCTTGGGTTCGCCGAGAGCGGGGCCGGGGGCCTTGGGCACGGCGAGAGTGAGGCGCGTCGCGCCCGTGCCGAGCCAGGGCGTCAGCTCTGCGGTGCCGAGGGGGGCCGCCGGCGCCTTGGCGTCGAAGACGGTGAACTTCACACTCGTCACCTTCTCCCAGTCCTTGAACTCGGCCAGGTGGATGCCGACGGCCAGTTCGCCCAGCTTCTCGCCCCAGGCGCGGATATCGAAGCCCTCGCCCCGTGGCGGCCGCTTCGCAGGCACCATCGGCCCGCGTCCGGCCAGGTCCTCCGGCCGCAGCGCCCAGTCGTAGACGAGCAGCGAATCAACGACAGCCTCCGCCTGCTCCTTCGTCCCGCTACCATCGCCGATCCAGATGCCGAATGCCGGCGCCACGGCGTCGCGAAGCCTGGGGGCGGCCGGGGCGCTGATGCCACCGAGCCGTTTGCCGCTCCAATACAGGTCGTATTGGCCCGAGCGCCAGACCAGGGCCACGCGCCCCCGCTCCCCAATCGGCACGCGAACGAAGGCTTCGCGCTTCTGAGTCGGGAGCTTCCCGCTCTGGTAGGGTAGCTTCTCCTGGGGCACGACCTCGTTGGCGACGAGGAGCAACCCCCTCTCCTCGCCGCTCTGGGCGGCTGACAGCGTGAGGTCCAGATGGTGTTGGAGCGCCAGAAGGCGGAGCGGGGTGCGGCTCACGGACCTCACGGTCAGGTCAAAGCCCACGCTGCCCTGCACCCACGATGGCACAACGGGATAGCCGACGGCCGGCTTGTCGAAACCCAAGGCAAGGGCCTTGCCCGACACGTCGCCCGCGCCGCTGGCGGGCAGCATCCCGCCGCCGAAGTCGGGTTCGATGCCGTTGTCAAAGGAAACGCCGAGCAGCATGCCCTCAGACCGCGATGCCTGCGGCGTACCGGCGCCGCGGGCGACGACCACCGCCACGTCGTTGGGCATGGACAGGTCAGCGAGGGTCTTGCCGTCCACCACAAGCGACGCGCCGGTCTCGGCGTTCCAGGCGTGGATGTGGGGCTTGCCGAGGTCGAGGCCCTTGAAGCCGTCGGGAAGCTCGATGCGGCTCCCCTTCCAAGGCGCCGTGGCGTAGAGGAGCGCCTGGCCCTTCTTGCGATTGGCCACGCCTGCAAGCTGCGCCCCCTCTGGTTGGATGCTGTGGGCGGGGCGTCCCTGCCCCGCGTCCGGCCATTCGTCCACCCCCTCCTCGCCGATGCCGAACCAGCTCCACAGGTTGTGAATGCGGTCCAACTCATCGGGAATGCCGCACGTCTGCGGCAGCACCTGGTTGGGCAGCGTGACGGCGAGATAGGTGCGCGATTTCACCCAGAGGCCAGGGAACGCCTTCGGCTCGGTGTTGCCGTGGAACATCTGCGTGCCGACCCAGCCGAAGGGGATGCCGCTGATGTAGCCCCGCGACCGCTCGGCGTTGTAGAAAACGTGGCAGTCCTGGAACGACGGCACCCAGATCATCGGGTGCTCGCCGTCCATCGAAATGTCCACGAAGGTCAGGGCGGGCGACACCTTGTAGTTGGTGGTGTGAACCCAGAGCGAGTGGGGCAGGCCGAGGTCGTGAAAGGTCTGCTTGATGCGGCGGAAGTAGTCGCGGGCCTCCAGCCATCTGTAGCCGACCGCGCGCGTGCCGTCGGCTCGGATGTAGGGCGCGTCGCTCGCCAGGACGTTATACGAGTACGGCTCGCAATACGGCTCGTCCACGTAGACGCCCTTGATGCCGATCTCCTTCGCGCACTTGTCGAGCCAGTAGGCCACGTAGTCCTGGTGCGGGCGACTGTTGTGGAGCTTCCACGAGTAGGGCAGCACGGCCATCTCGTCGAAGAAGGGCGGCCCGTAGAGCCCGCTGTCGGCGGGCACGCCGAAGTTGATGAAGGGGCAGTGAATCAGGTCGTCGCCCTTGAACTTCCCCACCCAGTCCTGATACGTCTTCCCCTGGACGCCGCCTGGATAGGGCACGAAGCTCTTGGCGTACTCGTTCCAGTGCCACCAGAAGCGATAGGGGGCTTTCTTGGCGAACTCCGTGTCCTTGCGGTAATCGCCGACGACCCACGACCGCCAGTCCTTCGGCATCGGCTTGAAGGGGTTGGCGAGGAGATAGAAGCGGAAGCTGAGCGACTCCTTCTCCGTGATCGTCGTGGGCTTGGCGACGATATTGAGCCGCAACGCCATCTCCTTCTCCGTCGCCACGATCTCCATCGGCGGCACCTTGCCTGGGTCGTGTACCCAGCCCTGGTCGTTTTCCGCGAACCAGGCCAGGCCGCGCTGGTTGTTGCCCACGTGGACGAATGGCACGAAGCGGAAGCGATCCACCTCGGCCATGTGGTGAACGTCGTCCGCGTCATAGATCACCCCCTCGCGCCGCTTCGGCTCCTTGGGGCTATACGTATCCCAGCAGATATTCCGCGCGCGGAACCGCCCCTCCCTATCCTTCTCCACCGCCATGAACCGATTGATGAACCCCGACGCCACGCAATGAAAATGCTGCATCACCTCGGGGCGGAAGGGGATGACGAGCCCCACGCGGTCCACGATGGGCGTGCCGGCCGGCACGAGGACCACGTCGAACGTCGTCAGGCCGTCAAACTCAGTGCGCCCCTCGACGGTCAGTTCGTGCCCCTCGGGGGTGCGCGTGGTTGCCCACGTCACGGCGAAAGCGCCCTTGCTGACGGCGCCGCGGAGGCCCGGCCCGTCGGAGAAGGTCACGGGCTTGCCGCCGACGAGGGCCTCAAGGCGCATCGGCGCCGCCAACAGTTCTGCGCCGCCTGCCAGGATGCTCTTCGGCAGGCCGGTCCTGTCAATGGTCTGGTCGCGCAACAGGGTGCGCACTGAATCGCCCTTGGCTTCGACGGCTGTGTACGGGGGCAGAAGCGCTGGCTTATCGGGCAACCCGACGCGTGTGCCCAACCAGGGCAGGGCCGCGTCGCGACATGTCCAGTCGGCCGACTGAGCGCGGGCGACGGGCTTGGCGTCGCCGTTGAGGGCCACCGCCTCGAAACGGTATGCGCCGGCCGGGATCTGGTGCGGCTCCGTGAGCGCGACCGATCTCTCGCCCAATCCCGAGGGGAAGTCGTGCATCGGCCAGCGGTGGAGCACCCTGCCCGACTTGGCCTCAACGCACTGGAATTCGCACTCGGCGAAGGATGGATCGGCGGCATCCAGGTAGACAACGGCCCGGCCGGTGGCCGGCCCCCAATCGGCCCAGACGCGCAGCGCGGGAAAGGGCGGGAGGTGCCGGTCGGGGCGCGCAGCGGAGAGGGCGACCGCGTCGGGCGGGTCGAGGGCGCGCTTGTAGAGCCGCAGGTCCGCCAGCTCGGCCTTGCCGAGGAGGACGCGGAAGAAGGCCTCCGCGCTCGCTATCGGCTGCATGCGGCTCACCTGGAGACTCGTCCCCCGCAGCTTGCCGTCAATGTAGATGAAGTGGTGGACGGAACGCCAGGTCCAGACGACGTGGTGCCACTGGCCCCACTCGAAGACCTTTGCCGTGGCAGCCGTCTTGCCAGCGATATTGCCCTCGGCGAAGATTCTGGTGCGGACCTCGCAGGTGAACTGGCTGACAGGGTCGCGTTTCTCCTTGTCATCCAGATCGCGGGGCACGGAGGCCCCGCCCACAGCACCCCCATCGTCGAGGGGGCCGGCTACGGGCTCGGGGAGCTGGTCGGGCGGCTTGGGTTTGCCGGACGGCTTCGGCTCGGGGGCCTCGTTCACGAGAAGCGTCCATTCGCCCGCCTGTGTGCCCGAGAGCGACATCAGGGGGAAGGGCTGTTGGGGCGGCTTATCCTGCTTGGGGATTCGGATGCGGAAGCACACGGCGCCCTGAGCGTTGTTGAGGATGTCGCCCGCCTTCCAGACCGCCTCGTTGGCGTTCTGCCGAAGGGGCGCGGGGCCGAATGAGGCGGCAACGGCCTTCTCGAAGGCCGCTTGCAGCGACAGTGCGCCGTCGGGCTTGGCCTCGTACTCGCCCGGCAACGCGCCCCAAGCCGTTGCCAGAAGCAATGCCGCCACGACCGCCGATGTTCTCATGTCCTGCCTCCGAAACGGTCTGCACCCGATTACCCGGGCTCTGAGCTTGTTCGCGCGCGTCGCAGCGTGTATAATACGAAAAGAGGAGGGGGCCGCCAACCGGGCCATGAAGGGTGCGGCAGCGAGCGCCGCCGCAGGTCTCTTGGGTGGTCGGGCCGCCATCCAGCCAATCGCCTGGCGATCTGCTGGAGGCGCGCTATGGCCAAGCCGAAGCTCGAGAACTCTCCCCCTGAAACCAACCCCACAGGCTGTCTCTTGAGGCTCTGCTGGATGCTCGTGGGCAACGGCGTGATGCTGTTCGCCGCCATCTTCATCACCCAGCACCCGTGGAAATCGCTCTCGACAGCCGACCTCGTGTACGCCGCGGGAGTGGCCTTTCTGCTGGGGGCCCGGTTCCTGGACATCACGCGATTCCAGGGCACCACCACGACCGGGCAACCGGCCACGCTGGCCCACTGGCGGCGATATGCGCTGCTGGTCCTGGCCGTGTCGGCCTGCGGCTGGCTCGCGGCGCACGCGCTGGCAGCCGCGCGCTAGCGAGCAGAGAGCGGGTGCCGCTGCCGTGCCAGCTTCCCTCCGAACCCATTGCGGCGTTCGGGATGGGCGTTACTCCTTGAGCACTGAGTCGAAGAGGCTCCAGGGCTCGAAGAGGCTGATGGCGCCCCGGTCGGGCAGGCCGATGTAGAGGGCCATGCCCACCTCTTCGCCGGCCTGGAGGCTCAGGCCGCACATTTCGTTGCGCGGGCAGGCGACCTCGAAGGCGGCCACCGCGCCCTTCTTGCTCGCGGCGAAGGGGTACGCTTCGGGCTTGACGAATTCGTGCTTATCGTCGAACCAGGGCCAGCGCCCCAGGTTGCAGTAGTGGAGGCGGACGTTGGCCTTCTGGGGGACGCCGTCGGGGCCGGGGGTGAACTCGGCATAGACGTTGTCGCCGCCCACGTAGAAGCCGTCGGCGTCCTGGTCCACGACGAGGGTGATCCTCCTCCAGTCGCCTTCGATGGTCCAGGCGTAGTAGAGGTAATCCTTGTCCCACCGCGCCCAGCCGCGCAGCTTGATGCCCTCGTGGTCGAGCCAGTAGTCGGGCTTGTCGCCCCAGTCGTCGAGCTTGCCGTCCACGCGGATCGTGCCGCGGGCGATCTCGGGCTTGAAGGGGTAGAGGGGGTACTTGTCCTTGCCGTCGGGGATGCCGTCGCCATCGGAGTCGGGGTTGGTGGGGTCGGGGGTGTGCCACTTGCCGGGCACGCGTTTGCGCAGGTCGGCGTTGAGGGCGGTGACCCATCGGCTGGCGAGAATCTCGCCCAGGTCGTCGAGGCCGTCGCGGTCGGTGTCGGCGCGGCGTGGGCTGGAGCCGAAGTGCTTCTCATCGAGCGGCACACGGGGGTCGGCATCCGGGATGCCGTCGCCATCGGCGTCATTGGCGAGGACGATCTCGCCGTAGAGGTTGCGGAAGTACTGGGCCTGGGTCAGGTGGCGGAGTTGCCAGGCGATGCCGTCCCAGTGCTCGCCGTGGTCGTAGGCGGTGCACCACGGCCAGCCGGGGAACTGCGGTGAGAAGTGGCAGAAGATGTCGCGGTCGTCCTCGGTGTCGAGGCCGCTGTTGCCGTACTGGCTCTCGAACTGGTGCTTGTACTCGTGGGTCATGAGCCAGGCCACGTCGCTGCCGCCGAGGAAGTGGCTGCGGCCGGGCGTGGGCCACTCGACGCCGTAGGTGCCGCCGCCCGAGCCCGCGAAGTCCCAGCGCTTCGCTCCCTCGTTCCAGTTGCGGATGGCCTCGCAGACGACCTGGCCGACGTAGGCCACCTTCTCGGTGCGCTCCTCGGCGATGAGCTTCTTGAGCGACTCGTCGTGGTTGGCGCGGGGCAGCTTCATCAGCTCGGGGCAGTCGGGGCGGTCCTTGCCCGTGCGGTACAGGGTCTGGTCTATGTAGATGTCGCAGTCCACCCAGTAGCGCATCGAGGAGTTGCACCAGTAGAAGAGCTGGGATTCGGCGAATGCCTTGCGGTAGAGGCGGATCTCCTCGCGGCCCATGGGCGGGGGGAGGGGGGTGTCGGGCTTCACGGTGTCGAGGTTCACGATGTTGGGGAGAAGGAGGACCTTGACGGGGATGCGGAGGAACATGGTCTTGCCCTTGGGCGGCAGGGTGGCGAAGGCGAATTCGCGGGTGTAGCCGCCGCCGGGGATGCTGCGCAGGCTAGTGCACGAGAGGCGGTAGTAGTAGCGGCAGCCGGGGTCGAGGCCCTTGATGGCGATGGCGTGCTGGGTGGTGGGCCTGCCGTCGGAGGGCACGCGGAAGAGTTCGCCGGTCTGCCAGAGGTTCTCGTGGCCGGGCGTGCGCTCGGGCGTGTTGCTCTTGCGGAGGAGGATGGCCGGGCTCATCGGCTGCGGCGTCTCCCACAGGATCGTGGCGCCCACGCGGGTGAGGTCGGTGGCCCGCGGGCTGCCGGGCAGCTTGAGGTCGGGCGGGAAGATGACCACGCGGTTGTTCCCCGCGTCGGCGAGGGCGAGGTCGCCGTTGGGCGCGACGGCGATGTCCATCAGGTCGCGCATCTGGCCGTAGGGGCCGCCGGTGAGGGTCATCGAGCTGGGGGTCTTGTTGGTGAGGGCGGCTCGGTTGTCGAAGATGAGGACGTTTCCGAAGCCGGTGTTGCAGCCGAGGAGGCGCCCCTGGGCGTCGCCGGCGATGCCCTTGGTGACCCACCAGCCCCACACGATGCCGGTCTCCTCGGGGCGGCGCTTGATCTCGCCGGTGGCCGGGTCGTAGTCGAGCACCTCGCAGCGGCAGTTCCAGCCGTTGGCGACGAACAGGCGCTTCAGTTCGCGGTCGTAGAAGATGCCGCCCGGCTCGTTGAACTGGCCGGGGTCGGTGCGCTCCCAGTCCTTCGGCGTCTTCTTGCCCTCTTTGTCGGGCTTCACCAGCTCGAGGGGCATGGGGCCGGTGCGGTTGGCGAGGGTGAAGACGTGTTTGCCCTCGCGGTCGAAGACCTGGAGGCGGTGGTTGAAGGTGTCGGTGACGAGGATGTGGTCGTTCTCATCGGTCGCCACGCGCGAGGGGTTGCGGAACTGGCCATCGGCGTCGCCCTCGTTCGGGCCGCCGATGACCTTGAGCGGCCTGCCGTCCTTGCCGAGAATCTGGATGCGGTGGTTGCCCGCGTCGGCCACGATGAGGCGGCCCTGGGAGTCGAAGGCCACGTCGGTCGGGCGGGTGAACTGCCCCGGCTCCTTGCCCTCCGCGCCGAAGGTGGCGAGCCACTCGAGTTCGGCATCGAAGACGAGCAGGCGGTGGTTGCCGCTGTCGGCCACGACCAGGCGCCCCTCGGCGTCGTAGCCCAGCCCTTCGGGACGGTTGAGGCGGATATCGGCCGCCTGGCCTGCGGCGCCGGCGAGCGTCACAACAAGCCACGCGGCAATGGGGTTCTGGCGCATGGGCCTCTCCTTTCCTGAGGGAGCGCTCGGTCACTGCGGCCACCTTACGCCGATGTCCGCCGCGTGTCAAGGCAGGGGCGGGACCGCTCGTTGCGAAGGGAGCCGCGGCCGGCTAGAATGCGGGGGGCCACCGTCAGGAGAGGCGTCCATGCCGCATCGCTGTCTCTCGCGCCGGCGTTTCCTCCAAGGTGGCGGGGCCGCGCTGGCGCTCGCCGCCTCGCGTCGCTCTGCCGCCGCCGAAGCGAAGGAGAAGCCCATGCCCGACACGCCCGCCCCGCTCCGCGCCATCACCCAAGGCCCCAAGTTCCACTGGTTCGCCTACTACGACAAGCTTCAATTCGACCCCAGCGGCCGCTACTGCCTGGGGATGGAGGTGGACTTCGAGCACCGCTCGCCCCGGCCCGATGACGCGATCAAGGTCGGGATGGTGGACCTCCAGGACAACGACCGCTGGATCGAGCTGGGCGAGACCACGGCCTGGTGCTGGCAGCAGGGCTGCATGCTCCAATGGCTCCCAGGCTCGAAGAGCGAGGTCATCTGGAACGGCCGAGCGGACGGCCGCTACTGCTGTCACATCCTCGACATTGCGACCGGCCGGCGCCGCACGCTCCCTCACCCCATCTACACGGTCAGCCCGGATGCGAAGATCGCCGTGGCGCCCGACTTCCGCCGCATCGCCGACACGCGCCCCGGCTACGGCTACAACGGCATTCCCGATCCCCACAAGGACGACCCGGCGCCGAAGGACGCCGGCATCTGGCGCATGGACCTCGGGAGCGGCAGGCAGGACCTCATCCTGTCGCTGGCCGACATCGTGAAAGTGCCCTACGCCCCCGGCTACCCCGAGGGCGCGAAGCACTGGTTCAACCACCTGCTCTTCAGCCCCGACGGCGGCCGCTTCATCTTCCTGCACCGCTGGGCCGGCCCGGGCGGCCGCGGCTTCGCCACCCGCATGTTCACCGCGCGGCCCGACGGCTCCGGCCTCCACTGCGTGGTGGACAGCGGCATGGCCTCGCACTTCATCTGGCGCGACCCCACCCACATCCTCGCCTGGGCGCGGCATGCCTCGCACGGCGACTGCTTCTACCTGTTCGAGGACAGGACGACGAACGCCGCGCCCGTGGGCAAGGGCGTGATGACGGCCGACGGCCACTGCACCTACCTGCCGAACACCGACTGGATCGTCAACGACCGCTATCCCGGCGCCGACCGCAAGCGCCCCGTCTACCTCTACCACGTGCCCACGGGCAGGGTCGTCACCCTCGGCCAGTTCTACGCGGCGCGGGCCTACGACGGCGAGTGGCGGTGCGACACCCATCCGCGCCACGCGCCCGACGGCCGCACGCTCTGCATAGACAGCGTGCACGAGGACAAGGGCCGCCAGCTCTACCTCCTGGACATCGGCGCCATCCTCGACCATCCGCCGGCGGCTTGACGCGCGCGCCCGGATCGCGTAGACTCGCCCCAGAGCGCCGGGGAAGCCCATCGCGATGAACCCTAGTGAGGACGCCGGCCCGTGACCCGAACCGCGCGCGTCGCATGCCTGTTCCTGGGCCTCTTCGCTCTCGCCGCGCCCCGCCTCGGCGCGGGCGAGGCCCAGCCCGGCCCGTGGTGGCCCCGCTTCCACGGGCCGAACTACGACAACATCTCGCCCGACACCGGGCTGCTCAAGCAGTGGCCCGGGGACGGGCCGCCGCTGGCCTGGAAGTTCTCGGAGTGCGGCAGGGGCTACGCCGGCGTGGCCCTCGCCGACGGCCTGATCTTCACCACGGGCGACTTCGACGACGCCGAGTGCGTGCTCGCCCTCGACCTCGACGGCAAGCTCGTTTGGAGGGCCGAGAACGGCAAGGCCTGGAAGGGCGCCTACCCCGGCTCACGCACCACGCCCACCTACGACGAGGGCATGGTCTTCCACCTGAACCCCACCGGCCGCATCGCCGCCTTCGACGCCAGGTCGGGCAAGCCGCTCTGGGCCGTGGACCTCAAGCGCGAGTTCGACGCGCAGTTCGGCCTGTGGGGCCTGTGCGAGAATCTGGCCGTAGACGGCCCCCGCCTGCTGTGCGCCCCGGGCGGCACGAAGGGCCGGTTCGTGGCCCTGGACAAGAAGACCGGCAAGACCCTCTGGGCCAACACCGAGTTCGGCGAAGCCGCCGCCTTTTGCAGCCCCATCGTCGTCACCCACCAGGGCACCCGGCAGCTCATCACCATGATGCGCTCGCAGATCGTCGGGGTGAACTCCGAGACCGGCGCCCTGCTCTGGACGCATCCCCACACCGCGGCCTACTGCCAGAACGTGACCATGCCCGTCTACCACCAGGGCCTCGTGGCCGCCAGCAGCGGCCACAGCACCGGCACGCGGGTGGTCAAGCTCGCCGCCGACAGCCGAAGCGTCGCCGAGGTGTGGGCGGGCAAGGAACTCGACAACTGCCACGGCGGCCTGGCTCTCCTGGGCGGCCACCTCTACGGCCACGGCTGCCGCCTCTACAACCGGGGCTTCTCGTGCGTGGAGTTCGCCACCGGAAAGCTCGTCTGGACCGAGAAGGCCCTCAACAAGTTCTCCTTCACCGTCGCCGACGGCCTGCTGGTGGGCCACAACGAGCGGGCCAGGGTCTTCCTCGTGGACGCCCGGCCGTCCGGCTGCCGCATCCTGAGCGAGTTCACCATCCCCAAGAAGACCAGCCAGGAGACCCTCGGCCACCCCGTCGTGTGCGGCGGCCGCCTCTACGTCCGCCACTGGGACGAGTTGTTCGCCTACGACCTCCGAGCGCCGAAGTGACCTCAAGTGTCCACGCGACAGGGAGATGAGGCGGTCAGCGACTCCTCGGCGCATCGCCCGGGTCACTCGGCCACAAGATCGCCGGCCCGGCGCGGCCCCCAGACCTGGCCGCCCTCGCCGTGAAGGCGTCCCAACCCTGCCTGTTGCCCGCTTATATCACGCCGCGAGAGCAAGAAAGGACGCCGATGGGCAGGAACGGCCATGACGGCCCTCGGAGCGCCCGAGCGCCATACTTGCTCAACCCCGAGGGGGAGAGAATTGAGCAAGTATGGGCGGGAAGGCCGTAGAGCCGCCCGGATCGCCAAAGCGCCATACTTGCTCATCTCTCGGCGGCGGGAGAACTGAGCAGGTATGGCGGCGCCGTGTCTGGTTCCCAAGACAACGTGGGCGAGTGGGGGCGCCGGCGCCGGGATCGAGGGCCGCACTCGACTCCGCTGCGATTCCGCCGAGCCACTTGACTTTGGGCGGCTTCGGCGTATCATGCGACACCTTGTTGCCTTAGAAACTGCCTGAGAACCGGCAGGGGACTGCGACGCCAGCGATTCCGCCCCCGGGCGAGGAGCACGGGGGAGGTGATGCAGCAGAGAGCATCATTGACGACGCGCGGCAACGCCCGCAACGCAGCCCGCGTGGGTTCTGAGACAGTTTCCTAGGTGTGGCGTCTGGGCCTTTCATCAGCCCCCGGGAAGAGAGCATGAGCACAGGACCGTCGGCGGCGGGACCTGCCCCGAGGCATGTTGCAGGGTCGGCGACCCAGGGGGGCGGCGCGGAGGCGCGCATCGGCCTCTGGGACTGCATCAGCATCATCGTGGGCATCGTGATCGGCGTGTCAATCTTCAAGGTGCCGGGGCTGATCTTCAGCAACGTGAGCGGCCCGTGGGTGGGGCTGGCGGCGTGGCTGCTGGGGGGCGCGTTGTCGCTCATCGGGGCGCTGTGCTACGCCGAGCTGGCCACGGCCTACCCGAAGATGGGCGGCGACTACGCCTATCTCACGCGGGCCTATCACCCGGCGGCCGGCTTCCTCTTCGGCTGGGGGCGCCTCTCGGCGATCCAGACGGGCAGCATGGGCGCGCTGGCCTACGTGTTCGCCGACTATGCGGTGCGGCTGTTCGGCGGCTCGGATGCCGACCTGAAGAGCCAGGCCGTGTGGTTCGCTCTGGGCGCGGTGGTCGTGCTCACGCTCATCAATCTGCTCGGCGTGATGTTCGGCAAGGGCGCGCAGAACGTGCTCACGGCCGCCAAGGTGCTGGGGCTGCTGGGAATCCTGGTGGCCGGCTTCCTGTGGGGCAAGGGCGGCGCCTTCACCATCGGCCATCCCGTGAAGAACCCCGACTTCGGGTTCGCCATGATCCTCATCCTCTACGCCTACGGCGGGTGGAACGATTCGGCCCTGGTGGCGGCCGAGGTGCGCGAGCCGCGCCGCAACCTGCCGCGCGCGCTGCTCCTGGGCACGGTGGCCATCACCGTGATCTACCTGCTCGTGAACCTGGCCTACCTGGCGGGGCTGGGCTTCGACGGCATCCGCAACACGTGGGTGCCCGCGGCCGACGTGTTGAAGCCGATGCTCGGCGAGTGGGGCAGCAAGGGCATGTGCCTGCTCGTGATTCTCTCGGCCCTGGGCGCGCTCAACGGCGTGATCCTCACGGGCTCGCGCGTCCATGCGGCCGTGGGGGCCGACTATCGGCTCTTCGCGGCGCTGGGCCGCTGGCACCGCCGCTCGGGCGCGCCGGTGTGGGCGCTCATCACCCAGGGCGCGGTCACCATCCTGATGATCCTGGCCGTGGGCACCGAGGCGGGCCGGAATGCCTTCGACCAGGCCCTCTCGGCCCTCGGCGCCGGCAAGGTGCCGTGGGAGAAGTACTTCGGCGGCTTCGACACGCTGGTGGCCGGCACGGCGCCGGTCTTCTGGCTCTTCTTCCTGCTCAGCGGCGTGTCGGTGATCGTGTTGCGGCTGCGCGACCGTGCTGTGGAGCGGCCCTTCCGCGTGCCGCTCTTCCCGGTCTTCCCGATCGTATTCTGCCTGACGTGCGGCTACATGCTCTACTCAAGCGTCACATATGCCGAGCAGGTGTCGCTCTTCGGCCTGGTGCCGCTGGCCGTCGGAGTGCCGCTGTATCTGCTCAGCGGCGGGCCGGGCAGCGGGACGGCCCGCGGGTCGTGACCCGGGTTCCTGCGGTGACCTCCCGGGGCGCCCCGGGATCGCCGACGTGCTTCGTGCGAAAGGAGTGGCTGTCATGAGTCAGTGGCGTTGGATGAGGGTGCTGGTGGCTCTGGCCCTGGCCGTGGCCCTGGGCTCCGCGGGCTGGGCCGCCGAAGAGGAGAAGAAGCCCGAGCGCAAGCCCGACGTGATCTTCGTGCCCACCCCGCACGAGGTGGTCGAGGTGATGCTGCGCCTGGCCGACGTGAAGAAGGATGATTTCGTGATGGACCTGGGCTGCGGGGACGGCCGCATCGTGGTCGCCGCCGCCAAGAAGGCGGGGTGCAAGGCCGCCGGCTACGACATTGACCCCGTGCGCGTCAAGGAGTCCCTCGAGAACGTCAAGACCAACAAGGTCGAGGACCTCGTGACGATCGAGGAGAAGGACATCTTCACCCTGGACCTCAGCAAGGCCAGCGTCATCACGCTTTACCTGCTGCCGAGCCTCAATGTCAAGCTGATCCCGCAGCTCGAGAAGATGAAGCCCGGCTGCCGCATCGTCTCCCACGCGTTCGACATGGCCGGCGTGAAGCCCGATGTGATTGCCACGGTGACCTGCAAGGACGGCAACGAGCGCAAGGTCTACCTGTGGACCACCCCGCTGAAGAAGGAAAAGGAATAGCGAACCCCGACTGCGGCCCGGGCCGGGGAGTGTCCTCCGCCCCGCCGCAGAGCGTCTGAGCGAAAGGAATGGGACCCATGAGCCAGTGGCGTTGGACGAGGGTGCTGGCGGCGCTGCTCGCCGGCGTGTTGTGTGTCGCGGCCGCCTGGGCCGCCGAGGAAGAGAAGAAGCCCGCGCGCAAGCCGGACATCCATTTCGTGCCCACCCCGCACGAGGTGGTCGAGATCATGCTGCGGCTGGCCGACGTGAAGAAGGACGACATCGTGTACGACCTGGGCTGCGGCGACGGCCGCATCGTCATCGCCGCCGCCAAGAAGGCCGGATGCAAGGCCACGGGCTACGACATTGACCCCGTGCGCGTCAAGGAGTCGCTCGAAAACGTCAAGAAGAACAACGTCGAGAACCTCGTGACCATCGAGGAGAAGGACGTGTTCACCCTGGACCTGAGCCAGGCGAGCGTGATCACGCTCTACCTGCTGCCGAGCCTGAACGTCAAGCTGATCCCGCAGCTCGAGAAGATGAAGCCCGGCTGCCGCATCGTGTCGCACGACTTCGACATGAGGGGCGTGAAGCCCGACGTCGTGGCGACCGTGCAAGGCGAGGATGGGGTGGAGCACAAGGTCTACTTCTGGACCACCCCGCTCAAGAAGGAGAAGGCAGACGAATAGCCTTCGCCCTTGAGCAACAGGGTGGCGGACGCAATGGGGGAGGGGCGGCCCGACGAGGCGGCCCCTCCCCGCTCTGTTGGCACGCTCGCTTGACACGGGGCGGGCGAAGCCTATACTCGTCTCCGCGGGCGTCACCCGGTGAGGCGTGCATACCTGCACGCGGGACCTCCGCCACAGAAAGCGAGGTGTCGGGATGCGAGCGGCCTCTACGAGCAAGCGGGCTTCGCGGCGTGATTTCCTCAAGACCTCAGCCGTCACGGCCTCGGGCGCGGCCCTGGCCGGCCTGGCCGCCCCCGTGGGCGCCTACGCCCAGGGCAACGACACCATCAAGATCGGCATGATCGGCGCGGGCGGCCGCTGCACCGGCGCCGCCATGGACGCGATGAACGCCGACCCGGGCGTCAAACTCGTGGCCGTGTGCGACATGTTCATGGACCGAGCGAGGAACGCCCGCAACCACCTCAAGAAGCAGAAGCCCGAGCAGGTGGAGGTGCCCGACGACCGCTGCTTCGACGGCTTCGACGGCTACAAGGAGGTCCTCAAGCACGTTGACGCCGTGTGCATCGCCAACGCGGCGAAGTTCCATCCCCTCCACACCAAGGCGGCCATCGAGGCGGGCAAGCACGTCTTCGTCGAGAAGCCCCACGCCATTGACCCCTACGGCATCAAGATGCTCGAGGCCGCCCTCAAGCTCGCCGCTGAGAAGAAGCTGTGCGTTGTCTCCGGCCTCCAGAGCCGCTTCGAGCCCGGCTACAAGGAGACGATGCAACGCATCCACGACGGCGCCATCGGCGACATCGTGGCCATCGAAGAGAACTTCCTCCGCGGCCCCTACGGCCTCTACCGCCGCGCGCCGGGCCTCACCGAAGTCCAATACCAGTGCTCCAACCAGTACCACTTCACCTGGCTCAGCGGCGACGACGTCCCCCAGTCCCTCGTCCACAACATTGACCGCTCGCTGTGGGCGATGAAGGAGGTCCCCCCCGCCGCCTGTCACGGCCTGGGCGGCCGCTCCTCGATGACCGACGAAATCTACGGCGACGTCTTCGACCACCACAGCGTCGTCTACGTCTATCCCAGCGGCGTACGCATCTACGCCTTCTGCCGCACCACCACCGGCTGCTACAACGAGGTCTCCAGCCTCCTCCTCGGCACCAAGGGCCGCGCCAATCTCCTGGCTTGCACCATTGACGGCGAGACCAAATGGCGCTACGCCGGCCCCAAGCCCAGCCCCTACGTCGAGGAACACAAGGCCCTCTTCGGCGCCATCCGCAAGGGCGAGCCCATCTCCAGCGGCTACCACATGGCCCGCAGCACCCTCGTCACCATCATGGGCCAGATAAGCTGCTACACGGGCAAAGAGGTCAAGTGGGACGAAGTGGTCAAGAGCGACTTCTTCTATCCGCCCAAGCCCGAGGACTGCAAGAACGACATGGAGCCCCCCACCAAGCCAGGCCCCACCGGCTCCTACCCCGTCTACATCCCGGGGCAGACCAAGCTGCTGTAGCGTGTCGGCGGCCGGTGCGGTGGGCAGAATGGACACGATGGACCGGATGGACAGATGACTGTCAATCCGTTACCGCTCCGTCCGCAATGTCCATCCTTTCCACCCTGTCCATTCTGCCCACGGGGTCTCCTGCCCACGTGCTCAAGCCCCTGCTGGCGTAAGCAACGCCTGGTGCCTCCTCCGGCTACCTGACGGCGCCCAGTATCCGGGATGCGAGGTGCCAGAGCGCCGGCGCGAGGAACAGGGCGATCACCAGTAGGGTGACGGGCCAGAAGAAGCAGACCTGGACGGCCAGGGTGCTCCAGAAGTCGGCAGCACATTGCTTCTGATGCCGCCGCAGCGCGGAAGTGGTCTCGAACCTCCTGTCAACTTCCGAGGTTCGGCTCGTCCGCAGCGTCGCCCACTGTTCCCGCAGTTCGGCCAGGTCGCTCGGCAGGCGGCGGACGACGTAGGCGCACCAGCCTATCCCCACGACTAGGAGAGTGGCCGAGACCAGAATGCTGGAGTACGGGATCACCGTGGCAGCTCTCCATTGCATATATGGCCGATGATACGCCCGTGCCTCCCGGAGTGCAAGACCCTTGCACCCGCGCGCCGGGTGAGGTAAAGTCGATGCGTGGCGTCAAGCGGTCTCAGCCCAAGGCGAAAGGAGGACGCGAATGCGGTTCAACGGCATCAATCATCTGGCGATGGCGACGGGGGACCTGGACACGACCATCCGCTTCTGGCGGGATCTGCTGGGGATGCGCCTGGTGGCCGGCCTGGGCGAGCCAGGCTATCGCCACTACTTCTTCGAGATCAGCCCCACCGATCTCATCGCGTTCTTCGAGTGGGAAGGCGTCAAGCCCGTGAAGCCCAAAGAACACGGCGAGCCGGTCAAAGGGCCGTTCGTGTTCGACCACGTGTCGTTCGGGATGGAGAGCGACGAGGACCTCTGGGCGCTGAAGGACAAGCTGGACGCGGCCGGCTTCGAGTGCTCGGACATGATTGACCACGGCTTCATCCACTCGATCTACGCCTTCGACCCGAACGGCATCCCGATCGAGTTCAGCGCGAACGTCGCGGGGCGGGACGTCCGCCGCCAGCCCGTGATGGGCGACAGCGAGCCGGTCGCTGAGGCGCGGGCCGGCGCCGAGCCGCAGGCGGGCCGTTGGCCGGCCGTCAAGAAGCCCACGCCGCCCTCCAAGCGCCGCATCTACGAGGGAGCCGGCACCGAGCTGTTCCAGGGCACCAAGTAGCCGCAGCCGGAATGTGAGAGTCTTTGCGGGGAGGTGCGGCGGGGGGCTTTCTGCCGGAAAGCCCCCCGCCGCCGCGTTCGCTCTTCCCTACGCATTCAGTGCGCGGGTGATGTTGTCGAGCGCCTCGTCCACTTCGGCGGGGCTCTTGCAGCCGATGGTGACGGCGTCGGCGAGCTTGTGGCCGAAGACGAACTGCACGGCCTTCTGCCGGTCTTCGGCGTTCGTGAAGTCGCCGTTGCCCACGAGCTTCATGCCCAGCACGCCCTTGCCGGCGGCCTTGACCTTCTTGATCTCGGCCACGGCGGCCTCGTGGTCCACCTTCTCTGCCCACTTGCCGGTCGGGCCGTCCATGTGGGCGCCGTTGTGGTTCATGCGCAGCAGCGCCACCTCCACCCATTCGCAGCCCGCGACCTGCGTGAGGCCGGGCATGCCGTGGGTGGAGACGCCGACGGCGCGGACCAGGCCCTTCTCCTTCGCCGCCGACAGGTCGTCGCGGTGCTTCTTGAGGTCCTCGGGCCACGTGGGCTTCATCACGCAGTGGAGCAGCACGACGTCGAAGTAGTCCGTGCCCAGTTCCTCGCGGAAGCGCTCGAGGGTCTTGGGCACGTCGAGGCCCTGGCTGAGCCACACCTTGGTGAGGATGACCAGTTCCTCGCGCGGCAGGCCCTCGATGGCCTTCTTGACGAGGGCGTGCATGTTGTAGTTGCCGGCGGTGTCAATGTAGCGCACCCCGCGGTCCCAGGCGTGGCGCACGAGCTTCGTGAAGCCCTCCGGGCCGAGCGACCGCTGGGTGTTCCCGCCATTGGTGCCCGTGCCGATGCCCAGGCGGGTGGGGCGCACCGGGGTCTTGCCGAGCGCCACGCGGTCGGTGGCCGACGGCTTGGCGGCGGGTGCTTCGCCCGCAAGGCCGGGCAGGGCACCGAAGCCGACAACGCTGCCTGCGATGGCCTGAACGAACTCTCTGCGTCTCATGCTGGGCCTCTCATCCAAGGGTCTTTGCGGGGCGGTGCGGAGGGGAGCTTTCTGCCGGAAAGCCCCCTCCGCCTTCGTCTCCTGTTAGCTCGCGGGCGCAAACGGCACATCGCCGCGGCTGATCATCGTGTCCAATGGATTATCGCTGATATCGAGCGGGCAGTCAATGCGCGCGCGGCGGCGGCTGGATTCGTAGCAGGCGAAGATGATCTCCGTGGCGTTCATTGCGTGGCGGGCGCACAACTCGCACTCGCGGCCCGCGAGCAGGCAGGCCACCGAATCGGCCATCGCGCGGTCAATGTAGCCGGGGCCGTGCAGGTGCTCGACGCCGCAGTCCACGGGAATCCAGTCGGGCGAACCCTGCTTCCAGTAGCGCACGAGCGGCCCGGGCTTGGGGTCCCACGCGATCTCGATGACGCCGCTCGTGCCGTGGAGGCGGAACGAGGCGCCCAGCGCCCGCGCGCACTCGCCGCCCGTCACGATCACGCCGAAGACGCCGTTGGCGTATTTCACGAGCACCAGGCTCTGGTTCTCGACCGGCGCGCCGAACACGCGCACCTCGCGGCGCGCGTCAATCTGCCCGATCACCCACCTGGGCGGGGCCTCGTCGTTGAAGTAGTTGAGCATGTCCACCCAGTGGGTGCCGCCGTCGTAGAGGTCCCAGGTGTTCGCCTCCATGCGAACGAGGGCGCCGATCTCGCCCGAAGCAATCAGGCGTTTCGTCTCGCGGAACGGCTTGCCGTAGCGGCGCTGGTGGTTGAAGTTCAGATGCATACCGTACTGGGCGGCCACCTGGAGCATCTTGCGCGCGCCGCCGAAGCTGATGTCCATCGGCTTCTCGCAGTTGCACAGCCGCACGCCCGCCTGGGCGCAGGCGATGGCCATTTCGGCGTGGAGCTTGGGCCACGTGCAGATGCTCACGACGTCGGGCCGCTCCTTCTCCAGCATCTCGCGGTAGTTGAGATAGGTCCGCTGGATGCCGAACTTCGCGGCGAAGGCGCTGGCGTTCTCCTGCACGATATCGGCGCAGGCCACCATTTCGCACGTGTCGAGCTTCCGGTAGCCTTCGGCGTGCTCGTAGGCCATCGCGTAGCCCATCGGCCCGCGCTTCTCGGGCATCTTGCCCGTGCCAATGAACGCGACCTTCAGTTTGGCCATTGCCCCGATTCTCCTGCCCTTGGGTTTTGCCTCCCGACGCCTCATTATAGTAGAATCTTGTCTGCACGCTCAACTCACCCCAAGAGGAGAAGCCGATGCCCGGACAAGTTTCCCGCCGCGCGTTGTTGAAGACAGCCGGCGCTGCCGCCGCGCTCACGTTGCTGCCCGCCGGCCGCGCCCGCACCTACGCCGCCAACGACACCATCGGCCTCGGCATCGTGGGCGTGGGCGGCATGGGCCACGGCAACCGCAACCACTTCAAGAGCCTGCCCGGCTGCGCCATCGTGGGCCTGTGCGACGTGGACCGCAAGCGCCTGCCCGCCGCCGAGCAGGACCATCCCGGCGCGAAGAGCTACGCAGACTACCGCAAGATGCTCGAGGAGCTGAAAGAGATTGACGCCGTGATGGTCTCGACGCCCGACCATCAGCACTTCCCCGCCTCGATGCTCGCGATGAAGCTGGGCAAGCACGTTTCGACCGAGAAGCCCCTGGCCCACAGCGTGTGGGAGGCCCGCCAGATGGCCCTCGCCGCCGCCAAGTACAAGGTCGCCACCAACCACGACCACGAGGGCCACGCCCACGAGGGCCTGCGCCGCGCCGTCGAGTGGGCCCTCTCGGGCGCCATCGGCCCCATTCGCCAGGCGCACATCTGGACCGATCGCCCCATCTGGCCCCAGGGCATCAAGACCCGCCCGCCCACCAAGCCCGTGCCCGAGGGGCTGGAGTGGGACCTCTGGATCGGCCCCGCCCCCTACCGCGACTATCACGACCACCTGCACGCCTTCGCCTGGCGCGGCTGGTGGGACTTCGGCTGCGGCGCGCTGGGCGACATGGGCTGCCACTTCTGGGACTCGACGGTGTGGGCTCTCAAGCTCGGCCACCCCGACACCGTGGAGGCCGAGCAGGAGGGCAACTCGGAGGAGACCGGCCCCAACTGGTCGGTCATCACCTACCAGTTCCCCGCGCGAGGCGAACTGCCCGCTGTGACCGTGAAGTGGTGGGACGGCCGGAAGCCCGGCCCCGACGGCAAGCCGGTGCAGAACCTGCCGCCGCGGCCGCCCGACCTCGAACCCGATCGCCATCTGCCCTCGAACAGCTCGATGTGGATCGGCGACAAGGGCACCATCGTGATCGCCGACACCAACAGCCCGCGCCTCGTGCCCGAGGCGAAGATGAAGGAGTTCAAGCAACCCGAGCCGTTTCTGCCGCGCGCCCCGAAGAACGACCACAAGCTCGACTGGCTGGAGGCCATCCGCACGGGCAAGCCGGCGGGGTCCGATTTCGCCCTCTACGGCGGCCACCTGGCCGAGGTCGTCCTCCTCGGCAACGTCGCAGTCCGGGCGGGCAAGAAGCTCGAATGGGATGGAGTGAATCTGAAGGCCAAGAACTGCCCCGAGGCCGACCGCTTCATCCGCCGCGAGTACCGCCAGGGGTGGGACTTCTCGTGACCGCGCCGCGGCGTGCTATCGCCGGGCTTCGGCGAGGATGGCGGACACCTCGGCGGCCGAGCGGCAGGCGAGGAGCCGCTGGCGGGTCTCGGGGGCCATCACCAGCCGCGCGATCATGGCCAGCACGTTGAGATACTCGCCATAGGCGCGCGCGGGGGTGACGAGCAGGAAGATGAACCGGGTCAGCGGGCCGTCGCCCTCCGAGAACGCCACGCCCTCGGGGCAGATGCCGAAGCACCCGATCATGCCGGTGAAGTCCGGCAGCGCCACGTGCGGGAACGCCGTCTCGCAGTCCATCGCCGTCGAGAGCACGCCCTCGCGGGCCACGGCGGTTTCGAGCACGGCGTCGGCCCACTGGCGCGGCAATTGCCCGTGCTCAACCAGCACGCCGACGAGCTGGGCGATGGCCTCGCGCTTGTCGCGCGGCGACAGGCCGAGGTGGATCATCTCCTCCCAGAAAATGTCCTGAAGCCGCAGGTGCGCGGCCTTGGGTGTGAGCAGCATCAGCAGCGAGTTCGGCACCGCCTGGGCCACGCGGTCGGGGATCGAGCCCTCGAACTCGTGGGCGACGCGCCAGTAGTTGGGCGCGCCCAGCACGATCAGGTCGCCGGGGCGCGCGTAGCTGCGGATGCCCGCCACCGCGTCGTCGGCCACCACGAGCTCCAGCGGTTCGGTCACTCCGGCGAGACGCCTCCGCGCATGGGCCAGCGCGTCGTCGCCGTGCTCGCGCTGCTCCTGGACGTCGTGTCGGGCGACGATCTGGAGGAGCTGTGTGGGGACATTGAGTGCCTGGGACAGCTCGTTGGCGATCCAGAGTTGCTTGACGACGTGCGGGCCGCCCGTGGTGGGGACCAGCACGCGGCGGGTCGGCTCGGCGGGGTTCTCGCGCAGGAACACGCCGGGGACGCGCAGGTCGAGCGTCATGCGCAGCGTGGCCCCGAGTTCGCGGGGGTCGTGGCCCCAGTCGGCCACGATCAGGCCCACGTCCGCATGGGCCGCGAAGCGCTGCGCCTTGGCGCGCAGGCTGCCCGGCGCCCCGACCACATAGAGCAGCCCGTGGGGCCCATGCGGCGTGCATGGGTAGGGGGTGCCGGGCGTGCAGAGCACCGAGAGCCGCGCACGGCACGCCTGCGAGAGCAGGCTGGCGTGCCGCAGCACGCCGGCGCCCATTTCGGGGGCCGAGACCAGGGCCAGCACGTGGACGGGACGCGGCTCGGTCATAGTGGCGTATTCCACGGTTCCGGGGCGCTCAACGGTCCTTCGGGAACAGGACTGCCCTGAGGGCCTTCAGGTATTTCGCCTCGGGGTCGCCCTTGGTGGGCGCGATGTAGCCTCCCTCACCGAACTCGTTCCAGGCATAGATCACGGCCAGCCGCTCGGCGGTGGCCTGCTCGGGGTGTTTCTCCATCCACTCGATGGCGCGGTTCACGTGGGCGGCGAACTGCTCGGGCGTGCGGTCGGGGAAGTACCAGCCGGGCAGCTTGCCCGAGCCGCCGCCGAACAGGTCGCCGGCAGGGCCTTCCCAGGGGCGGCAGTCCCACCCCCCGATCAGACACGGGATGCAGGGCTGCTCGGGGCGGCCGCCCCAGGCGCGCTCGTGGGCCTCGACGATCTCCTGGAACTTGTGCTCCTCGCCGCCGCCCGTGTAGCCGGGCACGATGTTGTAGCGGGTGGTGTGGGTGTAACCGATGTCGGTGCCGCCCGGGCCGCAGGCGGCAAGGGCCACGCCGGGCAGGCCGGCCTTGCGGGCCTCATCCTGCACGGCGGCGAAGCCGTCCTTCTCGCCGCCGCGGGCGTCGAAGATGATGACGAGCGGCTTGCCGCCCACCGTGAGGTGCTGCTTGTGCTTGAGGTAGGGCATCCAGAACTGCGCGGCCTTGCGCCAGTTCTCCGCGCCCTTGATGACGAAGCCCGCGTGGTTGGCGACGAGGAGGCAGAACTTCATCCGCCCGTTGTTCGGGGCCTTCACGAAGAAGTTCAGGCCCGTGTGCTTCTCGTCGTCGTCCACGGCCTTCTGGGTGTCGTGCCAGTACCAGCAGAAGGCGAAGAAGGCGAGGCCGTGGTCGGCGGCGAGGTCTATCTGGCGCTGCACGATCTCGAGCGAATCGTCGCGCCAGCCCCAGAGCGGCTCGCGGTCGGCGAACTCGTCGAGCATGCGCTTCGAGAGGTGCGTCGGGGCGTTCTTCGCCCAGGGCTCCTTGTCGGCGAGGCGGTGTCTGCCGGCCCAGCCGTCGAAGTAGTAGGCGCCCACCTGGGCGCGGGGCTTCGGCGCGTCGGCCGTGAACGCCGCCGGCGTCAGGGCGGCCAGTGCCATCGTGCAGGCTCCGATGCGTGCGAGGAGAGGGGATGGCTTCATCGGCGTCTCCCGGCGCGCTGGCGCGACGGGGCGAGCATTCGGACGGCCTCGTTCACCGAGGCGTCGTTGTGCACCATGGCGCAGATGGCCCGCATCATGGCGAGCGGCTTGTCGTGCTGGAACACGTTGCGGCCGATGCACACGCCGGCTCCCCCGGCCGCGAGGGCGGCGCGGACGTTCTCGAAAACGTCCCGGTCGCTCTCCGCCTTCTCGCCCCCCGCGATGAGCACGGGGATGGGGCAGCCCTCGACCACCTTGCGGAAGCTGGCGGCCGAGCCCGTGTAGGTGACCTTCACGAGGTCGGCTCCCAACTCGGCCGCGATGCGCGCCGCGTGGCGCACGGCCTCGGGGTCGCTTTCGCTCTTGATCTTCGCGCCCCGCGTGTACATCATCGCCAGCAGCGGCACGCCCCACTCCATGCAGGCCACCGAGGTCTGGCCCAGGTCGTGCAGCATCTCGGCCTCGCTGGCCGCCCCGATGTTCACGTGGATCGAGACGGCGTCGGCGCCCATCCTGAGCGCCATCGGCACCGAGTTCACGAGCACTTTGGCGTTGGGGTCGGGGCTCCACACGGTCGAGCCCGAGAGGTGGAGGATGAGGCCCACGTCCTTGCCGCTCTGGCGGTGGCCGTAGAGGGGCAGGCCCATGTGGCCGAGGACGGCGTTGGCGCCGCCCTCCGTCACGTCGTTGACCATCGTGCGCATGTCCACCAGGCCGCGGATGGGGCCCACGGTGACCCCGTGGTCCATGGGCACGATCACCGTGCGGCCCGTGTTGCGGTTGAGGATGCGCTCGAGGCGAATCCGCTTGCCGAGAAGCATGCCGCCCCTCCTATGGACGGGTTCCCTGGGACCTGCACCCTGCGGGTCCCGACGCACCGGCGCCGGAACACGGAACAGGCGCAGGCTGATGCTGCCGGTTCGGTCGTACGGCCTGCTCAGTCGTCCTTCCCGCGAACTGCTCAGCGGGGCAGTTGGGCGACGAGCACGGGCGGAGGGCTCACCCGACTAGGTGAGCGGTTCTCCGACCTTCAGGTTCCGCCCGAACATCCGCCGCTGGGCATGCAGCCGCCCAGCAGCAGCGCAGCCGCCAGGGCGATGAGCGTCAAAGCTCGCTTCATGTTTCTCAGGCTCCTGGTGTTGCCCCTCCCAGATCGGAACGGACGCCTCAGTAGCCACACACGCGCCGGAACTGCCGTGCCACACCCTTGAGGCGCGGCGCCGCCGTGGCAAAGAACTTCTTGAGCCCCGCGCAGTGAGCATTGCGGCCGCCTGGCTCGCGGTCGCGCGGGCAGCCGCCATTGCACAGGGTGAACCACTCGCACTCGCGGCAGCCGTCATCCACCTTGCCCTTGAGCTGGCTGAAGCCCTGGCGCGCCGCGACGAACAGCTCGGCCAGGGGCCGCTCCCCGAGCCGGCCAAGCTGGTGCTCGGGCCGGATGTAGAAGTCGCACGGGAAGATCTCCCCGCCGCGCTCGACGGCCAGGTAGTCGCCGCAGCGGGCGCGGAACGTGCACAGGTTCGGCTCGCCGCAGGCGAAGTACGACAGCACGCTGTTGAAGACCCGTTCGTTGATCGCCCCGACGTCGCGCGGGTACCACCGCTCGAAGACCGCGAGCAGGAAGTCGCCGAACTCCTCCCCGCTCACGCTGAAGGGCAGGGGGGCGCCGTCCGGGCCAATCTCGCGGGCGGGGATGAACTGGATCTGATTGAAGTCATGGGCGACGAACCAGTCGTACACCTCGGCCCCGTGCCGCACGTTGGCCTGGCTCACGACGCACAGGATGTTGAACTCCACGCCGTATTCGCGCATCGTTCGGACGGCCCGCATCACCTTGTCGAAGGTCCTGCCGCGGTAGGTCTCGTGCAGCTTCCGAGGCCCATCGAGCGACAGGCCGACCAGGAAGCGATACTCGGCCAGGAACTTGCACCACTCGGCGTCGAGCCGCGTGCCGTTGGTCTGGAGGGCGTTGCCCACCACCTGGCCGTCCACGCCGTGGCGCTTCTCGGCCTCGACGACCCTCTTGAAGAAGTCCAGCCCGCACAGCGTCGGCTCGCCGCCCTGCCAGCAGAAGACGGTCTGCCTCATGCGATAGCCGAGGAGTTCGGCGGTCAAGCGGTCCACGGTCTCGAGCGACATGGTTCGGCCGCGGGCATCGCCGGGCGGTTCGAAGAAGCGGTCGTTGCCATAGTAGAAGCAGTACTGGCAGCGCAGGTTGCACCACGAGCCGGCAGGCTTGATCAGCAGTTGGAAGTCGGGCGTCTGGTGGGGCATAGTAAGGCTTGGCTGTGTGAGGAGCTCCCGCCGCCAGCTCCTATGGTACACCGAGAGCCGCAAGGGTGTCAAGAAAGGCTTTTTCCGGGCCCATCAGGGTCTGGCGACCCCGACGTAGCCGCCATCGGGGAGCGTGGGGCCGGTGCCGCGGCGCCCGCGAGGGCCACCCCATAACCCTCCATGCCCCAACGCCTTACGCTCTCCGGCCATTCCCGCCCCCATGCTTGCTCATTCCGCAGATGAACGAGTATGGCCGGAGCCTCGAGAATCGCCCATTCCCGCCCATCTACCCATGCTGTATCACTTTCCCCCTCACAGGGCTGATACAGCATGGGCGGGCGGCGCCTGCCAGCCCCTTGCCACAGCCCTCACGCATCCAACAGCCTCCCGCGGGTTCGCAACCCGCGGGAGGTTCCCGCTCGGAGGAGAAGAGGCCGCGGAGCGGCCAGGAGGCCCGTTCCCCCGCAGAGCGTAGGGACGAGGAGGAGAGCAGAGCGTAGGAGCGTATTGGAACGTCCGGGAGAGGCGCTCGCGTGTCGGTTGCGGGCGCAGTCAGTGCCTCCGGCGAAGGCCAAAGTGTGCACCGCAACCGGCTCCCCCGCACCAGGCCAGTCGAACCAGGATCGCGAGGTACGGAAGAGCCTTCTTTCCGAGGGTCAGGGCTGGGCGCCGCGGATGATGAGGCGCGGGTTCTCGATGAGCACCTTGCTGTTGGGGGGCACCGACTTGGTGAGCCACACGTTGCCGCCGATCACGCTGTCGTGGCCGATCACGGTGTCGCCGCCCAGGATGGTGGCGCCGGCGTACACGGTCACACGGTCCTCGAGCGTGGGGTGCCGCTTGCGGCCGCGGATGAGCTGGCCGTCCTCGTCTTTCGGGAAGCTCATGGCGCCCAGCGTCACGCCCTGGTAGATCTTGCAGTCGTCGCCGATGATCGTCGTCTCGCCGATCACGACGCCGGTGCCGTGGTCAATGAAGAACCTGTGGCCGATCTGCGCCCCCGGATGGATGTCTATGCCGGTGAGCGAATGGGCGTGCTCGGTCATGATGCGCGGCAGCAGCGGCACGCCGAGCTCCGTGAGCTGGTGGGCGATGCGGTAGGTGGTGATGGCCACGGTGGCGGGGTAGCTGAAGATGACCTCGCCGTGGCTCTTGGCCGCGGGGTCGCCGTCGTAGGCGGCCTGCACGCCCTCGGCCAGCCGCTCGCGCAGCGCCGGCAGCGCCCGCAGGAAATCAATGACCAGGTCCTCGCCCCGCACCTTGCAGTGGGTGCACACGCTCCCCAGGCGGCGGCATTCGTGCTTGATGGCGCGGTAGACCTGCTCCGTCAGCAGGTCGTAGAGGTCGTTGAGCTTGTGCCCGACGATGAAGCTCACGTTCGACTCGTCGAGTCCCTGCTCGCCGAAGTAGCCGGGGTAGAGGATGTCGAAGAGCAGGTCGAGGATGCGCACCGTGGCGTCCTTCGACGGCAGGGGCACGACGCCGATGTGGTGGATCGTCTTCTGCTCTCGGTAGGTGGCCAGAATCGCGTTGGCGATACCCGGCAGTTCGCCGAGTCGCCGCAGGTCCTCGCGCATGAGATGCACCCCGAAGCGGTGAGACGGGGCCACGACGTGCCTGCGCCCCGCGGGCCGGCCTCCTGTGGTCTTCCCTATGGGGGTATCACATTGCGGCAGCGGTGTCAAGCTCGTGGGGGCGCCCGGGGTGCGGGCCGGAATTGTGGGTGGCTGCGGGAGCTCCGAAGGAGCGAAATAGGATAGCCCAGGGCATCGCCCTCATCTTCTCCCACACGTCAGGGCCTTGTAGCCTGCGAACGCCGGCGACCGGGCCGCAGCCCAGGGCGACCGAAGGGAGCCCTGGGACGGACGTCCCCGCCCGTCCAAGCCCCCGAAGGGGGCGTGTCACGCCCCTTGAATCGCCCCCTTCGGGGGCTCCCCCCATGGGCCGCCTCTACCCAGGGCTCCCTTCGGTCGCCCTGGGCTACCCTCAAACGCCCCCTTCGGGGGCTAGGAGCCTGTCCAAGAATCCGCGTGGGACTGCGACGCCCGCGATTCTGGCCGCAGGCTAGGAGCACGGAGGAGGCGATGCAACGGAGAGCATCGCTGACGACGTGCGACAACGCCCGCAGCCAGAAGTCGCGGCGTCCCTTCGGGTTGCGGCGGCAGCGGAGCGTCTGCCGCGTTGCGTCTCCTCAGCGATGCGCTCCGTAGCATCGCCTGCGGAGCCGCGCCTTGCATCCGCCCCGCTGGC